>Ga0214545_1002435_pt1 | contig 35782 bp, 19 predicted proteins | sample CNSS4metaG_FD_160064 | JGI IMG/M metagenome (GOLD analysis project Ga0214545, IMG submission 160064) | Root nodule microbial communities from cowpea collected in UCLA plant growth center, Los Angeles, California, USA - CNSS4 | ecosystem: Host-associated > Plants > Roots > Nodule | place: USA...
AACACCTTCCCTACGTGTAACCGACTCCCGAATCCAAAATATGGTTTTTCGCAGACTTGTCTTATCTTTATGGTTTTCCATAGTTTTCCATAATAACTATGGTGGCGACTCCTAAATCTTTTTTAAACCCGTTTTCTTTTTCGATTCGCCTTCCCGTCGCGATTCCGGTTGCGACAACTCCCAAACAATTAACAGCAACAACCAAGTCATAAACTCACGGAATGGAAGCAAAGCAAGCCAATATTCGAAATAAACAGGCAACCCTAGCTTCCCTTACCTAGAATTAGCTAGAGAAAGGGTTCGACTCCAACAGCGGGGACACAACAGTTCCAGGAGCAGATGAACGAGACAAATCAAGAAGATGGAACTAGACTCACAAGATCGAGATTCGGGTTAAACCCTAGTAGAGCTCTAGGGAAGGAGATAGGGGCTTGACGGCTGCGGTTTCTGTAGACTAGGGCAGATTAGGTCCGAATCCCATTTTTTGGGCCAGCCTTAAGGCCCAATCGATTTGGGGCAACCCTTAAAATAAAGGCAGAAAATAAATAGGTCTTACAGTATCTAATTTACAATGTATTAAGTAAATATATTTAAAAAAATAACAATTTTTTTTCATTTAATTAGAACTATCTTGTTATCTTTTTTCATGAATTAACTTCTTTAATTTTTATATATTTGTTTTCATTAATTAATAATAATTATATCTAGGTGACATTTAGTAAGTTTATAAGGAAAAGAAAGTGAAGAGGAATACAATTACCTAAGAATTGGAAGAAAAAAGCATTTGTTTTAGTTGCCTCATTGGAGATGTCTAAAATTACATCACAATCTAGATATCGTGCATATTAAAAAATTGTTTCTGACAACATAATAGGAACATTGATGGATCTTGAAAATAAGACAAAAGATAATATAAACTCTCGATTTGATCTTGCCTATATGGGTATATATACGTCTAGAGCTTCATGTGACTATGAGTGAAGAAGGAAAATACATATATCCGTATGCATGTTTTACCATGTTATATCAGTAAAAACATGCATTTTGTCAATTTCTAGTTCCAGATGGTTATTTATCTAATATTTCTCGTTGTATAGATGTCCAAGGTGGGAAATATGGGATCACTACAACAAAAATCACTTTAGACAACGACATAAAATTGTGATATAAATTATAAAAACCGTAGTCTAAATATTATACCACAAATTTTTAGGCGTGGTATAGGTAAGTGTAGTTATAGGTAATAGACAACGGTTTTTAGTATGACAATACTTTTGAAACTGTTGCTTCAAATCCTCATAATAGACAACAATTTTTTAGGTTGATTTTAGACCTTTTATATATTTTTAGACCACATTTTTTCTGGCTTTGTCCACATAGTTTAAAGCAACAGTTATATAATCATAGACTTTCATGATATTTATACAACATTTATAAAAATGTTGTTTATTATATGTTTAGGCCACATTTATTTAGTCGTTGTCTAATTTAGTGTGGTATAAACTATAAAATGTTGTAATGGATGAAATGTCATGATTGCCATGAATTTTTCTACATCGCTTTCTCCCTCTTTCAATACGCGGTGTTCTTCAAAAGGAAGTTTATGAGGCCCTAATTGAATTAAGTTTTTGTTTTAGAGAGTTATGCTCTAAAACATTGAGTCTAGACACTTTAGACATGCTAAAAAACTATAGTTTTAACCTTATGTAAGTTGGAGAAAATATTTCCTCCATCCTTTTTATTTACATAATGATCCATTTACCCATTCACTTAGTACATGATGCAAAGATTGCAGGACCAGTGCAATATCGTTGGATGTATCCAATTGAAAGGTGCCTTCATAGGCTCTAATCATATGTAAGAAATAAGGCTTGACCAGAAGGATGTATCGTTGAAGCTTATATTGCACAAGAGTGTGTGCACTTTTGTTCAAGATATTTGGAGGGAGTTGAGTCAAGATTAAATAGATATTGAAGAAATCATGAAGGTGATCTACATCAATTCGATAAATCAAAGGTAAAAGTTTTTCTATAACTTGGAAAACCATTGCATGCAAAAATGTATGTTGAGTTAAATGTAGTTGAACAAGAGCAAGCAAGAAATTATGTTCTCCAAAATTTTGATGGAGTCTCACCTTTCCTTGAGTAAGTGATTTTATAAATTTTATATTCATATTAATTTGGTTATATATAATTCATTATAACAATGTATTTCATTATCAGATTACGCAAGCAAGAAGCGGAGAAAGCAAATTCACAAAATGTGGAACAAAGGCATCAAAGAGAATTTTTCCAATGGTTCAAAAAATATGTAAGAATAAATTAAGTATATGTTTACTATTATTACATAGCTTGAGCACATTTAACTTTTTTTTTCACAGGTTTCACTTTTGAAAAGAGAATGTGACATCAGAATAAATGAGTCGTTATTCTACTTGCCTTTTGGACCAAATTCACGTGTTTTTCGATATACAAGTTATTTGATAACTGGTTGGAGGTTCAATGTCAAAGATCGAGACATGTCCTTGAAATCACAAAATAATGGAGTTTTTATTAGAGGTGACGAGAATACAGGTAATATATACTACTTTGATGTCTTGACAGATATTATTGAATTAAGTTACTTAAATGAAAATAATGTCATTTTATTTAAATGTGATTGGTGGGATGTGCATTCTAAGGGGAGAGGATACAAGGAAGACGTATGTCTTAACTAGTTAAACTCAACAAGTGTATTATGTTAAAGACACCAAAGATGCTAATTCACTAGTAGTAGTGAAAACTAAACCACGAGATTGGTATGATATGCCAACGGAATCTACAAATGAGGTGTGTCAAGAAAATGAAGACATTGGCTTAATTTCATTGGTATCTAATGTGTCACATAGTGAGCATGATTTTCCATTGCAGAAATGACTTAGTTCAATCCACAACTAATGAAAATTCATTCCCATAAATGTTATTTATGATGACGACGAAGAATGTGATGATGAAAGTATTCATTTTGTAGAGGATGAAGAAAATAATATTATCGAGAATGATAGTGATGATTATTGTTTTATACCATTTTGTAAAACAAACTTTCTCATTAGTTATATTTATTATTTTGATTATCTAGATTAATGAATGTTATGTATTTATTTATTTTTATCCATCTACTTATTTAACTATTTAAATGTTATATGTTAAATTTAATTTGAAGAGGACATGTTACTTATTATATAATAATAAAAAGAATAAAAATATCAACTAATAGATCATCTAATACATTAGGATGAAAAAAAAAATAGTAATTATAAGGTGGCACAGTGAAAATAAAGTATTTAGTAAAGAAACCTGAATTCAACTCATATCGCGAAACATGTTTTTTTTTTTCTTTTTTAACAAAAACTAATATTATAAAAATAACAATAATAATTAATATTATATGATCATTATTAATTTACAAAAATTAAATAATATTTGTATTAATTATATTCTTATCAAGCGAAAAATACTTTTATCATATTTATATTAATAAGTAATTATTTGTGACAAGTATATTTTGTCATTTTTACAATAAATTAAAAAATAATCACAATTTATATAGTTACAAATTTTGAATTCACTACTCTTAATTACATTGTTACAAAATCAAAATAATTTACTTTTTTTTTTAACCAGTTGGAATGTTATCATCGTAATAAAAATTAATATTATATTATTATTACTATTATTAATTATTAAACATTCATACTTTTTTATTAATTATATTTCTTTTAAAATAAAAATAATTCTATGCATGACCTTTTTTATTATTAAATAATTATTTGTGACATGTATATTTTATCATTTTAAAAAAATATGATAAATTATAAATGATCATATATAATATATAATTAGTAGCAAATTTTATATTTATCACTATTAATCTTATATTTATTGTGACAATTTTCTAGTTTCGTTACTATCGGTAGTGTTCTTTGTAATAAATATGAAATTAGTCACTAATAAAGAATAATTAATGATAAAATTTATATTTATTACTAAAATTTTGTCACAAAATTCCTAATTTTTTAGTGATTATACTAGTAGAATTTGTACTCACACAACGCACGAAATTTTCAAACTATTAATGTTTATTATATTAATTTGAGTTTATTAAAAGATAATTACAATTAAATTATTTTATTTTTTAAAATTAAATAATAATAATTTGGTTGCTTTTGTAATAACATAATAGTGAACTAAATTTGAATTAAAATTATTTAATAATTAACAAGGATTATCTATAATTTATAAATATATATATATATATATATATATATATATATATATATATATATATATATATATATATATAAGAGGATACTTTTTTATTTCAATTTTACTTTTAATTATTATTTTAAAAATTAATTATTTTATAAATAGTTTCTAAAAATTTCTTTTGCCTTTAACATTTATTTTAAGACTTTTTCTTTACATATTTTATTTTTTCTAATTTTACATTTAACAACTATTTTAAAAATTAATTACATATTTTTTATTTATCTTAATTCAAATTTATATGAAAGTTAAAAAATTCAAAAATACAGACACAATTTCGCCAATTATACTTAAGTCTATTGAAATTATATGCGAGTTCCTTCCTTTGGGCATTTGTGTGCAAAAAGGATTGATAAAAGAATCGACTTAGAGTACATCGTTATTAATAAGGATAAACTATATTGATTTATAAAAGAACTACAACTTCACATACTAGTCAAGTTGCGCAAGAGATTAAAGTGACAGATAAAAAATAGCAATCAAATCAAACAACTCAATTGTTAGTTATGTGTAAATTACGATTTTGCTATATGAAAAATAATAAAATTATTACATTAACTTTTGAAAAATAATTCCAAAATTTTGTTATTTTTATTTCGGTATCTAATTATTTAACATAATTTTTTTTAGTTTATTTGAAAACTTTCAATATAAAAAATCATGACAATATCAAACAATTAAAATGATAATTTATGCAGACATATATAACATAACCTAAGAGATAACAAATTCAAATATATAAAAAGTTTTGACTTTTAACCAACCATGAATCAACCACGAAGAAGAGTAAACGAATCAAGAGATATTTGAGAAACCTGAGGAATGACCAAACTAGCAATAGTGAGGCCAACAATAAAGTCAAACTTCAAGAGTTTGAAGGTGTACTTAGAATCACAAGAATAGGGAAGAGATATTGAGCTTCAAGAATTAGCTTTATCTTCGGTGGTTGACCCTTGAATCGACTAAAAGTTTCTTAATTTATAATGTATTATACTAGAATTTATAATCACACAATGTAAGAAACTTTTAAGTTATCAATATGTATTATATCAATTTGAGTTTGTAAAAAGTAATTATAATTAAAGTATATTTTTATAAAATTAATAAATAATAATTTGGTTGCTCTGTAATAACATACTAGTAAACTAAATTTGCATTAAAATTATTTGATAATTAACGAGAATGATTACAATGAAGTAGTCTTTTAAAATAAAGTGTGTATATGTGTGTGGGTGTGTTCCTTTGTGCATTTGTGTGAATAGAAGATTAATAAAAGAATTAACATAAAGTAGATTATCTTGATAGACTATATCGATTAATATAAGAATTTCAACTTCATGTTATGAGATCGGAGTGAATGATAAAAAAAATATCAATAAAAAAGAACAATTAAATTGTTATTTATGTATAAATTACAAATATGATATATAAAAAGTAACAGGATTATTACATTAACTTTTGAAAAATAACTCTAAATTTTAGTTATTTTTATTGAAGTATTTAATTATTTCACATAACGTTTTTAAGTTTATTTGAAGATTTTCAATATAAAAAACCATGACAATATTGAAGAATTAAAATGATATATAATTTATGTAGAACATATGTAGCATAATAACAAATTCAAATATATAAAAATTTTGACTTTTAACCAACCATGGAGAAGAGTGAAAGAATTGAGAGAGAAGTTAAGAAACCTTAAGGATGGTCAAGCTAACAATAATGAGCCCAAGGGGAAGAGATATTGAGTTGCAAGAATTAGCTTTGTCTTCGGTGGTTGGTCCTTGATTTGGCAAAGAGGATCAGGGAAAAAAGTTTCCAAATTTATAATGTATTATACTATAATCTATACTCACACAACACTCGAAATTTTAAAGTTATTAATATTTATTATATTAATTTGAGTTTATAAAAAGATAATTATAACTTAAGTATTTTATTTTATAAAATTAAATAATAATAATTTTGTTGCTTTTGTAATAACATACTAATGAACAAATTTTGTATTAAAATTAATTGATAATTAACGAGGATAATTATAATAAGGGTTAAATATGTTTCTGGTCCTTTAACTTGCAGTGAATTTTGAAATTAATCTATTTCAAAACTTTAGACCAATTTAGTCATTCATCTTTCGAAATACGTGAATTTAGTCATTTTAATCAAATTTTGTTAGGTTGATTTGATGTTTTGTATGTATTTCAGGATTGTATTTAAGTTGTTTATACTGTTTGACACATTTTTGTTTTAATGTTAAGTTAAATACTATATGAAAGGCGTTTGAAATGTCAAATAAATTTAACAAAATTTGATTAAAATGACTAAATACACGCATTTTGAAATATAAATGACTAAATTGATCCAAAATTTTGAAATAGATTAATTCCAAAATTGACTGAAAGTTAAGGGACCAAAAACATATTTAACCCTTATAATAAAGTTCATTAAAATTGTGTGAATTGTGTGTGTGCGCATGTGTTTCTCTGTGTAGGTATGTGAGTCCTTGTGTCTATGTTCGTGTATGTGTGTTTGTGTGGGTCTGTGTGTAGGGATGCAACGGGTCGAGTCGGGCATGGATAGTGCCTACCCGCAACCCAACCCGTATGAAAAAAAATTAATCTACACCCGCCCTCGCCCTGTTTACCTGCTGGATACCCTCATAAAAAAAATCCGCAGACTTTTTTCAACGCGCGGGTACCCATTGGATACCAGTGAATATTTTAAAAAACCTATTTTTTAAGTTTTTAAATGATATCAAACTAAATTGTAAAAACAATTAATAAAAAACAAATAGTACTTAAAACATTCATCCAAATAGAAGTCAATATACAACTAAATAAAATTAAAACATAAATCCAAATTAATAAATTAATAGTGCTTAAAACATACCTTCAAATCCAAATATAAGTACTTTATAAAACAAATCTTACAAAAGTAGCACTTTAAAATTTACCCTCAGTTTGTTCATCTTGACCACTTGATTCCTGAAACATAACACCCAATTAAAGTCATTAATAAATGACGAGTGACACTATTAGTAAAATTATAATAAAATATTAAAAAATAACTATTAACATCATCATCAATTATCTTCTCTAGTATTGTATTAAGCTTCATCTTATCCTCTTCCAATTTGGACGAATATGAAAAGAAAAATAAATTCATTATAAAAATTAATTGTAATATATATATATATATATATATATATATATATATAATTTGATGGTGTTAATTTAATTAACTTCTATGTAAGCTTACAACCAATTTTAAACAAACATCAATTCCTCTAAAGCTTTTGGATGTTAATCTACATAGTGTCTGGATGTAATATATATAAGTAGTCTAAGTATTTCAATTCTTTTACACAAATACAATATTCAACTATAAATCGGTTGTCTTGAATTATTGCGCCCAATGCAATGAACTTTATCATTTCAACCATCCTATGATTTGCGATCCTTACTTAATTTATAGCGTAGGTTTAGGTGAACGTTTGCTGATAAGGTGGAAACCAACCATTGAGTCCATTAACATGAGATTACAACATATGAATGATATTTGGAAATTTTGTGGCTTTAATTTTCTTTTTCATTTTTCAATGTTTTTATCAATTTGCTAATTGTCCCGTAGGTTAGCAATTATGTGGAACAAACTCGATTAAAAATATGCAACTTTTATGCAACCAGTCCACATGACTATTTTTTGGCAGTTCAACTCTTCGCATAAAAGCAGAAAAAAAAGTGCTAAAATTATAGATGAATTTTAAACTTAGAAACAATGGAACATTATCATTATCCCGTATTTCCACCGCTTTGAATCTTAGATTCAGTCACGATAGCTTTGTTGTTTCAAATTACCAAATTCAATATGTAATTATTTAAATTTTATATTACTTTAAATTTGTTTAAATAGATTTATTTTATATTTAAATTTATAATTTTGGATTTTAAGTTCTATTCATCTAATTGAATTTGAATTAGAAATAAATTGAATATTTTTTAGATTTTAAAAATTCAAAATCAAACTGCAACTAGCTCATTTTAAATTTGAAATAATATATTGGATTAGGCCTAAGTAAGATACCATCAAATCAAGCTCATCTAAGATCAATCTGATTCACTTCAAGTTCATGTTTAGTGAGTCGGGCCTAATATAAATTGAATTCAAGAATAGATTGAGTTGGACCAAGTCAAATGGAGTTTGGTCGAACTGATTCAACTTAGGCCCAAGTCAACTTGAGCCTAGTCGAGCAGAGTTAGTCTAGGTTTAGGATGAATTAAGTTGTCTTGGACCAAATGTCGAACAAAGTCGATTTACGCACAAATTAAGTTGAGTCGATTTGGGTCGAAGTTGAGTTGAGCCAACCCAAATTTAAGTTGAGTTGAATTTTTTTGGATCTAGGTCAAAACAAGTTGGAAGACAATAAAGTTGGTCAAGCTCAAATCTAGTTGAGCCTGATCGAGTCCAAATCTACTTGAACTCATATGGAATCAAAACGAAACTAACCAAGCCGGATCAAGTAAGTTGGGCATGTATTTGATTGATACATTGAACCTACATTGGATTAGGACATTATCAAGTAGGTTTAACTCCAAGTTAAGTTTATTCATTAGATTGATCCCATATTAGATTTAATCTAATTGATAAAATGAATTTAATTAATCTATATTTAATCCAATTTAAATTAAGCTAAAAAGAATCTAAAACAAATTGAAATATTTTATTAAAATCCTTTACATCTAAACTAAAAAAAAATTCAATTCATAATTACCTCTACTTGAAATATTTTTTCTTACAAGACAATAAAAGAACCCAGTGATTGTACTTTTAAGTCGACCCCAGTGATTCAATTTTACTACTTATCTGATCTCAAAATTACTATATTAACTTTGTTTGCCGTATGAATGCTATGGAAAAATATCAGAGTGATGCTTTGTCTGGTCACCTTAGGTTTGGTATTTTATTTATTTATTTTTGACGTTCTATAACAATTGTACGTCGCCCCCATCGTGATTAGGAATATTTAGTATCAAAGTTGTATATGACGTGCATTTACATTCATCAATGTTCTTATAAATCAATTCCCTTCGTACTACGTCCTATAACATAAAACCAAAGCGATGAATTGCTGTATCCGAAAGAGAGTAAGAAGTAAAATTAGGGTTCTGTTAGGCACAAGTACAGTGCTTTTAGACTAATGTACTTTAAAAGTTTCCTGTTGGGTAACACGAAAATGTAAGTGCGCAACTACCACCTCAAACAACGTGAAGTCGTAGGAAAAGGGGTACACAAACCCTACTATCAGGATTTTTATTTTGATTTTTTTTTTCTCAGGGGTTTGGTGGGGTAACCACTATCTTTAGACTCTAACCAACAATTCGGATCATTTTGCTTAGTTTGTTGACTGGTAATTAACCAAATTAAGACCAATCAATGATTGGTTAGCTACATAAACATGAATACTGGTTTGTGATTCGTATATGAAAAGTGAAAGAGAAAAAAGAAAAATTACAAACCTAAGTAAATTTTTAGAGTATGAAGTTTTACCACAAAGTACTATACAGTAAAGAGGTGGGTATGTCAAAACTCAAAAGGAAATGCAGCATTATGTATATGCATGACAAAATCAGATCCTATAAAGTTAAATTCAGTACGCAACAATGTATCTTCATTTATATTGCTTTCTAATGCATCAACATTGAATGACATGAAAAATTAAGAAGGTCAAAGATAGGATTTAAGGAAGACAACTAAGGGGTGTGGTGTCACAGTCTGAATAATCAATGAAACTGAAGAGTCAAGTTAACAGAGAGTGGGAAACTCTATTCAAACATCATTCCAGTAATTGAAAATTTCATTTCTTAATAACACCAAATAGTAAAAGACTAAGTGACTATTAACCTAAATAAGAACGAACTAAAAATTGAAGCCCCGAATTTAATGAAATGTGTGATAATCTGAACCCTGTTGAAGAAAAAATGTGGAAGTGGAGAGAAAGGAAAGTATAAGTGAGCCGAATTCACCTCATAAAGGAATTACCATAGGCATTAATTGATAAAAATAAATATAATAGATGAATACATATAAGAACAATGATGGTACAACTTGATATAGCAATGCCTGACTAGGTAGTAAATAATGAATATCATCATCATCAAGCATTGAAAACCTTGGAAAGAGCTTGCAGCACATTGAGTTGGATCCTCAATTGCAAGATGTGTTCCGCCGTCTTAAGGAAGAGCCGGTCGGGGTTCATTCCGGCGCCACCGGGGACCAGCCGCTGCAGCTTCTTCATCCTCCTCTCCACACCCTCTTGCCTCCTCCTCCTCTTCCCCCACTTCACCTTTCTCATGTCCCTGCAACCCATTAATTTAGCACAATTTTGTGTCCCAAAGGAAGAAAATACTAATAAATATGATAGATTTGTTCAAACCAGAGAAGAGAAAGAAAGGAAAGAAGAAAATAATGATGATGGTAGTGGAAGAGAATGGCATGGAATGAGAAATGGGGGAGGGCTATAAATGAATGGAGAAAAAGGCAAAGTTCAAGAAACGGGCCATGAGAGCCGAGCCGAGCCGAGCCGGACTGATTTTCAAGCGGCTAGCGCGCCGAACAAAACATCATAGTAATAATATTATTATTTTTATTCACATGCTACACTTATATATAATATGTAATATGAAATAATCTCCGGTATTTATTGGTTGTAGGTTATTATGTGTATTATGCGTGTGGATTTTGGAGGAGACTCGGTTTCAGTTCGGCGTGTTACGGGCCGGTGGGCCAGGCCCACGTTTGTCGTGGAGCGGCCCACGCACGTGTCTGTCAGTGGCTGGCGCCAGCCAGATTTATGAACGGCTTGCGTTGCATACACGTGTCCTAGTAATCCTCGAATCCCGACAGTTGTTCGCTCCTGTCACGGGATCGGATCGGTTGCGTCATGCCTCATCGTAAATCCGAGTGTGAGTCAGCAAATCGTGCGGCTAACGATGGTCCTGCGATGGACCCCACGCGCGAAATTCGGTTTCCCACGTGCGGCCTCACATGGCCTTGTTCTTTCTCGTGTGGTGGTGGTGAGGTCCAACCAAATTCCAGAACACTTCTCTTCACCAGAGACTCACTCACCCTTGCCATGCCTGCACCCACCATCATTCATCTTTCCATTTTCTTTTTTCTACTTTCTTCTTTTTCTTCTAAAGGTTATAAAATAATATTAATTGAGACAAATAGCTAAAGTACGTTAGTTTAAGTTATTGAAAATTTAGTCTTTTTAAGACAAATTTACTCTCTTTAGATAAAGTTTTATGTTTTGATGTTTCGAAAGAAAAAATAAAGTTTATTACATATGTTTCTTGTAATAAATTAGTCTTAAAAATTGAAATTAAAAGTTTTTCTTCTTAACTAGTAACATTTTGTTAAACATTTAGAACAACAGTAGAAGAATCAAATTTTAAAATCCATGGATGATGTAATCAAAATCTTGAGGTCATGGTCCACTCAAACTAATCGGGAAAGGATTTGATCTATAAGGCTTGGTTGCGTAATATTTATGCTCTCAAACTATAAATAGTTATACAAATTTTCATTATTTAATTAAATGAGTTATACACCTGTTTAATTAACACATTTTCTGTTTGGTTGGTTAATTAATTAAGTTGGTGTATAGAAATACCTCTTATATTAGATGTCTAACCAGCATTATTTAGTTTGTTTTATCAGAGAACATATAGTGGTTCAAAGTTAAAAAAAAAAAAAACTCATAATTAATTTAATTGAATAGCATCATTTGTTGGCTGGCTAAGTTTAAAAAAAAAATAAAATAAAATAAAACCTTAGTGGTTAAAATATGTAGAAATTATGAATACTATATACATAGAGAGAGAGATTATCATTGAGTCTCTCTCTCCTTATCCTGATATTTATCATTGCTAGTGGGTTACACGAAACCATGTGTGATGCAACTTAGATAGAATATTAAGAAATAAAATGGTTGTATATTAAAGTATGAAATTAAAGAAATATGTATTGTTACTATGTCTTTGTTTATAATATACAGATACATTTCTTTAATGCTATGGCACCCCGTTATTATTTTAACTTTTTTCTAATTCCAGAAAGACCACATTAGATTTAGTTGCCTCCACTTTACGTCTCTCGAATTGATTAATTACATGGGACCAAACTAGTCTGGCTTCATAATTATGAACGATTTTTGGCTACATTTTCGTGATAATCTAATTAATATTTAATACGATTAATTAGGCCTTGCAGAATCCATTTATTATTCCTTTTTCCTTTTCCGATAACCAACAATTAGGTATACAAAAACTCTAGCACAACATGTTATTAGGACAGAAATCCGAATACAATTTAAAAACCTCCATTTGTTGAAAATAGTTAGGTAGAAAATGTCTTTTCAAAAAAAAAAACTAAGCAGTTAAATACACATGAACATAACTCAAAGCATTTAGGACACCTACGAGACATGTAACAATAAAATCACCATATTATTATAAGGTTGTTGAGTCTTTTACGGTATCAATTATAGCCTTCAAGAATGTTTTCAAACTTCTTGAATGCTATGAAATTAACTTGTTTTAAGTAATTTACACCTACATCATCCCAATTGCCTTACTTTTGTTGGATCAGTTTATGCTTGAGTTACGAATCATGAGTATTGAAATTTATGTTAGACATGTCTATGATTGTATTAGAAATATGTTTCTAAGCTAGAGTGAATGAGTTAGTAACTTTTCATTAATAAAGTAATGGATTAAAATGAATGTATATATAAATAAAAAATTAGAGAAAGTATGTGTGAGTGTTGGAGGTGTGGTATAGGTAGAGAAAGCGGTCCCCTTAATAGAAGACTAAGAAAGTTTGCAGGGTCATTGAAACCCATGCCATGTGACGGTTGACGATGACATTTTTGTTCAGAGATGAAGTTAAAAATTTATTACACACAAGACATCTAAAATCGAACACCTACATGCTTCGTACGAAGCCTAGTACACACAAAGACGACAATACCATAAGATATAAAAATGGTTAGTAATGGTGATATTTGACTCGCGGTGAAAACACAGTGTGGTTGAGTTAATGCAGAATGCTGAGGCGCTGCACTGGGGTGAGAACAGTAAGAGTAACAATAACAGTAACGGTAACAGTTGTTAGGTTACCAAGAAGTAGGAGAATTCACATGGGTTGTCGTAAGAAGTAGTAAATTGAGATGGAAGATGGTAGAGTGAGACCCATCTACTTACACAACCCTAGGATGTGCAAATCATTAATAACGTCACAGACCTTTGCTTTTGTCTCTCTGTAATTACCCTACTTACACATAAATTATCTGCACCCGCATAAATGGTGCTGTTCGAACTTCGTGTAACCATCAATTAATTCACCAATTAATTCTTACCCTTTCTTCCAATTCTCTCCCACCTTATTATTTTTAATTCATTGCCCCCCACCCACTTTCATTTTTAATGCACTTAATTCTCTTCGCTTTTTTTATTTTATTTTTATAGAATGCTATTTTTAATTATTGAAGTCTTATGGCATAATGGGCGTTTGACCTTATGAAGAAGAAGCTTAATGTCGTATCCATGGCTGTTTCTCAGAAATTCCAACTCCATCGGTGAAATACATTTTTAAATGTTTGTTAAGAGATAGAGACAAAACAGGCCTTTTGTGGTAATATATGTTTCGGTTGTCTTGATACCATCTTAGTATTTACAAACTTAAGTGATGCATGTTGGGTCTTAGATATCAATCATCACAATTTTGGGCAATATGGAGAAGAGTGTCAATTTCTTTGGTGTCAGTCCTTAGACATTGAACAGTAGTGTATATTATCTTAATGTTATCATATTTTAGCCAATTTTTAGGGTTGTATTGTGAGTTGATGAGGACCTATCATTAACGCTAATTGTACTCAAATTGAAGTCAATTGATTTAGTCTTTATATATACATACATATATATTACATATTTGCTTTTTAGGAATTACTTAAAGGTGTGAACTTGATTTTGGAGCCTATGATTCAAGGATTAAATTAACATAGTTAAAGGACATTAGGCTTGTTTTACCCTTGTTTTGAGGCTTGGGACAGTTGAACAACCCGAGGCTCATGCTTGATGCCCTAGGTTTTATGACATGTTTGGCAACTTGAGAACATACAATGTTTGTCTTGTGTATGCTTTTCGGAGTTTTGTCATTTAGTGTAAATCAATTGAATAGATCTTGGTCAATTGACTTTTTTCTCATTGATTCAAGGCTTGGCACTATTGTACAAGGACATATGACAGGTAGAAAGGATTTATTGGTGTCAAAGTTGAGAGAGTTATAGAAAATGCAGTTTTTTTATGACGTCGTAAAAACTTGTCATAGTAATATGACATGAGTTGACAACATTAATACAATAAATAGATTTATTATGACACATTCTTGAAAACTTGTTATAGTAAATCCAACTTATTATAACATATATTTGAAGATCTCTCATAGTAAGTGGATTTACTATGATAAGTATAATTGGATCAGTCATAATAAGTTTAAAGTTACTATGGCAACTAATGCAAAATTCATCATAGTAAGTTAGATTTTTTTTTATGACTTTTTGTTTTACCATTTTCTTCTCCATTTAATTCACCTCCAAATACATTTCATATCACTAAAACAAACAATTCCCAAGTAAATCAATTCCATATAGTTAAGTTGTCCAACAAACTTTAAAACATGAAATTATATATTCATAGACCTACAACCTTAACAACTTTTACAAATACTCTTCAAAAGATTGTAGAGTACTATAAACATAAGATTTCTACAAGTCATCAGCAACACTCAAAAGAAAGGAAACCCACTTTGTTCTAATTTCTTCCATCTCTCTACCTTCTAATAGGAATGAATCATTAAATAGCTATAAAAAAATAGATAATGAAGTTAATACAATATTCAAAGTCACAATTAGATAAGTATTTAGTCAATTTTTTATTACCTTATTCCATGAGCCAATAATATTTAGTCCATGAGTCATTGCAATTAGAAAATTTGAGAAATGTGCAAAGTTTCTTATAGATCATCCATGATTACGAGTACATAAGTAATGAGACAGTTCAAGAAAATACATATGAAAGCATGCCATTGTGCTTAGAATTAGGCTCCACACACTACCAGAAAAACGTGAATTACCGACGGATCCGTCGGTAACTGATGATTACCAAAGGAATTACCAACGGATGTATATGTTGAAATTATCGACGAACAACATCCGTCGGTAATGTACAGGATAAAATTTTTGTGTGTGTTTATCGACGGATTTACCGACAGTGTTCACTTGTTCATTTACCAACGGATCTTGGCAGTCGGTAATGTTTGTTTTTTTATATGCAGATGGATATACCAACAGATCTGCGTCGTCGGTAATGTCATCGATGAAATCAGAATTAAGAATTGGGATTCCCTCTGCACTTTCATTTCTAATTTTGTCTCAGCTTTTTCTCTCATCTCTCGCGCCCACGAACCGAAAGCCACCCACTGCCAATCAACCACTATGCCATCCCTACTCCCCAGTGAGACCGATCGGAGCCATGGCTGCCTTCCACTGTCATCTGCCTTCCACCATTGCCTGAGTCTCGTTGCGAAATATCGCCGTCGTGGGTAGCAGAAGTTCGAGTGTTGTCGTGGAGGGACGCTGCCGTGGGTAGTGGAAGCATCGGCCGAAGGAGGAGCCCTTCCGCTGTCACTGTCACACCGTCAAGGACGAGAGGTACGACTTGCTTCAATTGACAATGAAATGGTTCAATTTCTCTCTGCAATGCTATCTTGGTTTGAATTAATTGGTGTGTTGGTTTGAATTAATCGTTGTGTTAGTATGAATTGATTGTTGTGTTGGTATGACTTGGTATGAATTGATTGTTGTATGAAGAAATTATTGTGAATCGTATCAAGAATAAAATTAGTTGGTGTGTTGTTATGAATTGATTGTTGTGTTTGTATGAATTGAGTAATTATAGATAGAAGTGCATTTCCACCGAGAAGAACTAAAGCCATTGATTTGCCCATTTTCATAAATTGTGAGTTTGTTTACCTTTGAGATTAAAATTAAAGAGGACCTATCTTCAACTTTCACACTTTTTTCCCATTCATCCCTCTTAGGTGCAACTATTTGCCCTTGAAGCTTCAAAAAAAGAGGACAAGATAATTGAAGATATTATTATTATTGAATGTATTTGACCAAAATTTCCTTTGAAAATCTAATGCAATTGCATCCAATATTCCAATTCAATACTAGTGTTTAAGCTAGAAAAAATGATGTAAAAGATGTCTTAAAAATAAATTTTGAGTAACTAGGGCATGCTATACCTTAATATGAATTTTTGTGGCCTTGCAAGGACCACTAAGGTTTATGTTTTTCACTTTGAATACTCCATTTCTTGGCATAACTAGAGTTGGTATGCCTTATGATCCATATGTGAGTGTTTCTCTACCTCAACACAAGTTCCATTTAATGCCTTTTTGAGTCTCCAATAGCTAGTACAAGTTTTAAGACTGAATATGAAAAAGTCAACTCATGGTCAACTTACCAAATTTTTAGCCAATTGAGTGCATCTTTTGCCATTGTTTTTGTAAGTTTTTTTTTGCCCTTGGTTCACTATTTCTGCATCAAAATATGCCACACAAGTTAGTCACTCTAATTCAAAGAAAAATACATAAACTAAGTTCTTTAACTAGACTAGTTATGCATAAAGTAAGTCACACAAGTTAGCTTCCACATATCAATTTTAGTTTTCCATGTTATTCCTACCTTTTAGCTTAGTTTTCATCATTCTTATACTAATTAAATTGTGTTTGCATCATTGCTTAACATTTTCTTTGCTGATTTGGGATGTCTTAACTCATTTTGACCATTTCTAGTTCATTTTTTGGGGTTTTACTAGGCAAATTTGAATTAGCTTGTTAATTATGAGTTCTCATTTGTTCTCAACCTTTCTTTTGATAATTGGAAGTTGTCCAAGTAGTTCTATAAGAGTTATGTGTAGTAGTTTATTTAATTTCTAAATTTTTGGAGTTTTAGCATACTTTAGTGGTAGTTTTAGGTCTTAGGTAGCTAGATTTTGAGTTGTAGTCAGTTTTAGCAGTGTGAGTTGTTTTCTATTCATATTTTGCCATTAGAAACATGTTAGGATAGTTAGATTAAACTTCCATAGGTTATCTTAGTACATGCATACACAAAAGGGTCAATTTTGTAGACTAGTCTTGGTTTTAGGTAGTGATTTTTGGTAAATCATTTAGGAGATAGTTTGTGACTTAGGATTAAGTTTTCTTAAGTCATTTTAACCTTGTCTAGGTAGTTTAGTGGTACTTCTACCCATGCTTTAGCATAAACTTAGTTTTAACCTACCTTTAGGGTGTTTTTAGAGGTTTTAGGTAGTGAAATTTTGAGTTTTAGGTAGGATTTCAGTTTTGAGTTGTTCCTTGGCTCCTTTAGTCATTTTAACTTTGTTGAGTAGGTCATTGGTGTTGTTTATACCAATTTTATTGTACTGCTTGTTTCATGCACATTTTTTATGTGGAATTGTTAAAGTTTGGGTCTCCACACATCAATTTTCGTGCAACATGTTATTACAGATGGAACGACGAATGTTTCCGTCGGTAATAATCGGCGAACGGAACGATAGATGTTTCTGTCAATAATTACCGGCAGACTTGAACAATCCGTCGGTAAATGATTATTGACGAGAAGTTTACTGACAGATATTTTATCGTCGAAAGTCTGTCGGTAAAACATCATTACTGACGAATTATGCGCATTACTGACGAATTCTGACCGTCGGTAATTAGTGGATTTCTGGTAGTGACATCCTTTTAGAACTCAAAATTTTTGTTTATTCTTAGTTAACTGTGCTTCAGTATTTCACTTTCACCTTTTAGTATTAAATGACAATATTAATACTTTCATATTTAATATTATTATCATAACAAAAATGTTATGCTTATGAATTGAGTTAATATGTTTGTTATCTTTGTTAGTAGTATATATGTTATGATGTTATGTGTTTTCGCCTTTGTCTTAGTTTTATATTTTCTAAGGTTAACGGAAGTGATAGTTCTATTGTGTGGACATGTAAGGTTTAGACATGTGGCACATAGTTAACACTGTTACTATACTACTAATGGAAAAGACTTGATTGCAACGAATTTTTCAAAATAGGGGCTCAATTGAGTCAAATAAAAATGGGAGGACCTACTTGAGATTTTGATACAAAAATGGGGACCTCTGGAATGATTTAACCTATATATTATATTGATAGAAATTAAATTCGATAATTTTTTTATTTTTGTTTTATAAAATATAATATTTAATGTTAATAAATAATAAAATATAAAATTAAATATAATAAAGAATAAAAAAAATCATTGATATACCTTTTATGTTCTCTCTTATTGCCTTTTAAGTTTCTCACATATTTTATTTATCTTCCACTCTTGCATGTTTTCTTTTATTTTTATTTTTAAGAAAGAAATTAGACACAAATTCATTCTTCCTACTCTGATTTTTCATCTGTTTTCTTTCCTTTTTTAAAGATAAAAAAAAAGTAACTCTCTTTTATATCAAATATTAGTTTAATATTTAGTATTTTTTTTCATCTTATAAGTCTTTTTGTATATTTATTTGTTTATGAATATAGAAGAAAAAATTATGTACTATATGTTTCTTCATAACCATTTCTTAGTTCTGACTTGATTATCATATATTTTTTCTTTTAGTAATTATGTCTCCCAATTTTTCATTAAATTTTGATAAATTATTTTTAGTCTTAAACTTTTTTTTAAATATGTATATTAATGAAAAATAAAATAATAAATTCATTTTTTAAGTAATAAAAGGAAAAATATGTGTGAAGATGAAAACAAAACAAATTTACTTTTTTATATATTTTCAAACATGATATTAAGGATCAAATTATTGAATTAGAGGAATCATTTCTTAAGATTCAAGGAATTATAGATAGGGTTTCATATTAATTGTTTGGAACTTATACTAGAAAAACATTCTCAAATATAAAAGTATCCAATAAGTGAAAGGAATTAGAAAAGCTTATTTAGGATGGGATCTATGCTAAATACAACTTCAAAACTGTCATTTTTCTAAGGAGAAATATATAAGGACATTTCAATACTAAATTAGATATACTTTTATTATATTAGTGACAATGATTAAATATATAAATTGTTTTAAATATATGTTATTTTGACTACTTCGAACTCTTTGGTCATGATTCGTCACTGATCATAAAAAAACACTTATCTTTGCCTATATATTATATATTATGTAAAGTCTAACCTAAACACTATTTATTATATATTTTGTATAGTCTAACCTAAACATTGTTTCCTTATATTATGTATAGTCTAATCTAAACACTCTTTCGTCTATTTAGGCCTGATATAATGTATAGGTTGTAATGTATTATTTATGATAACTTAAAGAGAATAACTTGTCTAGATGATATTTTATATCTTAAAGAAAACTTATATTTTGATAAAGCTTTATCGACAAACTTTTGACAATGCAGACGTGACACTACCTTAATGGATGAAAGAAAGGGTTGATGTGACTTGGAAAGAGAAAAATAAATTTTTGTGTGTTATAAAGAAAATTTTGTAAAAAAAAAATTGTCAAAGTATCATAATCTAGTCCTATGTCATAGTATGATTTTGATTTTAAGCATAAATCTCCTCAAACCTTTCAAATGTTTTGAGATAAGCGAAGAAAGAATAATAATGACAAATAATAAGAGAACATTTACTTTTCATAAAGGCTTGACAAAAGAAGTCATGCAAGTTTAGTTTCATAAAATAAACACACACATGTTAAGAGAGCGTGTTTTGAAGTAAAGACATTGTTTGATCAAAAACACCTTTTGTCTTATGCTTCAATAACGTTTATTGTTATTAACATAAAAATGAAGGATCTTTTGTGTTTTAATTGGGTTTATTGTTTATTACATCAAAATCAAAAATGAATGATTTATAAGCATTAATGGAACAACGTATCCAAAGATGAAACAGAATAGAAGATATAAAGTTGATATACGAAAGTATAGATATAGAGATGATTGAAAAGAGCAAATGGAATTGTTGAATGTTTAAAAGATGTAGAAAAGAAAAAGTAATGGTGATGAGAGTGAAGGTTGTGTGGCAGCGTGTTCACCGGAAGGAAAGCCAGTCTCATGGTGTGTGGTCCATTTGGGGACGTTGGTTGCCGGACTTCTGGGCCTTGTCTCCCTCCTCCCAATCTAATTATTCAACTCAATCATTCTTCTTTCAATACCTTCTTCTTCTATCTTTCATTCATTTTTATCAATATTTTTCAAATACCCATCACCTTTCAAATGTCAATAATATTTTCATGTCTGAAAAAAAATTGTTTTATTATCTGTTTCATTACTCATTAAGCATTTGTGAAAAAAAATACATATCTTTTTATACGAAAAATGTCATTATCCACAAATATCTATTAAAAATATCAATTTAATATCTCTTATCCGGAACATACAAATTTTTTTTGTTATCCCTAATTATAAGAGACTAAGATATTAAATAAGTAATACTTTTGTTAAACAAGTTCATAATTTCATGGTTTATTATATATTGGAGGACCAAATTGGAATAATTATATATATAATGAACCAAAATAGTATATCACAGCAAACATTCTTTACATAATACATGATGAATGAGTAACAACAGATTGCATATTTTATCATAAGCTCTCTTATGAGTTTTCTCCTTTGTTTATTTTAATACATTCTTGTGTTGCCTACAAACAACGCTAAAGAGTATATAAAAAATTGAAATTAAATAGGAATGAACAAAAACTACTAATTTTAATGAAATATTATTATAAGAGTTAAGTGGATATATGATGATTGGAGCAGTAGAATATGGTGAATGAATTGGTTCCATGTGGGTGATCATGACTTTTCATTGGGCAGCAAATGAATATTGGTGACAAGTACTCATCTCTCTTAGATCAAGTTGCAGTCATAAGAATGGCCGACAAATATCTTCTCAATTCTAAGCTTCAATTACTTAACCAAACTCTCCATTCTGCTGCATGCCTTTTCAATTCAATTATTCTCAAACATTTAGTCGAAAATTTTTAAATTGATTTCGTTTTTATTTGTTTTAATTACGTATTGAAAAAGTGTTTTAATTGTTTTGTTTTTAATTATTAACAATGTTAATTATTTCTCATGTCAATGCTAATTTGTGATTATTATTTTACAAATTTTTGTTATCACATATAAAGTTTTTGGTGTAATACATCATAGAACAATGTCATGTGTCGATCAGTATAAATGTCAACTTTCATTACTGTGATTTCCATTTAGACGATATATAAGTTCTTTAATTCAATTTAATTCTGATTCTTTTTTAAATGGAACAATATTGTCCTCTCTAAATTAAAACTACATTTATAATTCGTATAAATGTTATACTGAATTTTTTATTAAAAATAAAATTTTTAACATATTCTACAATATTATATATTATTAATCGATTTTGTTACTTCATGTTTTTGTACAAGATTAAAACTAATTTATAAATATTTTTACAAAAGAAGTAAATATTTAAAACTAATATATTATTTATTCATTTTTTATAAGAATAAATTAATTAATATTATTTATACAAATAACAAATTGGATCATCTTTTAATTGGAATCAAATTTATTATTTGTATAAATGTTATAATAATATTTATATTAAAATTCATTAAAAAATATAATTAAAAAAACGTGAGTTAATAATATATAATAATTTAATATGTTAAAAAGTCATTTTTAATAAAAAAATATTAATATAGTATTTATACAAAAAATAAATTTGGTCTCAAGTTGAAAAAGAATAATATTGCACTATTTTAACAAAAATTAAAATTAAATTAAATCAAAGAAATATATATATATATATATATATATATATAATAAATTAAAATTAAAATAATGAAATTTGACACCAAACACGTAAGATTGTCTTGTCGCATGACAAAATATTTTACAACAAATACATAATTACAAGTGATAATGCACTTAACATTTTTCTTTTTTGAAGACCTATTTAAAAACCCTTTTCAAAAGTTAGAAGGTAATTAAGGCAAAAATGAAAACGGAAACCAATTTAAAAAATTTGAACCAAAATGGACTAAACGAATAATTAAGTTTATAATCTACATATATATCTCATGGATGATCCTCTTCACAACCATATCACAACCATATAGAAGGAAATCATTTTAGTCTTCCATTCAACTTTTCAGAATATATATATATATATATATAAATATATATATATATATATATATATATATATATATATATATATTTAATATTACAGGATTGCAAAATAAAAGAAATGAAAATGAAAACGAAAATGCAGATGTAATTAAAACAAAAGAAAAACTGCGGTAATAATAAAAGAGAGAAAAAGAAATGAAAAAATGATTAAAAAAAATTAACTCAGGTAAAGTTTATATTTTTCTCTAACTTTATTTTAAAATAGAAAGTGTTTTATTACAATTAAAAGATCAAAGTATCTTTGCATGTGTAATCTTTAACAAATATAATTATATTATTTTCTCCGTATGCAATTTTTTTTTTGTATTTCACTCTCTACATAACTAAATAAGAAAGAATAAAATTATAATCGTTTCCGTTCTCTTCGTAGCAAACAACTTAAATAATTATCTTATCTTTCATTTTATCTTCCTTTTATTTTCTTTTGTTTCATTCATAAACTAGGTAAAACATAAGTGACACGATGATGACAAGAAATAAAACGTAACTGTGTACAAAATATTGTAAATTGTTTTTACAGAAATAGAAGTTGACTTTAGTAAGAACATATAAGAGTTGAAAACCTTAATTAAATTAAACATGTTGAAAATCTAGATATTTTAAATTGTGTTTTTATTAAATAAATGGTTTAATTATTCGGATCATACCCATTTTGGTTCGCAAATTTCAAAATGGTACCCACTTTGAACTTTATCTCAATTTAGTACCCAATTTTGATTATTGCATCAATGTAGTATCCTCCGTTAAGTTTTCACAAACGCCGTTAATTACCTTGTCACGTGTCAGTCTCTGAATTTTTTAATTTTTTAATTTTTTTTATAATTTTTTTATAATTTTTGAATTTAAAAAAAATGTCACGTGTCAAAAACCCTTTATGTGACACGTGGCATTGTCAGTGACACGTGGCAAGGTATCGCCACCTGCCAAGTGTCATTGTCTTCATTTCAACTTAGTCCTAACATGTGTCTATTTGTTTCAATTTAGTACCCATATATGTTCATTGGTTTCAATTTAGTACCCAATTTATTTGTTTTAATTTTGTCTAAATATTTTTTTACAAAATAGAGAAATATTGTGTCTCCCTTAAGACCAAATTTATTATTTATATAAATGTTATATTTATATTTGTTATTAAAAATGAGTTATAAAATTAAGTATTGAAATTTATATTAAAAATGAGTTATTTGTTTCAATTTAGTACCCAATTTATTTATTTAAATTTTATTCAAATATATATTTTTTTTAAATGGAGAAATATTGTATCTCTTTTAAGACAAAATTTATTATTTATATAAATGTTATAGTGATATTTGTTACTAAAAATGAGTTATAAAATTAAGTATTGAAATTTATATTAAAGTTAATAGTAAAAGTCATGAATAACATATTTGTAAGTCATTTTTAATAACAAATATAAATATAACATTTATATAAATAATAAATTTGGTCTTAAGGGAGACACAATATTTCTCTATTTTGTAAAAAAATATTTAGACAAAATTAAAACAAATAAATTGGGTACTAAATTGAAACCAATGAACATATATGGGTACTAAATTGAAACAAATAGACACATGTGGAGACTAAGTTGAAATGAAGACAATGACACTTGTCAGGTACCTTGACACATGGCAATACCTTGCCACGTGTCACATCAAAGATTTGACACATGGCAATTTTTTTTTTAAATTCAAAAAAAAATTAAAAAATTCATAGGCTGACACGTGACAAGGTAGTTAACGCCGTTTGTGAAGACTTAACAAAGGGTACTACATTGATGCAATAATCAAAATTGGGTACTAAATTGAGACAAAGTTCAAAGTAGGTACCATTTTGAAATTTTCGAACCAAAATTGGTATGATCCGAGTAATTAAGCCTAAATAAATTTATGAAATTGAATGTTTAAAATATTTTTAATTTTTATTTAAATATTATTTTTTCTATCAACACAACAATATAATAATTAGTTCTATTTTTTTATATATAACTTGTTGATTCATTTATTCTCTTTTCAATTTTAACTCATCAATCAATTAGTTTATTCTCCTCTCTAAAATCAAGTTCACTGATAAGTTATAGAGAATTGAAAAAAGAAAAAAAAATTAATAAATTAACAATAAAAATATGAAAATAACAAATATATCATCTTGTTAATTAATTATAAAATTATATTGTTGCGAAAAAAATATTTTGAATAATTGGTCTGTGGTCTAGGTCTCCATTTCAGTTTAGACAGGAACAATAATTAATAAAATAAAATTTTAAAATAAAGATTTACTTTAATATATAATTTATGAAAGGTTTAAAAACTTAATTAAATGAAAAGAAAGTTTACGCAGTGATTAAGAAGCAGCAAGTTGATAGTGGTTGATGAGTGTGTAGTAGTGCTTTAGACATTGCAATTGTAGTTTTGGTTTCAAATGATTAGTAAATACCAGTGATGAACTATAATTAGTTGCTCATTCAAAATCAATTATTCTCCTAAAATATAGTATACAGACAACTTTGGATATCAACATGGAAATGACAATATAGAGATACAAATGCCTCTAATCAACTTGTGGTGGTGAAAGTTTAACTAACTAAAATAATATGCTAATATGTAATGCATGACTATGCCTATAAACTAATCCTAAATTTACTAAAACCAGATGAAGTTACTTTATATGATGAATGAAATGATGAAATGAATGTGTAACATGTACAAACAGTAATTAAAGCACGAAATATGAAGTTTAAAACCAACTAGAATGAACAAATTACAAACTGTTTGATGAAATGTTCATCAAAACCTAGTTACCACTTAGTATTCGATGAAATGCCTAAATGAACCTAACATGTGAATTTTACAAGGTAGATGCATGAAACATGCTTTAATCACCTAAACTAACTAAAATATGCATATGAAATTCAATAGAAACTCGAAAATCACAAGTGAATAAGAAAATCACAATTTATGCAGTGAAAATATGTATGTGAATGTGCGCTGCATGATTCAAATTCTGATATTATATAGATTAATAGATGATTTGATGATGAAAAACACTTTCTATTAACATTAATTGCATCTAGGAACTGAAACGAAGCTAAATGATTGAGTACAAATGAAAATCACAATTCCAAAGCCTAGGCTAACGAAAAAAACGGTATTTAACAAGAAAAACTGTCATATAGGTTTTTGAGTTGAATTAAAAAATTAAAAATGCTAACATTCATCTAACCAACATCAATCAATTACAACTCACAAAAAATGAAATTCGAACTTAAATTGAAATTGGCAAATCACAGTGAAAAAAAAAGACTCAAGAACACTTAAACTTGCTTCTATCACAATTTTCCATTAATAGCCAGGTTTAACACTGAAATCTTGGAATTTTTCGGTCTTTTGGACACACTAGGTTTTTGGCATAAATCCATAACCAAAACTTAGTAAGATACGGAAGAAAAACTGTTCAATTTACAAGATTAAGAAGAATGTGAAGAGAAAATTGAAAACACATCATGAAATCAAAGTGAAGGTGGATAGAATCAAGAATGAACGAGGAGAACGAAAATTAAACGGTGAAAATGAAAAGAAAACATGAATTGAAACATAATACCGAATGTAGAACACAAATCTTAGAGTTCTTGACCCTATCTCTCACTTAGTTCTTGAGCTCCCAGCCAAGAAAATGAGAGGAAAAGAAGAGAAAAATGAAAATTTGTTTTCGTGAATCTGCAGAATGTCAAAAGTGACGTTTCCTATCTATTCTTAGCTATTTATACCTTTCTTAACTCACCTAAACTCAACTAATAACTGTAGTTAACTGATCTACCTATTACAAACAACTAACAAAAACTTACTAAGACTAACTAAAGCTAACTAGAGTGATTGACTAGTCATGCGTAACAAGGGATGATGGGTTGATTCAGCTTCCAGCCCTTTCTGAGGTTACTCCAACTCGGCAAAAGTCTCTCTTATTGTCTCTTAGAGTCTCCCAAAGCTTGCACCAAGTTTGGAGTTGATTTGCAAGTCAACCCTAAAGTCAACTTGACAGCTTTTGACTCTAAGCTTGTTCTACTGCACTTTCTGCTGGCTGTTTTGCTTTTGTTTTTCTTGCAATCAAACTTCCATCAACCTTCATTCACTGTCCCTGATCAGTTTATGCTGTAGCAAAACAATTTACACAAGTTAGTCACAACCACCTTAGTAAAAACACCTAATTAAAGCTAGACTAGTAACTAAACACTTAACTAAAAGCTGGACACATTTACCTAGTCTTCTAACTAATATAAACTAATTCTAACTATGATTCTAATTAAGTAAAACAATAAAGCTAACTAGAATGCAATGCACTGAACTAATGCCATGCTATTAACATAAGAGTAAAGGAATCTACCTAGACTAGAACTCATACACCTAATAGTACTAGATTACCAAGACAAGCTAATCAAAACTAAAGCTCTAATTTCTACAAATGCTAAACTAAACTGCTGAAAACTAATGGCACTTATACTATCCTAAAAGTATGCTAGACTATCCTATTAATACTAATTCTAGAACAAAAGAGAATTTAACAAAATAAGAGAATCTAATCTAAAAACACATATTTAGACCAAGAAAATCCCAAAAAAAGTACTATTAACACCTATATTTGTGTAAAAATAGGGACTTAACACCCCCACACTTGCTCTTTTGCACTCCTGGGTAAAACTAAGAACAAGGCACAAAGCCTAAAAACAAAATCTTCATAGAATTTTCACACCAATACTCATTCACTTCATCAATTCCTAATATTCCTAGTATGTACATATGCAAAGAAATCTGAAATGAGCATCAAGGCCTCCAAACCAGTCAAATACAGTCCACCTCATTGAGTTTCAGCAGAGAACATGCCATTCACTTATGCACACCAGAGTTAACCTCACAAGGATGTGTATACACTCATTCACTCTCAAATTTATCAAGGGAAAGTGTTTACCCTCTGCACTTGCTATAAAACTGCATTTCCATAGGCTTGTAGAACCTCTAACATCCGCCAATATGTCAAAAACACGCTTAGAATCAATAGGACTTGCTTTTTAGCTTGTAATGTGGTTTGGCTAGGGGTAGGTCAGAAATGGTTGCAAGGCTTTCAGTCCAAAAATAGAATCAATAGGACTTGCTTTTTAGCTTGTAATGTGGTTTGGCTAGGGGTAGGTCAGAAATGGTTGCAAGGCTTTGAGTCCAAAAATAGAATCAATAGGACTTGCTTTTTAGCTTGTAATGTGGTTTGGCTAGGGGTAGGTCAGAAATGGTTGCAAGGCTTTGAGTCCAAAAATAGTGAAACAGTGAGAAAAAAATTGGTTAAGGGTGTATACTCAAGTTTGGTTTGGCTTTTTAGCATCATACCATGATAAACCAACTTTGTTTGTTTGTTTTCAGCTTTTCACTTTCATTTTTTTCATGCAACTTTCTGAATCTTTTCATTTTTCAGCTTCAAACACTTATTTTCTCTTTTTCCTTTCTTTTCTTTGCTGTTACAGCCTTTATACAGCATATTTTCACTTTGAAACATAATAGCACCCCCCACACTTGAGCCTCACACACTCCTTTGATTTGTTCCACTCATACACAGCATTTTGACAATGTATTTTTGTGGTTTTTCTAGTCATGGGTTGTTCAACAGGGAAAAATGTACACAAGAAAGGATAATAAGGCTCAAATCATGGGAGCAATGGTGTATGAATGCAGGTTGGTTGTATTTGGTCGGTAGCAATACTAAAAAATGGCCTATATCATATTAAAAGTGTGCTCAAAACATGTGGCATCAAAAAGAGTTTCCACAAGTTCTAGATTACAGCATACACAAGTGAATCACACAAATCAACAATTAAGGCTCAAGTCTCTCTAGGTATAGAATGTGTTGGTGCACAAAGTGTCTAAGCATGTTAACTACCTAATCATCAATAAAAGAAATGCACAAACCAGCTAGAATTCTCTCAACTCAAACCAAAATTTTCACATACGTGCACATCATAAAATTGACCATAATGAATGAGTGAAAGTGTAAAATCTGTAAACAACACCCCAGACAACAACTAAATCTATCTACACAAGTCCTAATTTACTAAAAATAACCAAAAATTGATTCAGAAACTTACCTCTAACAAGATTTCTAAAATTGACTACTTAAACCTCAAAAACTCTACAAGATAGCTAAAATTTGCAAACTGTACTAAACTAGCCTAAAAATTTGTAAAGAACCTATCCTAACAAATTTAAAACAGTAAAATCTAGCTAAGAAGCAACTCACATTACAAAAAATACCTAAAACTCAAAATATGACTACCTAGAATCTAAAACTAGCAACTAGAATAGTCTAAAAGTGCTAAAAATGAAAACTACACTAAACTATTGTTTAAAACTGTCAACTAACTACCTAGACAACTTTTGAATGGTAAAAGAAAAGTGGAAACCAGGAAAAAACTCACAAACAGCAACAATTTCAAAATCTTACTAGTTAGAACCAAAAAAATGCACTAGAGTAGGCTAACACTATGGTACAATGACTAAAAATTAATACCTAAGCTACCTAAACAGAAAACTCACTTTCTAAACAATTTCTAAATGGTAGAAGAATGCTAGAAAAAATGGTAACTACTACAATTACAAAGAACTACAAAATTTCACCTAATAGAACATAGAAATGCATCGTAAACTAGCTAAAACTAGGCAAAACCCAGAAACTGTACTAAATAAACTTGAAAATAAAATTGTATTACAAGTATCTAAGTAAGTTTTAAATGTTAAAGAACTATAAAAAAACTGCACTATCTACAGAAAATGACAAAGAAATCAAAATCTACCTATGCACCTAAAATTACAGCTCTAGACTAAAGAAAATGAGTTAAGAAAACTACACTAGTTCTAAAATCTACTTTTAACACTATCTAACAGCAAAGTAACTATGCACACAACTTTAAAATCATCAAACTAGACTAACTATAGTCCTATTTGCTTACGAAAACTGAAAATGCAAAATTTGACTACCTGAAACTAGAAAATAGGCTAAAACTAGTGAAAACAGGACATAAAACTAACTATTCTCAAAACAGCAATTTAAACTACTAACCTAATTCCTACAAGTTTTAAAAAGCTAAAGAAAACTAAAGATAAAGATAACTAATGAGAATCATGAAGAATTAAAAAATTAACCTATGCACTGAAATTTGTCTAACTCACCTATGCAAAACTGAAATGTAAAAACTACAACTCCACAAACTATCTGTCATTTTCAAATTTAAACTGCACCTACCACAGAACTCAAAAAATTACGTTTTTGCATTCAAATTAAAGATAATTGAATCAAGATTCCAATGCAAAAAGAATCAACTCAATTGGATAACTATGAAGAAAGTTATGAACCAGACAAACAACAGAGGTCAAAGCTGTCAAAAGAGGAAAATTCTCACTACTCTAGATGACTATGCAGAATTTTAAATGATAGCTAACTTGAAAATGTAAAGAAACTAAATATATACCACCATTCAAAACTCTGAAATGGCTTAGCCTCAGTGAATAAGCACAGACACTTTCCGATTTGCTTGATTTGATTGCTTAAGTAGCTGAGTCTAGTCATATATGGCACTTGTCTTCTTCTATGTACTAGTTGCGTCTAGACCCAATTCATGTAGTTTTATTCTCTCTCAGTGCTAGTATACAACATGCAGCCACAAGTGTAAATTTTGGGATGAGAACAATCTTTCCTCCAAAATAACGGGCGAGTACTTGATGTCTTCCTTAGTCATGAAGTTCAAATCAGCATCTTGTGATAAAAACACTGAGCAAATCATCCTTGAAAGCTTACAACCAAATCCAGAAAACAAAAATACAAAAATCATAAGAACATTTTATCATCACAATCATCTAGATTATCCAAACATTGCTGTAGCAACATTTGATTGACAAAATTATCGAACAACTTAATTCCTTGATTTAGTTGTTGCAGTTGTGTGTATATCTCCTCACATTGGGGATGGGAATGATCTTCAGCATTGAAAGCATGCACTTTATTCTTCACTTCTATCCAACTCCAACCTGGAACCTTTTTCACTCCCCTTTCTCGCATCATCCTTGTTACACTAGCTTTCTCATTCCACATCTTGAATCGCCCATACATTTCAGAGAGTATAACATAAGAACAGTGATCCTCAGGCTCCAGCTCTAGCAAAGTTTTTGCTACTTCGCTAGCTAATTCAATATCACCACAAAATCTACAGGCACCTAACAAAGTTTTCAACACCATTGCATCAGGTTCAAAAGGCATCGTTTCAACCAAAGCTTTTGCCTTCTCAAGTTGCCCTGCCCGACCATAGAGGTCAATTGCACAAGCATAGTGCTCCTTTAGCTGTGGAATTCCAAAATCAGACTCCATAGACTCTATAAAGTTGCAGCCTTCTTCTACTAGCCCATTATGACTGCACGCAGTTAGAACTGCAACAAAGGTTATATGATCAGGTTTCACCTTTTTCTCATTCATTAAGTAAAAGAGGTCAAGCGCAACGTTTCCTTGTCCATGTTGTGCATACCCAAAGATGATTGAATTCCAAACAATTGCATAGTCTTTGGAAGTTGCTTCAAAAGATTTCCTAGCATCTTCTATTATCCCACATTTAGAATACATGAATATCAACGAACTGCCAACATAATTATTGGTATCCAATCCTACTTTAAGTGCTAAGACATGAACCTGTTGACCTAACTGTAGAGTTGCTAGGTCCGAGCATGATCTTATGACAGCCGAAAAGGTATAATGGTCAATTTCTATGACTAGAGATCTCATCTGTAGAAATAACCTCAAGGCATCTTCACTCAAACCAACTTGTACATATCCTGCCAAAATGGAGTTCCAAGTGCAACCATCTTTGAGATTCATTGAAAAGAATATTCTTAATGCATCTTCCATTCCCTTATCATTAAATCTGATGTACATGGCAATCAAAGCATTGGAAATAGGAACAGAATCTTCAAGACCGCTTTTTATCACCAACCCATGAAAACATTTTCCATTGCTTTTACGCTCTTGTGCAGAACAAGCACCGACAATCCCGGTGTAAGTATAAGCATCAGGCTCAAACCCAAAATTCTGCATATCAATGAAAACTTTAAATGCAAGATATTCTTTCTCGTGCTTCAAATAAGCACCGAGCATGGAATTCCATGTAACTACATCACGACAGGAAACAGCACCATCAAATACTCTCTCAGCATCTTGCAATGAACAACAATCAGAATAGGCTGTGATAGAAGCATTGCAGACAGTATTAAATGATTCCAGCCCATGTTTCACAATTTTACAATGCAACTGCATTGTCAACCAACAAAACTCAGCATCATCAAGCAATGTCAAAAGTGGAGACACCGTGCCATCATCAATTTCTACACCCTCAAGCTCCATACAATGTAGCACCCGGAAAGCCATGTCACGATCACCAACTCGTGAATAACCAGCAACAAGTGTATTCCACGACACGTAATTGCGCTCTGGCATGCTCTGGAAAACAATGTGTGCATCGTTAACTCTCCCACACTTGACATACATGTCCAAGAGGGCACTACCAGAAAACATGTTTTCTGATAACCCCATCTTGAGCATGAGAGAATGCATCTGCTGACCAAGTTGGAGCTCGCCAGCTAGGGCAACACCCTTGAGAATGCTTCCTAATGTGTGGCTGTCAAATGCAAGTTCAGACCTTCTCATTGCACTGACGATTTTCCATGTGGTTCCCAGGTGACCAGAGTTTGCATAAGCAGAAATAATGGCGTTCCAAGACACCGTATCTCTGTGGGGCATTCCGTCGAACAGTTGGTGAGCAGAGGTTAAATCTGAGCATTTTGCGTACGATGTTATGAGGTTGTTGGCGATGTAAAAGTCTGCGATGGATCCTAACTTGATGGCTTGGCAATGGGTTGCTTTGAGGCCAAGCAAAGTGAAGAAGTGCAACTTCTTCATTCATGAACATCTCAAAGGGATGATGATAGCCTGGTTTCCAAATACATAAGATTTTGATGCCCAAAACGTTGCCTTCTAAGATTGAAATTTCACATGATCTACCTGCACAATAAACAACCTGCATCCATTATTTACAACTTTACAATACTATGCGAGATAGTAAAGATTTTCTCTACCTGCATCCATTATTTACTACGCACACACGAATGTATGTGTTAAATAATGTGATTTAAAAATGTGTCAAATTATAGTTAATAAAGTATTGTCATGTTCAATTTTAATTTTAAATTTCAATATTAAATTTTTTTTATAGTTAAATTTGACACAATAATCTAATTTTATATCTATATCGATTATCAAATATAGTGAAAACATATACGGATGTTAATTTTTTTAATAATAAAGTTATAATTATAAAAAATATATAAATAAATTTTACAATAAAACATAGTTTTAATCTTTTATTTATTTTATAAGTAATTTTTATTAAAAATAATTATTCTAGGTTAAAAAATTATTAAATTAAAAAAAGCAGTCAAATAAAAGAAAGCATAACTGATAAATTAATTATTTAAATTTAAAATTGATCTCTAAAATTAAAATTGGAAAACATGGAACCAAAAGAATTAATCTCCTTAGTATATATAATAAAATAAGCTTATAATTTAAAAAAAAATTATTATTACAAATTAATTCTACACAAACATTAATCAAATATAAAAAATTTCTATATTCACAATCTTTTGTATGGTAATAAAAAATAAAAAATTTTAATTATATAAATAAATATAAATAACTTTAATAATTGTAGATCATTTTATTTAATTTATAAGTAGTTTTTTATTGTAAATAGTTTTATTCTTAAAAAGTAGTTAAGTTTTCGAAAAATAGCCAAATTAAAAAATACGGTCACATTTTAGGTTTAAATCTTCGATTAATCTTAGTTTTTTTCTAAAATTTCATTTTAATTTTCAAATTTTGATCGCTCTTAATTGGATTTATAATTTTTAAAATGTATAAAAATTAGGTCATTCCCATTAATATTGTATTAAAGCAATAAATATGTGTCACTTATTAGTTTGTTGTTTTTTCTGATTTTTTATAATTTATTTATTTTTTATTGTTTTAGTTTTTTAATTATCACGTGTCAAACAAGTTAATATTATATCACATCAGTGGCAAATCTTGACTAAAAATGTTGGAGTGAAGGTACCAAAGTAATATAATTTTGATATCATTATATTTCGTCATTAGTATAATGCTTTAAAAAATTGATTCTCTACTAAATAATTTGATTATAATGTTTCAAAATATGTGAAAAAGTATAATATATCTTGTTTTCATTAATAGTTTCCTTTTTTATCACTTTTTAATATGAATTTATTCTTTTATTCTTTATCAATATATATTTTTTGTACATAATATTAAAAAATAATTTATCATAATTTAATAAAAATTGATGCACATAATTATTAAAAGAAAAATATATTATAGTTAAGTCACAATTAAAAATCAATTATGAAAAAATACATGATACAATTTTTGTTCTATATTCATAACAAATGAATAAACAAAAAGCTAATGAGATAAAAAAAAATGTTTTCATTATCAAGTGAGACAAGAGATAAGATAGGAAGAGGATAAATGAGAAATGAAAGCAAAAATAATTTTATGTCTAGCTTTTTTTTTCTTAAAATACAAAAAGAAAATATATGAGATGGAGATTATTACAATTTGTGAAAAAACTAAAAAAAAAATAAGAAGGAAAATAAAAATTATATTGATAAATATTTGGTTTAAGTACTTTTTTGATTTATGTTTCCATTTAAAAATGTTAAGTTGGTCTTCCAATTTTTTTAGTCTCAATTTGGTCTCAAATTTTTGAAAAACTAATGCAATTTGGTCTTTTACTTAAATTTCTTGGAACGGGTAGATGATTCTTTCATTAAAATTCAAACTCTTAATATGAATGATTTGCTTTGTTGATGTGATTAATATAATCCTAATGTCAAACGAAAATTATATTACCTTAAGTACTTTATAAAAGAAATAAAAAAATACACCATTTAATTTTCATCAATTCTTAAATATAATTTAAAAAATTCAATAAAATTTTAATATTATATATATAATTAAAAAAAAATCAAAATTTGGGGGGAGCCATGGCCCCTCCCTGCCCCAATAAACATCTGCCCCTGTATCACATGACAGTGTCAGTGTAATGTGACAGTAGTAGTATCTTCTGTCTTGTGTCATTACCTGCGCTGTCATTTACTTGATCTCAATTTAGTCTTGACTTTTGCTAAAATAAACATTGTATCGATATTAATAAAAATTATAATTTTTATATAAATATTGTATCGATATTTTTATTAAACGTGATATTTTTTACATGGCAAAATATTAAAAAGCAATCTAAAAATTAAAAATAAAAAGAACTAAAAGAAATTTAAACAAAATTTTAAAAAAGTTAATTTTTTTAAAATTAGAAAAATCCACGGACTGATACATGACACATATTTAATATTGTTAGTATAATATTAACAAAAAAACTTAATTGTTACAATTTAAAAAAAAAAATAGGATCAATTAAGATAATTTAGATTTTCATACAAAAGCGAAGAGCAAAATGATTTAAATCCAAAATTTTTAAAGATATCATGGTAAAAAGGTAATAATTTTAATTTAAGAAATTAGTTTATAACGTACACAAAAATGAATGAATCCACACACACACATATATATATATATATATATATATATATATATATATATTCTTTTAATCAACATAGTTTTAAATAAAAAAATTTATTTCTTTCCTTCAAAAACTAACTATATTTTTTTAGCAAACCCACAAGCCAACTTTTTTAATTTAGGTTAAATCATTCCATAGGTCCCTATTTTTGTAGCGAAATCTCAAGTAGGTCCCCCCATTTTTATTTGACTCAATTGAGTCCCTATTCTCGAAAAGTCATTGCAATTGGTTCCTTTCTGTTACTTGACCAGTAACGGTGCTAATTATGTGCCACGTGTCAGCACGTGATCTTTTTGACTTTTTTTTTAAATTTTTTTAATTTTTTTAAATTTTTTTTTATAATTTTTTTAAAAAAAATTAAAATTGCCATGTGTCAATCT
>Ga0214545_1002443_pt1 | contig 35727 bp, 17 predicted proteins | sample CNSS4metaG_FD_160064 | JGI IMG/M metagenome (GOLD analysis project Ga0214545, IMG submission 160064) | Root nodule microbial communities from cowpea collected in UCLA plant growth center, Los Angeles, California, USA - CNSS4 | ecosystem: Host-associated > Plants > Roots > Nodule | place: USA...
AATAATATAAAAAAAAAATATATTTATATATATATATATATATATATATATATATATATATATATATATATATATATATATATATATATTATTGTGCTAAAAAAAATTCATATTTTCTGTCAATTTTGTTTTGAATATTTTTTTTTGTAAAAATACTTATAAATTTTATTATGAAAAAAAATTTACAAGAAATTCCTGTCAACTTTTTTGCAAAATATTTTGTATAAAACACTTTCTGCAACAAATTTTGTAAGAAATACTTGCGAATTTTATAATTTTGTAGAAAATAATTACCCACGAAGAAATTACTTGTCAATTAAAATTTTTAGAAAAAATAACAGGAAAAAGTTTTTTCTTACAATTTTTTTTAACAAATATACAGGAAAATTCTCATGTAATATGAGAATTTTTAGTAGTGTAAGTTCAATGGTGTTATATATGTTGTGGAATTTTCTTTTTGTGAAACATTGGTTGAACTTCAACATTGAAAATGATTACATCCTTCTTATGATTCATATTTTCACACTTATAATATTATTTCTTTGACAACTTAATTAGGACTTGGTGGTAGAATATAAGATACATAATATGAACCTCAATTGTTCTCATGTATAGAGAGAATAATTATGACGAGACTAAAGTAGCTAATTAGGGTAATTGATAGTTGTAATAAATAATGAGGCTTTATGGCAAGGTTTATTTCATAAGACTTCTTTTAGTAATATATATGTTTATTTACTTCATTAGTTGCTTTAGCTAGTTCCCTTTTATATATATATATATTAATTATGTGTTAAAATTAAAATATAAATTATGATAATATATGAAGAAGATATATATTTAATAGTTCTATTTTACTTTTTTACCATTAAATAAATATCTAAATACTAAAAATATCTGTGAGTATTTATTAATCTTTTTACATAGCTATTATTATTAACATTTTTTTCCTTAAATGTATATAGACGAAATGCCTATTTTGCACTTGTATAAAGAGAATGGATATACTACTTCATAATTTCCTTTTACATCATTTTTAAACTGAAATTTTTTTCTTTAATAAATAAAAAGATAATTTATTCATTTATTTAATAAAATAATCATGTTTTAAGAAAAATGACCGGTAACTTTTTTAATACTATTCTCATACAATTATATTATTTTCGTTTTTTTAATTGATTACTCGTAAAAATAATCAAATTATATAATTATATAATGTAAACAGTAAATTTATATAAATAACAAAACTAAAATTATATTTTTAAAGTTGTAGTATTTTAATGTAATTATAGATACATGGAAACACATCGTAATGTAAATTTAATTTTAAAATAACTCCTTTAAAAGTGGTATACAACCACTTTAGTCTCCCCTTTCAAGGAATCAATGTATTTTGACTTTTAATTTTTACTTTTTAAAATATTTAAATAATGAAGTAGCTATTCAAATGAAATAATGATTTTAGTTACATTTTTTATGAAAATCGTAATATAAATAGCAACTTCGGTTTTTTAAAATAAATTAAAAACAGTAATCTCGAAAATGTTTTTTCTTCTAAATATGTAACAAACATAAATAAAGTTGTTTATAGGTTCATAGCCATAATTTATTTTGAAATCTCCTTTTTACTCTGAAATTGTAAAAGTCCTTCCGTTTCCAGATTTTGTTGGGTGCCATTTTTAAATTTGTGTTCGCGTCGTGACAGATAATTATTGTTGCATCATATTATTTGTTTCCTGCACCCTATCACTTTCAAAACCTATTTTTCAAAATACAATAAATAATTCTGAAAATTCTTTTTCGGAAATCAATTACCCCTTACTTTTACGAAAAATATTTTTGGGAAATTTTTTACGAGGTGGGAGGTAAAATTTGATTGGTTGTGGGAAACTTTAGCCAACTGGACAGAATTTATGCCCACGACTAATCATTTGGTAAAGTTTGGTTCAATCCAAAAGCAAAAGGGTATTTGTTCGAAATGAATTTGGCAATTGAAATATATTTTTATACATGGAGATTAATCTTTGAAATTGGGATTATGTAATTGGTCAAAAGAAATTGTTATAAATATTTTTAATACATCATCACGCTAAATAGTTGAATAAAAATAACAAGATACTTTTACGGTGATTTTTTTTTTTTAAGCTTATAATATATTCTGATTTCCTGCAAATAATTTGACTAATGATTTTTTAGGATAAAAACAATCTAAAAACCATATTTTCTTAAACTAAAAATTTATTTTTGTGGGCTTCTAAGGAAATATATGAATTGAATTTTCTTATTATAGAAATCGTTATTTCGAAGAAATGGATTTAGAGAGAATATGATGAATTTTAATAGATTTGAGTGGATGAATATGTAGATTTAGAGGGTAAAGATAGTAAATTTAAAAATAAATTTTGTGAAAATTAATAAATGATTTGAGTGATATGATAAATTAAAAAAAATTATAATAGATAAAATTTTAAAATTATCTAATTACCCTTAAGATAAAAATAAAAATAAATAATTTTTAAATAAGTTTAAAATATTAAATTTTAATAATAATATTAATTATTATATACATATATTATTAATTATTGTATGTTATTATTAATTATTATAATATATATATATATATATATATATTATTAAAAGATTATATATATATATATATATAAATATAAATATTATACTAATATTTTTATTATATATTTTTTTATTATTAATTATTACTAATGAAAATAAATGCAGTATTCACATTTTTTTATTTTTATAGAAATTTAGTCAAGATAAATAAATAATATATAATTAATTTTTAAAATAATTATTAAATGTAAAATAAGTAAAATATAATATGTACACAAAATAAATTTTTAAAGTAACAATTAAAGATAAAATAAATTTTTAAAATAACGGTTAAAAATAAATTATTTATAAAATAATTAATTTATAAAATAATAATTAAAATTAAAACAAAATGTGAATATCAAGGAGAATATCATTATAAATATATGTTATTAATAATAATTATAATTATTATATATATACATATAAATATATCTTATTATTATTTATTATTATTATTATTTTATTATATATACTAAAATAAAAATATAATTATTGATAATAATCTATAACAATATATAAAGGGGATTCTCCTTTTTGTGTTCACATTTCAAAATACTAATTTTACCCTTTAAATATAATAATTTATTAAATTTTTAAAAATTGATCATTATTTTTATAAGTTTTTTATAAAATCGATTATCTCTACTTCTTCTCTTATTCTTTATTTATCAATGATTATTTCACTTTATTCTTAATAAATATAATTTTAATTTATATATTAACTTAATATTATTATAATATTATCACCTATTAATATAATATCACACATATTTAAAAAATACATACACTGCGATAAGGTTTATATTTACGTTAATATATATAATGGTTATAACTAAGAAGAAGGTTACAAATAAAGTTATTATTAATCTCTTCAAATAGTTGCACAATTGAACGAATGAAATTTGAGACTAATTTTTCAAATTCATCTGTAATTTTTCATTCAAATAATTTTTAAGGAACATGAAATTTATTTTCTATTTATTTTCACAAATCCACTGATTTAAACTTTTTCATCAAACAATTAGAGTCTAATAGATATCCAATATACTATCGAATGAATTTTTTAAACTGTCATTTAAATTTTAACTGCTCTAATTCCCATCGTCAAACTTTTCACTCATTTTACATTATGCAAATTTAAATAGCGGACGTACCTAAAACAGTTGAACCCCTAAAACTGTTGCAAGAAGTAGTAAAGAAATCAATAAACACGTCAAAACGTAGATCAACTTCCCAATTTTATTTTATTATTTTAAAAAAGAATTTAGTTTTGCTTCCATCATTGGACTCTCAATTAGCCAAGGTATCGTATTGTATCAGCATAGAGAAAGACAGCAAGAAAACTAAAATTCCTTGCCCAAACGCCTCAAAAAGCAAACTATACCAACCAATATACTTCGACAATGCGGGCCACACCACACCACATGTTAAATTATCGAAAACCAAACAACTAAATTACCCAAACATCCCCAACCTTCGTTGCTCCAAAGGACAAAACCATAATAATTCATTTCAAATTTTGAATCTGACATTCCAGTAAGTAAAATTTAAAAAAAAAAAATCAGTGGATTTTTGGATTCACATTTTATTAATTTGGGTTATGAGAGAGAAGGACAAAAATGTCCAGCGAAGCAACTAAAAGGTTGAAATCTCTATGATGAGAGTATGACCAGTGAGAAACAGTGTCCTTGTGTTGTGGCTCTATGGAACACACCTGTCTTCTACTCTAAACTCTCTTTCGCTTTTCAAAGAGAAACTTTTCCCCTCCCCAACACAACCCAACACAACACTCTTCTCTCTGCGCCTTCACTTCTCAGAGAGGGAGAACACTCCTCAAAAAACCCTAAACTCCTTCCTCTTCCTACACTCCGACATCCTAGAATCAGTTTCCCACATTGTACCCTGTTGCCTGAAAACTTAAACCTCTTAACTTAACTACCTTCACTCTCTCTTTCTATTTTCAGAATGCCAAACCCAAAGCACCTTCTGCAGGCTACACTGTTCCTCTCGTTACTTCTTCAGGCCCTGTGCAAATCCACCATCGAGCCATGCTCCAACTCCGACTCATGCAACGCGCTTCTGGGATACACCCTTTACACTGACCTCAAAGTCTCCGAAGTGGCCTCGCTCTTCCAAATCGACCCCATCGCGCTTCTCACCGCGAATGCCATCGACATCTCCTACCCCGACGTCGAGCACCACATCCTCCCTTCCAAGCTCTTCCTCAAGATCCCCATCTCCTGCTCCTGCGTCGACGGCATTCGCAAGTCCGTCGCCACCAACTACAAGACGCGCCCCTCCGACACCCTCTCCTCTATCGCCGACTCCGTCTACGGCGGCCTCGTCTCCTCCGACCAGCTGCGCGAGGCCAATTCCATTCCCGACCCCTCCGTCCTCGATGTCGGACAGAACCTCGTCGTGCCTCTCCCCTGCACCTGCTTCAACGGCTCCGACAACTCTCTCCCCGCCATCTACCTCTCTTACGTCGTTCGCCCCGTTGATTCCCTCGCTGCCATTGCTGCCAGGTACTTCACCACGCTTACAGATTTGATGAATGTCAATGCCATGGGAAGCACTGCCATTAACGACGGAGATATCCTTGCTGTTCCAATACCCGGTAATAAACTAATGCTTGCTTTTCTTTCTTTTTCCTTTTTTTTCTCTGCAATTTATAATTTTCTCTTCGATTTCTAACTCTCTATCTCTCGTGTTGCAGCATGTGCTTCGAATTTTCCTAAATCCGCCTCTGATTTTGGCTTGCTTGTCCCTAATGGCAGCTATGCCATTACCGCGGGGCACTGCGTTCAGTGTAGCTGTGGACCGAAAAACTTGAAGTACTAACTAAGCAACCGTTTGTTTTCTGTTCTTAATTTGTTTTTTCCTCTTCCACTACTGCATAACCTAGAATCTCTTTTTGGGTGTGAAGTGAAAAATGGTCTCTATAGTGTTTGAGGAGGTGCTGTTTCTTCTGGTGTTTAATGGTTTCTTAATTTTCTTGTAGTCTGTACTGTATGCCGGCTTCTCTAGCTGTTTCTTGCTCCAGCATGCAATGTAGAGGCAGCAACCTTATGCTTGGGAATGTTACAGTGCAGCAGACTAGTGGTGGTTGCAATGTTACTTCTTGCGATTATGATGGCATTGTTAATGGCACCATAGCAACAACGTATGTTTACTTTCTTTGCACATGTGGTTCTAACCTAGCTTTTCTACATTGTGTATTTTGTTGTACTATTCTGAGTTTAAGCTTGCTTAATTTCTGTTTTCGTCTTGCAGGTTGTCCCCTTCTCTTCAGCCTCGATGTCCGGGTTAGTGTTACATAAACACAGCTCAAATGCATAATGCATTTTATTTTGAATGATTTATTTACTGAGATGTGTTGATATGACAAAAACAATGTACATAAGTCGAAGGAAAGGGACCTCCTACCTCTTGAACTTACTTTTGGAGTTAAAATTTGTAAACTCAAATTCTAAGATGACAAAAGAGCATTGCATCTCCTATTTAGCCACTTGGGCCAAGCATGCCTTGTTTCTGAGTATATAACAACTTTAAATATCTGAAATTCTTAATTTGGTTTCATGTTAGAGATATACAAACGATGGATGTCCATGCAAATTTTGAGTTTATAACTTTATTTGCAGAACTAAAATTTAGTTAGGTTTGATGTTGTGTAGCATTTTTATCGGGACTAAACTGATGGATCATCAGGGATGTTCCAGTTGCAGTTCCTAATTTAACATACTCCAATGAAACTCACCCCCAAAAGAGAACTTGGTGGCACAAAGATACCTTGTATTCCCTGAAAAGTCTTATAAACATATTTCAAATGATGTTGCAGGTCCACAGGAATTTCCTCCTCTTGTTGCCCCACCTACCACGGTTGCAAAAGACACAGTGTTTGGACCAGCACCAGCACCACTGTTCGATGGAGCAGGTCCTATGTCGCCTATATCCTCAGTGGTTCCTTCAACGGGGCTTCCAGGATTCTCTCCTGCAAATGGTCCTATTAGCGGCATTTCTTCTGGTGCTTCTGCTGCATGCTCCTTGGCGAAACCATTGCCCACTTTGACGTATGCACTTGTGTTATTGCTTGTAAAGTTCATGATACCCGTGGCATTGTAATCTTATCAATTTTGTGGTGGGTTCAGTTTGCCTGCTACTTTCTTTGTCACGGGTGCTCCTTGTAGTTGCTGATATTCTTCTGTACTCTTGTACTCATTCGTGAATCTGGAAAACTATGGAATTTCGGGTTTCATCACAAGCTTAGCCATTTATGTTTTCCGTTTTGCTTAATTATCTTGTTTAACTATTGTCAGTGATTCTTGGTATAATCTGTATAGAAGCTTTGAATTTGACTGTGTCGCCATTCAGTGATTAACTTTTTAATGGAGCGCCAAGTTAATTAACATTCTTGGTTTCTCCCCGATCTTAAATACCTTTGGATATTTGATAACATTTTTCTGTAGCATGGTCCAATTTAGGAGTGTAACTTTATAATGCAAATAAGAACGAAAACACATGTTACTGAAATAGTGACATTTCAGCTGACAAATCTAATAACCATGGGACATTTTTGAACTTCACACCGTTACAGGAAAGAACACAAATTAATTTTTTGGTAAGAAAGAATACGCATTTTTTAGAATTTAATTTCAACATATTGATATTACAAGCTTAAATTTATTATATATATATATATATATATATATATATATATATATATATATATATATATATATATTACTTAACTAGTTATAGTATAAGCTTACTAGATGAAAAGTAATACTTAGGCTTTAACATAAATTAAATCCAGTTTTATAACCTACTACCGAATTCCAAAAGGCTTATAAAATCAATCCTTCAATTTCTTAAGTTTGATCTAATCTTGCATAGAGAAATACATGGGTTAAACATTAAATTTAATTCATGATCCAATTTGGACTTATGCTCAACTTTTTTTTTTCTTTTCCTATTTTGTTTTACCTTCACTTTGTCTCTTCTCCAAAGTATCACATCTAATAACATTCGTCATAAAGAATAAGATCAAAACATTTTATAGAATTAAAAAAAAAACTAGAATCTAAATAGAATCCAAAATTTTAAAAACACTTGACCAAACTAAAATTAGTCCCATATTTTTATTTGTTACTATTTTATTAGGAAAATGGCATTTGGGCCTGAAGCCCGGGATGTTTTATTGTATGCGCTCCAATAAAACATGAGCTGCCAAGAAATGAATTGAAAGTGAAAGCAAAAGCAGTTGAAGGGACACAGCACCAGCACACACACCATGCCTTCTGCACCTTCCAAAATCTACGCAGGTTCTGTGTACTCTCTCAATCTCTTATTCTCTTATTCTCTCCACTCACCATGCTTTCGTTGCAGACGATGTGAGCCTTCTGGTTGTGACGCTAGACACCAATCCTTTCTTCTGGGCCACTTTCCCCTTCCCCTTCGCCGAGTTCCTCTCCCAAGTAATTTCCGTTCCCAAACCACTTCACCACTCCCGTTCCGTTCCAATCTCAATGTTCTTGTTTCATTTCCCAGGTACTCGCCTTTCTCAACTCGATCCTGCTCCTCGGCCAGCTCAACCAGGTCATCGTCATCGCCACTGGATGCAACTCCTGCGCCTATGTTTACGATTCCTCTTCCGAACGGAGCCACGGTGCCACCACCGGTACAATGCCCGCGCTTTATTCCAACCTACTCCACAATCTCAACGAGTTTCTCGCTAAGGACCGGCAATTAGACGCTTCTCAAAAACCGGGAACCGTGCCTTCTTCGCTCTTATCGGGCTCCTTGTCCATGGCGCTTTGTTGTATCCTTATCGCCGATTCAGTTTCCAAGTTCTTTGGATTCACGCTTATGAAATTGAAAACACCTTATGTTGCTAATAAGCTCTACCTTTTATTTGTTTTACCTGATTGGATTGTCAGATATACAGAGAGCTTTTCGTTTAGGACCCATGCCTCCGCAGCCTCGGGTATGTGTTTATGCGTCAATTTGATATTGCATTTTGTAGTTACTTGAATGTGGTGATGAGTTGCAACGGCCACTGGAACTGTTAGCCAACTATGATTAATGGGGATTCCTATGAGTTTGATATTAGACTTTGCAAATGATATGCTTGTTTTTTCCGTCATCTAATGTTGCTATTGCGGGACTTACACTTTGTTACACTCTTCTTTTTGGTACTGGAAGTTTCATTCATGCTAAATATGCCATTTACTTTTTGTTTTTGCTTGTTTGTAATATGAGAAAGCTTTAAGGTTTTGTTTCCTCTGTAAACTTTTCCATGGCTAAAATTGAGTTGGATACTACAAGTTATTATTTTAATATCTAGTTGATTTTGAGCTACAATAAACTCAAGACAATTTTTGAAAACTCCTGCTGCTACCTCGTTTACATGTTTTGTCTTATCTTTGGCTGTTTATGTTTCAGTAATCTTGTATTTTTCAGCCAATCTCCAGTTTTGTTGTTTTTCTTTTATTTTGGCTTTTGTTTCCAATTTTTTGTTTATAAATAATTGCTATTTTACCTACTTACTGATTTATGAACAGATTTTATGTTTGCAAGGGACTGCCGATGGACCAGAACAGTGTGACTCACAATCTTTACCTTCTATATATTTAATATTGCATTGACCTTTCACTATAAATAAAACCTTCTATCCTTTTCAGGTATGTGGCAATCATGAATGCAATATTCTCTGCACAGCGTTCTACTGTATGTACTGAATCTTTGCCTTTAATTTTCTTCTTCAAACTTTGGCTTTTTTCTTGGCAAGAGACTGTTAAGTAGTCAGGCATCTTTGAGCAATATATTTGTTTAGCTAATGCATGAAGATTGTTTGTATTTTTATTTGAAACTAGTATTTATGTCCAAGTAACATTTTATATTGTAGGTTCCTATAGATTCTTGTTATATTGGCTCCAACAACTCTGCATTCCTCCAGCAGGTAATAAAGCACGCACACACATTGAATGAGTTGATGTTGCAGTTGTAGAATATGTTTAACTGAATATGGTCACTTCTTGTGTTATGAATGACAGGCTTCATACATAACTGGTGGAATATATTACAAGCCTCCTCAACTGGACGGGCTTTATCAATATCTTTCAGTAAGCTTGTTTTTAATTGTCTGTTTTTAAGCATTGGTGTGTCTTGCAGTATAGTTTTTTTGCTAGTCAGTCAATGCTGTAATTTTACCATTGAGAAAGCCGTGGTCACCAAATATTAGTGGCTCTGGCCTCTCCTCACCAAAATCCAAACTCATCTCCCTTGTTTGTGTAATGCCAAAACAGTCCTCCCTTTTATCTTTTTGTTGAAACTTGAATTCAACTATGGTTTATGGGGATATAATACTTTTCTTCTAATTCTGTTGTTAGGAATCCAAGTGTGAGTTTAAGTCTCACATTGGTTAGAAATGAGAAAGTAGAGTACTATATAAGGATAAAGACCCATAAACTCATTGTCTTAAGGTTTTTGGTTGAGAGTAGTGTCAATGTCTTATGTGGTTGAACTCAAGTCTCATTGGTGTTTGTATCTCCTCAGTGAAACCCCGTCTATAAACCTGGAAGACAGGGAAAATAATCCATAAATTGAGATTCATAGAAGCATGTCACTTCCTTAAAGTCCATACACCGACTTGAATGCAATTGTTAAGAAGTTGTTTTGCAACCATGTATCATATACAATTTAAAAGATTTATTTGTGGTATGGAGACATCTGAGATGGTGAGACACAATATATATTGCTGATACTGGTGTGTTGCTTAAATCTGTCAATAAAACAAGGACTGAAATCATGGCTGTGTCACCTTCATTCCCTGCTTTAGGGTTGGTGAAAACTTTTTTCTCACATTAGGATTGGCATCATTGTGAAATAAGTTACTAACCTCGATGACTTTAAAAGACCTGCAAGAAAAATGACTGGCATGCTCTTATGTTTTTGTTGTATGTCTTCTTTCCGGTGAGGAAGTTGTTTTACAGACATAATCAGTTTAAAATTTGATGACACAGCTAGTTGCTATTAAACAAATATGTCCTTAAATCTATTGGCAAAAATCTATTTGATAATACAAGTTTTTTATAGTGTGGGACTGGAGCTCTTTCTTTCATGGTTGCTCCTCAAGATAGGTGGTTACATCATATTGGTCTGGTACAAACTACTTAGTGGTGGTGAGGTCCTTTTTGGGTCAGCATAAATGTTGGAAAATCTTTCAAAATCAGGTATTTTGGTGTTGTGTGCAAAGTGGGCAAACACAGTCCTAGTTACTTGGCTTAACAGTGGAATGAGTATTGCGCTACCACAGGGTTAAACTTCTACAAAGGGCTTATGCACACACTGTGCAAATCAAACTCAATGATTATCTTCATACCTCCCCTCTTCTATCTGTTCCAACCCATTACACAATCAGCTCATTCCTCTTTCTCTGTCATGTCTACATGCTCTCCCTACGCCTTCTTATTTTTTATATCTCTTTGATATGGGCATGGGTAGGTGATATGCTAAATTTTGGTCTAATTTTCTTTTAGGGTTCTAACTGGTCAAGTTTAGGTTTTGTTTTATTGAGTATGTAGTTCCTAAAACAGAATGAAGCAATTAACTTGTTGTTTTCTTCTAGGGAAGCAAATCAGCAACCAAATAATGTAGTAAAAGTGAAAACCTAATGAAATAAATCATTACCTGAAACTTAAAAGATTGGTTTATGAAAGGGAATAAACAAATTATCATTCTTTTTCAAATCAGGTTTGAATTATGTCTTTTCAATTTTACCTTTTGTCTTACTTCTGACACTAATCTAACCTTGTGTATGCAGACAGTTTTTGCAACTGATTTACATTCTCGTGCATTTTTAAGGCTTCCTAAATCTGTGGGTGTGGATTTTCGTGCATCGTAAGTTTTTCCATAGTTAATCTTTTCCTGTTTATGTTTTTTGTATTTTCATTTTCTTTCCCTCTCTGTTTCTTCTTTCTCTTCTGTAACTACAAACATTCGGACAAAACCAGTTATCTTTAAACTTGTTTTTTTCTCCAATTATTCTTTTTTTTTTGTCTTCCCTTTTGAATTTGTGATCGGTTGAAGACTCTGTTTTTGTAAACAAGACAACAATTTATGCGATCACTAACCCAACTTTTAAAGCCTAAATTCATTTAATATCAACACATAACCAAGGGACATTTGTAGTTTACCTCCTTGTTACGGATTAGTACATTGTTAAAATTATTCGCACCGAGCATTGGATTTCTTTGGATGGATGATATATTTAATGTAATTTTAGTGGATTTAAACAAAGTGTGTTAAAGTACTTAGTCTTGCATTTTAATCATGGCAATCTTCTTCATTTACTGTAGAATTGGCTATCTACAAGTTGTGTGTGTTGAAGTCCTACTCCTAAATTGTATGAATTGTGCAGGTGCTTCTGCCATAAGCGAACAATTGACATGGGATTCGTATGTTCTGTATGCTTGTCCATATTCTGTGAGCATCATGATAAGTGTTCAACCTGTGGGTAAGTGTTTATTTCCTCAACTTAGCCTTTTTCATTCTGTTTCCATACAGTTCCTCCACATGTTATGGATCAAATGGGTGTAGATATTCATTATTTAGTTAGCAGAGTAGCAATCGGTTCAACTTTTACAGAACTCTTTCTTTTGAATTGTATTACTTTACTAGTTTATTATCAGACTGCTGTTACTTTTTAGATAATTTGATACAATTATCAGTTTCTCTCTTTAGCTGATTTTTATAGCCGTAGGGGAAAGACTGTGTCTCATATAGGGTTTAGCATGTCAGGAATAGCTATGAGATGAGGAAGACAAACCCAGCTGATTAATGTGAAATTTTCAGCCCTCTATTTGAATGATCTCATGATAATACAGACCCAATGTTCTCTTGAAGCAAGAATCGGCATGTGCTATGTATATTTTGTATTATGTTCAACCGTGTTCATTTTTAAAGAAAGTTAAAATTTAGTCTATGGACCGTATTTGTTACTGAAAGATAAATTTTTTTCATCACATAAAAACTTGTTAATGAATTCAATAGTAGTTTTTAGCATACAAAGTTTAGCCATGTACTAGTTTGCCATCGGATCTCTATTGGTAGATGAATGTCCTGACTATACTTGCTTTTCTTCATGTTTAAGTTTGTCAATTCAAACTTGTATATGCAGTATGCTCGTTATTTCTAATCTCTAAAGCAAATTAGAATGTGAGATCTGAAATGAAACTTTTGACATGCTTGAGAGTTTTAAGGGAAAAATAAGTTCCTTGTGAATTTATCATCCAGGAGGATGTAATTTAATGAGAATATAGAAAGACTAGTCAAAAGCAGCAGTCTTGAAATATGTGATAGATAAATTGTTGTGCGTCTGGTAGTTTGAAAATAGAAAATCAAGTTCTGTTAATCATGAGTTGAAGTTTCACAGTTGGTTACACAAGAATGTTAAAAAAAATAGAAAAGAGAAGCACAAATGTGAATGCATATTAGACGGAAACAACATTCAGGATGTTGAATGGAAACTTGATCAGTTGACGCTGCATTTTTATAATTTGCCTATTTGTTATGTTTTGTTTTTTCACTTCTGCAGGTCTGTATTTGGTCAAGCTCAACTAGATGCTTCAGCAGCTAACAGGAAAAGAAAGGCGTGAATTGGGTGCGCAGCGTACTTTGTCACACCATGAGAGCTGATCGATTTAAGTTCTCTTCATACACGTGGCATAATGAAATTTTGGCGTCAAATTTATTTCCCGTCTGTCTTGGTGGGAAACTGAAGTTCGTTGTGTAATTATTGCAGGCCTATAAAAGTGATCATCGATCTGAAAGTTTCATTAATTGCTTAACAGGATCTCTTCATATTGGGGCTGCATAAAAGGCATTTTATATGATAATTTCATTTGCTGTTGAAATCGATGATTTGGATTATGTTCAGTATGTTGGCTAAGTTCTTCTCTTTTACATAGGGATGTCAAAATAGACCAGGTCCGCCAGCCCACCAAAGAAAGGGTGGGTCGGGTTAAAATTTTCAGCCCGTCAATCCGTTGTAATCCGACCTGCCTAGCCCACCAGTTTAGTGGACCAAAACAGGTCAGCCTGTCAACCCGTTTTTTTTTTTAATTTTTTTATGTTTAAAATTAAAAATAATTAAAAATAATATTTTTTATATTATATAAATAATTTTATATATATAATAGATTTATAAACAAAAATTTATAAAAAGTTAAAAAAATTAAAAAAAATTAAAAAAAAAGGTTAGCCTGTGGGTTAGCTCGACCTGTTTTTGGCGAGTCACAGGTGGGTCAGTTCAAAACGGGTTGGGTGGACTAGTCCAAAATGGGTCGGGTCGGCCGGTTTTGCCATCCCTAATTTTAGAGCATCCAATGCTTCATGATGAGTTATGGTGAATTTTTGTTGTATTGTAGAAGGTCTACAAGACTATATTAAAAGGTATAGAAGACATTGTAATAAATAAAGTGGATTTAGATGTCGAGTCTCCAAGGCTAGTTGATTCATTTGTTTCTTGATGCTTGACATAAGGAAGTATTCAAACAGGTCTTGTTTTAATGGAGAATATTTTAATGGTTGATTTTAATATCAATACATGAAATTATATTAAAAGTTCAGTTGGATTTTAGCCATTGGGACGAATTTGCATTAACTAAATTTCGCAAGAAATTACTCACTAATATGTTAACTTAAAGGGTTCACTAGTATATAATATAATTTAGCACCAATGTCTTATTTTTTAAAAGATAGAACAGTGGCTATATTTAGTCCTCGTAAATGAAACTCTAGTGTCCATTTACTTTAATTTGAAGTTCACCCATCTTTCTCAGTTTCTTTCTCGTCCAAATATCTCAACCTTGCAACCACAGGAATTTGTTCCCTACTGCCTTAATCACTTCCTCTTTGAGTAAAATTTGAGATCATAAAAGATCTCAACATTTAGGTCTGCCTCAAGTCGGTCATCAGACATTGTGACTTGCCTCTTGTAATGACTATGTGTTCAACACCTTAAGGTAGATACACTCATAACATGCAATCAAAGTTGTTGGTTTTGTCAGCAATGATAAAGGGAATAATGTTAAGGGATTTTGTAAGTTGTGTGTGTGGCTTGGACTTGTCAACTTGATTGGATGGTGTTGATAATAGTGGGGTGTTTAATACTGGATTGGATGGTGTTGGAGAAGAGTTAGTATTGACAGAATCGTACATTTTGGCCAAGGAAAAGGCTTTCATGATGGTGGTTGGTTGAAACATCAGCACCATCATCTGCACATCATGTTTCACACTCCCAAGAAAACAACTAAGTTGATGTGATTGAGACAAGTCAACTCGAGATACAATTGCATCAAATGCTTCATGATATATATTCAGTGATAAAGTCTTTTTGTCGAAGTTGCGTCAACTCAGCCATGGGATCATCACAGATTTCACCAAAATGATCCAACAAAGTACACGTATAGTCTTCCCACGAAGGTAAATTATTCAAACCTATTGTTTTGACATATGCATTATGCCACCGAAGTGCCTTCCCTTCAAAATGCACCACTGCGAGCCTAACCTTGTAATTGTTAGGTGTTTGATCAATGGAAAAAACGTTTCACATTGAATTATCCAAACGAGCCAATCGCATATTACAAGAACATGGCCTAACATTGTTACCCGAATCATCAATTTTTTGGTGTTCGTATCGCTGAAACATTTCCTAAAGGTATTGCTGTAGAGAAGTGCCTAGGGTCATGAACTTTTCTTCCATCTTTGAACTGAGACGCTCTTCAACATTGCGAAGGTGAGCTTGATTTCTTGTGTTATCAACCATGGCGGAAGCGTAGTTGGAAAGTTACTTCTAATACCAATGTAATAGTAGAACTAGGAGATGAATCAATTCTCTCGAAGAACTACCAAGGATTGTAGGGAATCCAATTTGTAGAATGGAAACCGAATATGAATCGTATTGAATATTCACAGATTACAAGAATTGTTTTCCATCCAACAAACACCGCCCATGGTTCATATATTTGCTATATATTCCTTTTCTAATTGTCTAATGAAATACCTTACAACTCTTTGTAATTACAATTTTTCCTAACATTTTCTTTATTTATTTTAAGTCCTGTATCAATCCCTCCCACTTAAGCAAATCCTTGTCCTCAAGGATTAAAATATGGAAACCGCCCCAATCTTATCCACAATAAGACAAGGTCCATAATATTGGAGCTAGTTTGGCATTGTTCTGAAAGGCCACAAATAGTTGCCTATAAGGATGTAGCTTGACAAAAGCCAAATCACCAATATCAAATGATCTTTCAGGTTTGTTTGTTAGCTAACTATTTAATTCTCTCCTGTGCTCGTTTCATGTGGAATTTGACTAGCTTAAGTTGTTCCTCCATTTTCTGGAAACTTTTATCAACAAGTTCAATCTTAGACTCTTCAGGCAAATATGGTAAGTAGGCGGGTGGAACTTGACCATAAACAATCTCGTACGGGCTGGCTTTAACAATATTGTGATACGTAGTGTTGTACCACCATTCCGCCAAAGGAAGCCACTTTGACCATTGCTTCGGATCATCCAAACACATACATCTCAAGTATGTTTCAATGCATATGTTCACTACTTCAGTCTGACCATATGTTTGAGGATGGTAGATTGTAGAGAGCTGCACCTGAACTCCTTGGTAAACCATGAACTCCTTCCAAAATCGACTAACAAAAATGGGATCTCCGTCAGACGTGATGGAGGCTAGAAACCTATGTAATTTGAAGATGTTATCCATGAAGCATTGAGCCACATTTGCAGCAAGGTAGGGATGTTGCAAGGTCATGAAGTGAGTAGTTTTGCTCAATCTATCAACTACCATAAATATAACATGTTTTCTATACGAATTGGGAAGACCTATGAAGTCCATGGTAATGTGTTGCCAAACTAAGTCAGGAACGGGTAGTGGTTGTAGTAAATCAGGGGATGCAGCATTATCATATTTGTATTTCTGACATGTACTACACTATTGAACAAATCTTTTGACCTCATTAGTCATGCCCTTCTAATATACTACAACCTTCATTCTTTAGAGAGTAGCGTCTCGCCCTAAATAGCCTCCACAAGTTGTAGAGTGTAACCATGTAAGAATTAATTTTCTTAACTCTTGATCTTTGCCCATCACTAGCCTCTCTTTCCTTTTGAGTTCCCCCTTACCCAATTATAATGTCTATGAGATAAAGGGTCTTGTTGTAGTTCTACAATGAGCTTATGTAAGTCTGCATCAACTAGACATGATGCTTTGATCTTGTCCATGAGGTATGAATCAGGTTGGTGAATCACCAGGGCATCACATTGCACCCTAGAAAGTGCATCAACGACCACATTCTTCGTACCTTGTTTATACTCAATTATAAAGTCGTATTCCATTAATTTCACCAACCATTTTTGTAGGAAAGTTGTTGATAACCTTTGCTCCAAGATGTACTTAAGGCTTCTATGATTGATCTTGATTACAAACTGTTTGTGAAGCAAGTAATGCCTCCACTTTTGGATCGCAAACACCACCGCGAGTAATTCTTTTTCATATGCTGACAGGGATTGTTGCTGTTGACTTAAACTTTTGTTGATAAATGCTATGGGATGACGATCCTGCATTAGCACCGTGCCCACTCCCAAACCTGAAGTGTCCACCTCCACTACAAAAACTTTAGAGAAATCTGGTAGAGCCAAAACTAGTCCATCTACTATCACCGCGAATAAAACTCCTTTTGAATTACAATACAAACAAAATCCAAGTTTTTCCACTTTAAAAGTGTTTAATTGTTTGAGCTATGGTTCCACCAATCTTCCTCATCAAAAATTTGATGTCTGTGCTAGGCGTGGGTTTTTTTAGGATACCAAACAAACACAAAATGTTATCTTATTTTATAATAAAGAAATTTATCTCTCTAAAAATGTTTTCTTTGATGAAGCAACTTTCCTTTTAAAAAACATCAGTTCTCAACCTAATAATTCTGAGCCAAATTCCCAACACATCCTTCCATCCAATTTTGTTGACACCTGTACCTTTAATCTCAACATTTTTCGGCCCAATCCTACATCATGTTCCACATCCCCTGACCCTCATCCCTCTTCACCTACACTTTCTCCCCTACCTACCCAAGTTCACCATCTGTAATAAAATTGTAACCTCTTCGCTGCTCCACCCGTCCTTATCATCGTCTTCTTTAACTTAATGACTATGAAGGTATTGCTTGCCTTGGTAATTCAATCATTTCTTCAAAGTCCTCTCTCCATTCATCTTCAAGGTATCTTATCATTTTTACTTTTCTCTTGATTATTCTCGTCTTTCTCCTTGTCCTGGAAATGATCTCATTTTTAGCATAAATTCATCGTCTCATTTACTTGATTTTAGTGATGTTGATTGGGTTACTTGTGTTGACGCTCGTCATTCCGTCACTGACTACTGCTTTTTTTATTGACAACTCCTTAGTTTTCGGGAAAAGAAATAAACAATCCACAATCTTTAGTTCATATGCTGGGATAGAATACTGAGCTCCTGCATCAGCTACTTGTGAGCTCCATGTATATTTGCTTGTGATTTGCAAGCTCCTTCTTAGAAGTATTATGTCTTGAATTGTGACAGTCAAATTGCTTTTACATAAGTACTAATCACATCTTTCATGAAAAAATTAAACACTTAAAATAGACTCTCACCTTATTTGGAAGAAATTACTTTTTTTGCCTCATGAAACTTTTTTCAATTTCCTCTTCTCATCAACTAACAAACATTTTTACTAAAGCTTTGCCTCCAAAGTTGTTTCATTTCAATATTTCCAAGTTTGAGCTGCATGAATTATTTGAACCTCCAAGCAAATAATCGTAGTATGCAACAACAGAAACAACCTCTGAAGAGAATTTTTATAATATGCTATGAAATTTGTTATGTAATATTCTAGAACATGAGGTATATTTTTTTCTTATTATTTACCTTTTTGTCTTATTTTCTTTATGTACGTTGTATATATTATGATATAGAACATTTAATAAGATTAAAAACCTTTTTCAGCACTCTTTTTTTGAAAGTTTTCCTTTGTTTTTTCTTTAATTCTAAAAGAAAACTGCATTTCTTTTTAATCCTTCCTGCGTTTGTTTTTTTAGTTTTAATCTCCTCTTTATTGAATATAAATAATATAATTTTAAATCTTTAACTAATTTCAAATGGAGGTAATAGTAGATGGTTGTTGAAAAAGAATATATAAAGAAAAAAATTGATAAATATGTAAATTTTAATCACTAAATTTTAATTTAATAATTGCTGACAATTAATCAAAACTAGTGAATCATTATTAATTTATTCATGGTAAAAACTTTTCTGCTCCATCATGAATCATATAACACTATTCTTGTCCACTCAACCAACTCAACGTATATACCTTAATACTCATTTTTTTATGTCGCAGGAGAAATTGTCTGAGGCTTTTTAATTATCCCAGACTCTTTGTAATTTAAGCATAGGCTCATATATTTTGGTTAATCTTTGCTATCGTATATATCTTTTAAAAATAAATAAAACTCAAAATGTATGATATTATAAAAGAAGTATTTAAATTTAATTTACGTAAAACGCTAAAAATATACAATAATATTACAAAAGAACTTTTTAATTAAGTATTTTTAAAATTTTAACGAAAAATTCAAGAATAACATGTGTTATGCAATACATTATATATATATATATATATATATATATATATTTTATATGTTATATAAAAATATTTTCTTTTTTATATATATTTTATCTCGTATTTTATTTATTAAGTAATTTTTTTATTATAATTATAAAAATAAAATAAATAGTTTTTTATTTATTTTATAATTAATAATTTATTATAAGTAATTATTTATTTTAAAAAAGTGTTAAATTGAAAAAAATGATTAAATAAAAAATATTTAAATTTAGAAAAACGGATCACTTTTTAATACAATTATTTTAATGTAAAAAATCGTTATTAAAAGGTCTATATATATAAAAAAAAATTATGTACAGAAAATTATCTTTTATATAATGTATAAATTTGTATTTCATTATTTTTATAATAAAATAATAATTTTTTACTATAAGTATATAAAAGTAAAAATATATAATTTTTATAATTTTTTTGTAAATAATTTTTATTTATTTTGCATATAATTTATTTATTATATGTACGTGTTTTAGTTGTAAAATAGTAACCGAGTTAAGAAAAAATCTCAAATAAAAAATTATTTAAATAGAAATGATGTCAAATTATTAATGCTCATCTTTTAATTTAAAATATTTTAATTTAAAGAGTAAAATAAAAAAAAAGTGTTTTATATAGTTTATAATTTTATTGTAATTATTTATTTATTTATTTTATATGTAACAACCAAAACTTATATTCGAAAATAAGGTATTTCAAAATAAATTTACATTTTATATTTTTTATATTTGATAATGAAATACTAAAAAATGCATTTAAAATGAATTCATGAATACTTCAAAATATAAATTAGGGAACTTAATACATTTTTCTTAAACTACAATTCATCATCTTTGTAATATTTCTTCCATTCTTCCCACTTAGATATCTTCCTCTATATTTGAGTTGGATACTAATTGAGTCAGTATAATCTCATATAACAAATCTCATTTCAATACATTTTGACTCATCATAGATTAGCATTCTCCTTGGAAATAACTAATTTGATTATTAATATCACACAAATTTTCACAAACATTCTTACATTAACCATCATAGCTTAATACAATCATTATTACAGTTTGTGGCATGAAAAGAATAGTTATATAGTAAATTATAAATCACTATTCTAACAAGTCAAAGTCTTATAATGGTTGCAAGCTCATGCCATCAATCCATATCAGTACCACATATAATTCAAAGCATTAATTCTATACCCTCATTTTACTCTAATTCAATTATACAAGTCTAATAATTCTCAACACATTCTCATGATTCATAATCAATCCAGTTTAATTATAGATATCTAACTAATTCAAACCAACCAATTGCTCAAATCACATATATGTAAACCCAACACCACCTACCCTCTCAATACCTTTCCATCATCACTCAAACCAACTAACAACTCACATAATAGGATATATAAGTCCAACATAACCCACTCTCTCAATATCTTTCCATTATCATTCACAATACAATATAAATTCAATATAAACTCTCCCTATAATCACATTCAACAATAAAATTTCTTCATTTATTTCGTAGAACCCATTTAAGAAGATCACATGTATTATCAAGTTCAATAATGGTAATAAAATAAATCTCCATGTCATTGGTCTCATTCTTTCTCATTGTTCTCAATCCATTTAACAAATTTATTAAAAAAGAAGAAGAAGAAAACATGCAAACCATTCAATTATATTTATAAAGGACTAGCTTCCCTTAATGATAAAGTTTATCTAACTCTATTCTCATCCCTTAAACAACATCACACACAAAAATTACTATCTACAAAATTAAGAACGATCAAAGCAAAATTTTCAGGATCATAAAGAGAGAGGGTTTAGTTAAGAAGGAAAGAGGCGACATGAAATTGAATATGGCCTTGCATGTAAGGGAAAATAGGTTGCTCTTAGAAAATGGGTAAAATTTTCGAACTCACCATTAAGAGAAATTGATTGAGGGTTTTGATAGGATTCTTTGTGTAGATTACTTCAGCCGTGTTGATTCTTTAGAAAGGATGGAAGCTAATTCAAAATTTTGGATGAAAAAGAAAATTTGTTTGGAGAGCTATGTTTGTTTATAGGAAAGAAAAGAGTTTTCTGAATAATAAATTTTTGGGATTCTCACTGTATATGAAAAAGACAAGACACCAATGCCTTTTATAAAGATGTTAATGTAATTATTTTAATTTAAAATTTATTATTTAAAGAGAAAATTTAGATAAAGATGATGATCATGATAATAATGATAAGATTAAAAAAATATTTATTAGTTTTATTCTTTATTTTAATATTTTTGATTTGATTTTTTTTAAAATTTAATTGTTTTTTAAACTAAAATAAATAGTTACAATAAAAATATTATTTATAAGATAAATACTTGATCTATAATAAATTGTAAAAATTATTTATATTTATTTTTATAATAATAATAATAATTTTATTATTTTTTATTATATTACCTATAAATTAAAAAATATATCAAAATTTTAGAAAAGAGAGAAAAACACGCTAGAGAAAATTCATTGATAAATAGTTGAGATTTTGAAAAAAAATAATTCATTGATAATTTTTTTTAACATAAAATTCGGAAGTAATTAATTTGAGAGTTATAAAAGTTATTTTTTTAAAGATAGAACAATGGGTTAAGTCCTCACATAGAAATCAGGAGAAAATAGCAAAATAAAAGAAAAGTGGGAGAAAGTTTGAGAATTAAATAATTAGTGACATAGGAGAAGCATACGTATCCATCCACTGGGGTACATCAGAAGCTCTGTTGTTACGAACACAGTACTGAGAAAGTGTACCCTAATTTGAATACAATTCATGCAATTTCACGCCAATTAGCGGAGTGAGAATTGAAAGTTGAGAATTTGCAGTGAGAGAAAGAGACATGGCCGAAGACAGTGAGGGGATGAAGAAAGGGGAGAATATAGAGTCTCAGATTGAAACCGCTATGCGCTCTCGCGTCTCTCACTTCAAGGAACAATCCGAGTAAGCAACTCTTCTCTATTTCTTCTTATTCTTCTTCTTCATTCTCATTATTCTGAAATCTTATGTATCGTTCTTTATGTTTCGCCTTTTGAATGCAGCTCTTTGACGTTCGAGGGTGTTCGTCGATTGCTTGAGAAGGACTTGGGATTGGAGGAGTATGCTCTGGATGTGCACAAGAGATTTATTAAGCAATGTTTGCTCAAGGTACTCCTTTTCTTCTCAATTCGAATCCCTAATTTCAACATAGTCAGAATGCATAAGTGGAAGCTTCTAGGGCTTTATAGTTTTCTGTTATTCACTAGTGGATGCACACGATAACCAACCCTAAGTGCCCAACCATTAACCTCGTCCGCATTACAATTAGAAGCGCTCTGGAGTCGCAGAGTTCTCTTTTAAATCCTATGATTCAGAGTCTCTTCTACTGTTGGTTAACATGTGGTAACTGAATAAGTTGGTTGTCAATCACCATGTGAAATTCACATTTGCCTTTACTTGGTCTTGAGGGATTGCCGTTCTCTTTATTTAACCCGGACCTCAATGTGGGGGTGTTTTTATGATTATTAGTATAAGTACGATTGACAAGAGTATGGTGTCGAATAGATTATTTACTACTACAGCTACTATTTGCCAGTAGTGACGGTAACAATTTTCTTTGTAATATATTTGTATTGCGATTGGTTTAGTTTTATGAATTCTGATGTTGCGAAGAATGCTTGGGTTTTGTTCTTATTTCTCAATATCAATGTGTTTTTCTTTACCTCATTGCTGGTAGTGCTTAGAAGGGGTCGTTGATGATGATGCCCCAAGGATATCGGAGAAGGCAGGGGAGAATGGTGCAGATACACAAGAGTCTGAAGAACCAAAAGAAAAGCGTGAATTAAAAGATGAGAAGGATGTTTGCCCTGAAGATGAGGAGAAAATGGAAGACTCTCCTGTGTTAGGTCTTCTTAAAGAACAAAAAAGGGCTAAACTTGAAACCAAGGATGATAAAGGCAATGGAAACAAAGTCGTTCCAAGTGAAGCCCTTATTATGAAAGCTGTTAGAAAAAGATCTTCGTACATCAAGGCTAATGCAGAGTATGCTGCTATTTTTTCAATTATTTATCACTCTGATTACTTTTTGTGAGATGCACTGCATGTCCTTACTTTGGTTAATTTATGCACACCAACTGTTAATTTCAGGTCAATCACTATGGCTGGTCTTCGTCGACAATTGGAGGAAGATCTTAAGCTTGATAAATTTACACTTGATCCCTATAAGAAGTTTATAAGTCAACAGCTTGATGAGGTGAGTGAAAAATCTTTTAAGTCTCGTTGATGCCCATAAGAAGCACAAACTCACTATCTGATGCTTAGCATGTCTCTTTCAAATGTGAAGGTCTTAGCGTCTTCTGTAGTTTCAGAACCTGCAAAGAATGCTAAGAAAATTGAAAAGAAAAAACCTGATACCAAAGTAACTAAAAAGGTCAGGAGTGAAGAAAACTCTGATACTTCAGATAAGGAGACTGATGAGGAAGAGAGTGAGGAAGATGAAGTTAAACCTAGGAAAAAGGTTGTTCCTAAAGGAAAGGTTAAGACTCCTGTTCAATCCAAAAAACGGAAAGCAGAGGAGACTGATCTGTCCAGTAAGAAAAGGATCAAGCCTGCTAAAGCAGCCTCAGAAGAGATCAGTGATACAGAGGATAATGGGAAAAACTCTGAAGATGATCAGTCCCATTCATCATCCGAGAAAGCTTCCAAGGTCATACTAAATTATTGTTTTTGTGCTGATTGCAATAGGAACCCCTGGTATAAGTTGAAATGTTATGGCCATAGTTATAATTATTGAAAAATTACTATCTATTTGCTGCATAACAACCCTTATATTATTAATCTTGTCCTTGTGAGTGAATTTCCATGAAGCTGTACTCCACATTTTTTTATTTAATTTCTACTAGTTAAGATCTATATGAGGTTTATTTCATTGAATTATAACTTTCTTTTTTCTCCTGAACTACAGAAAAAAGAGGTTTCAGCCCCTGTGTATGGAAAACGTGTGGAGCACTTAAAGTCTGTCATTAAAGCATGTGGAATGGGGTAATTTTCGTCTTTGGGTTCCCTTTTATGATCCTGGATATTTTTTCAGGATGATAGTTTGATGTTACATATTTGTATCACAGTGTTCCTCCCTCAATTTACAAAAAGATCAAGCAAGTGCCTGAAAACAAACGGGAAGGACAACTAATCAAGGAGTTGGAGGAAATATTGTCTAGAGAAGGATTATCTTCTAATCCATCTGAAAAGGGTGAGTTCATGTTTAGTAATATTCCTTCATCCCTGGGTATCAGCTGTAATATTTCATCCTGATTGAAAAAAATATGCATTCCTTTGTCAAAGAAGCCCTTGGGGTTGTTCTTATCAGCTGTGTCCACTTATCTTTCATGCAACCCAAACGACTGAAACCTTTGCTAGTTTTACCTTGGTATTTGTTTAGTTATGATAAATTTTTAGATGTGAGAAATCAAAATCAATTATTAGTGTTGTATCAATTGTCCCATAACCTGTCAACAAACCTTTGCTAGTGTTCTCAACAAAATTAAATTGTCCCATAATTTGTCCATACTTTAAAATGAATTAAGCTACGTGACATTTTAGGGCATTGCCTTGATTCAGTATGTATACTGTGGAGTGAAAACATAACATCGCAACTCAGAAATAAAATTTGGACACTTTTTCCTAGTAATATATTATAGGAATAAGATGTATGGAGGGGGTGTAATTGAATAAAACTAATGTACCATGATAGTGCCAAAAGGCTCGTCCCTCGCCATGTGAATGTATGAGAGGGTGTCATTGTATACAGTCTTACCCTTAAAGAGACTATTTTCGGATTAAAACCCATTACCAATTGGCCACCAAGGTGCTACTTTACCTGTGCATTACATGTCCTCTACCAGTGTAAATGAACGGAAAGTTAAAAATGAGTATTTGTCCTTTAAAATTTTATAGTTTGGTAGGTTACTCTAATCAGGGTTGAGAATAACCCACTATAGTGCTACTACAGCGCTATGGAGGATGGGAGTGGTGCAGTTAAGTGTTACAGCTACCGTAGATGCTATTTAAGGCTGGAGTGAAGAGAGTCACGGAACTTTCACATCACTCCCATGAGTGCTGTGCTGTTCCCTCAAACTATTTTGTTGCTACTGCCCTTCTACCTCTTCTCCATTCGATACTTCTACCCTCTTTCTTTGTCGCTGCGAAGCTGTGTTTTGCTCTCCATCTTTGCTGTCTAAACTTTCACGATGAGAGACTGACTGCGATGAGCTGCTGGAGTGTTAGAACCGGGCCTTAGGGTTATATCAAAGAAAATGTTAGAATTGGGCCAATGGGCCCAAACACTCCTAAGTGATTTTCTCCTTTTTTTTTGTTTTTGGTTTGTTGGGCTCCTCTTGAGTCTAGTTTAGCGTATCTTTCTGTTTTTTAATAAAGCATAGCATATTATATAATAAATAAACTAATGATATAAGTATATAAAAATGTAATAAACTATTTGAAGCATAACATATAAGATACTAAACTAAATAAGTAATGATAGTAATAAAAACTAACTAAAACATTACAAAATATCTTAAATTAAACACAAATAGCACTAAAAATATAATTAACTAAACAACAATAATAAGAGAAAGCGCAATAAACTATTTAAAGTATAACATCCAATATACCATAAATTAAATCATAATTATGACCAAAAAAAAATTCAGAATAGCGGCTATCTTGTTATGTATTACATTGATATCACAGTTTCTGGGCTGGCTGCACGCCACTATATCTTGGATGTAAAATGCCTAATATCTTGAAAGCAGATGGAAGGTATTGTAATTTCACTCAACCTCAGAGGAGATTGGGTTGGTGTAATCTTCCCTGTTTATTAGGACATAACGGTATTACATTGAGCAGTAGATATGTCAGGCTTTGATTTAATGGCTACTATTTCCACTTTTCTGATGTTTACTCACTTACTCAGAAATCAAGGAAGTAAAAAGGAAGAAGGCAAGAGCCAAAGAACTTGAGGGTATTGACGTAAGTAATATTGTTTCAAGTTCTCGTAGAAGGTCAACAAGTAGTTATATTGCTCCTCCACCTCCAAAGCCCAAGGTTCCAGTTGAAACTAGTGGCAACGGGGCTGAAGGTGGTGATAATGACGAAGACAATGATAATGAAGAGGATGAAGAAGACGAGGAAGAGGATAGTGGCAGCGAAGAAGCTGACGATGATGGAAGTCAGAGTGAAGAATTTAATGATGGTAAGTATATTTAAAATATGTTAAGGCTTTGCCCTGTTTTCAAGTTATTGGTCATGTCAGATATCATAGATTTGGGAATCAAGTTTTCTGTAGTACTTTTTGTTGTGGTTGAGTAGTTTGCTGTTAACTGCTTTGATAGGATCGAATTGTCATCGACAGAGGGTATAGTTTTCTTATAACCATAGTATTGGTATGAATTATTTATTTCCGAATGCAATGCTTAATACTAGTGGTATTCCCCCCCTCCCAATGTAGTTTATTCTGTATCCAAAGCGACATCATCCATGTAACCAAAGTTCCATTTGGCACTAGGTATAAATGATTTCAACATTTTATAGCATTGGGCCAGCCCTTTTAGGTTCCATTTGATATCTATCTGATATTGAAGGCATTATTTAAAATATCGAGATATTAGTCTTCATATCTGATGAACCAATATTGTAATTTGTCATATATCTGTTTCCTATTCTCTAAGATACTTTATTGATGAAGTGTCCAATCTTATGAATCGATGATGCTTTTATGATGACAGTTATTTACAATTATTTATGTTGACCATGTCTAAGAAATATGATCTTAATTTAAACCCCAGCAATTGCAATTATATATTTATTATATTTTAAGAAATTTTATACATTTTAAAGTTGTATCTATTATATACTGTTATTTTCAAAATAGGAATAAGTATATATTATCGTATGGGATATGCATAGTATTTGATACACATGTCATATCCGTGTTACCATTGTATTCTGGGACACTTGGATTGAACATGGCCTTTGATTAGAAATCCGGGCTTTTGAATATGCTGAATACAAAACAGACAATGGAAGCTAATCACAGCACAATTAAATAATCTTTGTTTGAAGAATCACTCTAGGAAAATAAAGACTCTTTCCAAGTTTTCCCCTGAAGTTTCTAATAGTGGTGGGTGATGAAATATTATTACTCCGCTATACGGAGCACTAGTGAAACCATGGTGAATTATCTTCTCTGTGACGATGTGTTACATGGCTTTTGCTTTTTCATGAATTGGTCGTCCTTAACGTTCTCTGTTTTATGCAGACGAAGAAGACAGTGATTGAACACGGGGAGATTCCACAATAATCAAGGAGATTTTTTCATAATTCATTAGGAGGTGATGATGTATAATGTAATGTCTTGTAGTGTGTTTGGTCTTCTACCCTTTTATTTTCTGTTGTTCCAAAATATCAGTGTGATAATGGCCAGTACTTGTTGCTAGTTGCAGAAGTATTAATTTAGTTTCTTCCTTGGCAGTTGATAGGTACTTCTGTTTTGACAGTATTGGTTTTAATTTAGTATATTTTGATTTCCCCTAGGAAACACGTTTACAGATAGATTACCATATCTCAACCATAGGTGGCAGCATGGTCGTCTGTTGATATTTGTCCAAGTTCTGTTTATCTTGCTTTTAGGTCCACACTTAAGCTAAACCTGAGAATTCAGATGAAATTGAATTGTTTAAATCATTAGATTAGTTTGAAAGATACAACTTTGCGCACCCTCACTTCACTTCAACTTCTTTGTTAAAGTCCATAATTTCTGTTTGAGAAAAATCTTATTTCATTTTAAATTATAACATCAAATTTGAACCCAGATGGTGGATCCCGTTTATGTAGTTTGACTTCGTTTTGGACTGTATTTTTTGGCTCTTTGGATTAGAGTATTTGCCAGGGCGCCTTGATTTCTGAGTTGCCAACAATGGACATTATTTGTCTTTCAGTGAGCTTTGGTCGGATTCTACTTTGGGTTATCATTTTCGAAAAGAAAAATCAACAAGACTGACCAGCATAAAAATTCTTAACATGACTGAAAAAGGTAGCTTAAATTTCATTTGAAATCATTGATATGGAACTAATTCTTAACATGTATTTGATTGATTAATTGATTAATTTCATATGGAACTAGAGAAACTTTACATGCTGTCAAATAAGCATCATTTATATAATAAAAAAACTATTGATTTAATAGCGTATAATCGTTGGAATAGAGAAAAAACGGTAAGGAGATGAACATTTAAAGCAAAACAGAGTATTTGATCTTATGAAATGTTTTTTTTTTATTGATACAAGTGCACTTGCAAGTCTTTTAACGTAGTAACAAAACAATGGTTCAGGCGTCATGGGTCGAGTTTATATTAAGCAAGAATGTGAAGCTTGATTCTTGGGAATGACGTGAGGATATTTTTGAAGACAGTTATAATTTTAATATTTTTAAGTAGTTATTAATACCTTTTTAAATGTTCTTAGAAGTTTATTAAATGCAAGCGTGTATAAAACTTCTTATCTGAAATTACGATTTTATCATTAAAAGAAATAATTAATCTATCAAAACATCTAAATATTTAACTCACGAAGATAAGTTGTTAACTAATGGGTTGTTTATTTAAGATGTGTATCTAGATTGTGATTCTTTAAAATATTTTTTTTTATAACGTTTTTAAAAAGTTGTTGGTTCAAATGAAATTGGATTTGGTTTCTTTAATCCAGATCTTGAATTTGAATATTTTAAATGGATAAAAAGGAGGTTGGAAAAAGAAATTTCACTAAAAATGACTAGTCGGTTTTTTTTTATACATATTATTAATAAAATTGGTAGCTAATCCATACCAATAATATGGTTATAAAAAACTTTGCACCTGTTAACTTGGTGATAAAAAAAAGTTGTAGTGAATGACTCGTTATCTACACTAAATTCTAAAAATACCATTTAACTTGCATCTCGTACTTTCCAATTTTCCCCTTTCAAACGCAAGAGACACCACTTATTATGTTGATATCTCCTAATAAGACAAAAATCTAGGCAAGAACTAAAAGTGTTTATAGGTTCAAATCAACTCAATAATACAAAACGAATTAATTAAATTGGTTAGCATTTTAGTCTAATTAATTCATCATAAAATAAATGATTTACAAATAAAATGAATTCAAACCAAACTAATGATATGAATTTTTCATTTGTTGATTATTATGCATGAAACTTTATGTTATAATCTTCTACAATTATATATGTTTTTATTGTATTTTTTAGTACTATTTTTCTCATTTACATGAGTCTTAGCCTAATACTTTCATATTTGTATTATTTTTCTTGTATGCTATATTATCTTGATACGCTAATAAATGATGAATCCATCAACATGTGCCAATTGAGTTGCAATGTATTTGTTCATTCGTATTGATGCTTGAAGTATCGTAACTCTTACTAAAAAAATAAAATTAAAAAGTTGATGTAAGAAAATTACAATGAAACACTGTTTGCACCTTTTAACAATTGAATTATATGTAAATTTTAGATAATTATTTTTCAAAACAAATACATACTGCGAAACCTAATCGATTTAAAATGAATCAATCTATTTTAGTTAGGTTGATTTAGTTTATGCCAAAAAATTTAATCAATCAAAACTGTTGAAGTTTAATTAATTATAATTTTATTTTATTCCTAGTCTTATCCAAACTAAGTTGTAAATATCTTAATCACTTAAGCCAATTCCTAATAAGAGAAAAATTGAGCAGCGAGACGCTACTTAAGTTGTATCTTTTATTAGAAAAAAAAAAATCATACATAACCAAATCACCCATTTTCATAAATATATTTTTCTGTTTTACATGGAAATATATTTTTAATTATTAATTTGACCAGAAATCCTACTTTATACTTTATATTCAATCATCGACACCACGTGTAATTAATGATAAACGAGTGATCAACAACTAAATGATTACACTTTCTTAATTTTAAAAATTGGACAACTAAAAAGCATTCGAAAAAACAAAAATTACATATTGAATATTGTAAGAGAAAAGAAATGCATTTTCTTTTTCAAGATAATTAGGTTTCATGCATGACTGGCTTTGCACATAGCGTGAGTATTAAATGCAAGTGTTTGCTTCCTTTCAAATCGATCAAACTACTTTCTAAAAGTTTCTTTTAAATGACACTTTAAAAGTGACTTTGTGAAAAATTTAAACTATTTACGTTTTTCTTTTCCGAAATGCATGTATTAATATAAATAAGTAGTATCGAATTTATACATATTTTTTAGTAACTTCATGGCTAGCTTTGTAACCAATAAGGTTAAATGCAAAAATGTATTGAAATAGTGAACAAATTATATACTATTTTCTTCCCGTACAATGAATCATACACAAAATAATTTGTAAAGGGTATTAGCTTAAAGAGTAGATGTTGATATTCATCTAAATGTGGCTCTGCCACTTAAAAAAGGCACATATTTTTGTGGTGCACTAAATTAAAGCTTCTGCATTATGTAACAAAATAATAGTAAAGTAGGAAAAAGAAAAAAAAATGAAATAAGAGCTTTTTGATGCAATTATAAAATTAATTAAACTTACAAATGTGTGATGTGATTGTAACTTTTGAGAATTGTTTTCCTAACCACTACATAAAATACGTGCCACAGAACACAAACTTTATGACAAATAACGTAGCACACAAAAACACGCTCAATAATGTTATGTTTCGTTTAAGATTGCTCATGCAAAAAAGTGATGTTCGTGACTAGGTATTTTGATGTTGGATTTTTTGGAACTTTGCTGATTTTAAACAATTATAAAGCCATTGTTATCTCCAGAAAAGTACTCTGGTCTTTATATTCGGTCAAAAAGGTGAGTTTTCTTTAGCAAGAAAGTAGTAGGTATCGTCAAATTTGTGTGTCTGGGACATGCACACTTTAATCTTGTACAATAATAGATGCATCATCTTATGCCAATCGTAGCTATAGTGTCTCCTCCGAACTCCAAAGAACATAAATGAAATCGCCATCGATGATGCATCCATCTTAATTTATCAGCATTGGCCATTTGTACTGATCTATCACGTTCAGTTGAAGAACTTCAAAAGTTCAAGAAGCCTCTAACATCTCTCTATCATTCAATACTTCTTCAAAAATTGAATAATATATCTCTAATTCAGACTTAACTAATAGCCATGATAATTGTTTATCAGAGATGTTACATTAATTAGAAATAAGATAAATTTATAATATATAAATGAATATAAACTTTACTTTACAAGCAAGTTTATAAAGTTCAGTTAAATATAAAATTTATCCTAACAAAATTTGTTGTTTGTTGGGATTACTGTGTTACATGTTACTGGACAACTGTCATACTACTATTAATATCTAATTTTATTTTTGAAATGTTTTGTTGTAAATAATATATTAAAGATCTCGTATCGATTAAAAATAACACAAATTTATAATATATAAATGATATAAATCTTCTCTTTCGATAGATTATTTAATTTGACTCTTCTATTTACATTAAGTAAGTCCAAACTAAATTAAGAATATGAAATCTCACATAACAAATTACTGATATGTTATTAGCAGGATTTTGTTTCGGTGTGTTTGGATATATAAGAGGGTTGGAGCATCTCAATTGCTCCACAACTAATATATTTCTTTGTCGATAAAGAAAAAACAAATCACTGGTATATTAGTAATAAAAGATGTTTTTGAATTTGAAAGTAGAAGGGTGGAAGTTTGTGATGGATAAGTTGGGAGATTTGATAAGTTATGATGAAGGGTTGGTTGGACCTACAAGGCATTAAGAGCATGAGTTGGAGAGGATTAGCTACCACTTTTCATAGGAGGAATGCTTAAACAAGAAAGGTAGGGTTGCGTCAAACTCAAGTGTATCTCGGTCTCATGTTCTAGCTATTGCTCAGGACATTCCAGAACAAAAGTGGTACCACCAATCAAATTCATGCAAATCAGAATGGAAACCCAAATCATCCACCAATTTGGGGTGCAAATATTCAACTCAGAATCTACCCTCAAGATTCTCATCATTAATTTACCCATACTTTTCTTTCCTGTGCCGTGATGTTTAGCAGATGTTGCTTTTGTGCTTACCAATTGCAAGGAAATATGAAATGTTCATTTTTGTTTTTTGAATTATAATTTAATATAGTTGAGATTGTGAGATAATGATGCATGCATATCCTATCCCCTAAGTTGTAGGTGTATGAAGTGTGTCTGAATTTGCCTACTTCCAACGGAACAAAAGAATTTGGAGGATGACAGGGAAACAACAAAGAGAGAACATTGATCCTTAACAGTGAATTGCAAAGGTTATGTCGGTCGTGGGAGGGCTAATAATACTAATGTCATGACCTACAACCCATGGACATTGGAAAAGTAACCCATCAACTTGAAACCAGTACACTTCAACTTCTCACAACACAACCCTTTTATTTCCTAATTCAATGCATACTCTCTCACTAAATTATTGGAACAAAACTTACTTACTATCACAAACAAGATATTTTATTTTATATACTTCACTTCTCAATACACTGTTTAAATGGCTGTTTCTCATAACATTTTCATATTTTTATTCTCTATCATCCTTTTTTGATAGAGTTATTTACACACACCGATAAGGTGGCAAAACGGATTTGATCCGTCTTGTCCTTTCTTGATACGTAAGAAACGGGTTGGGTTGGATCGGTTCTTCATTAAAAATATGTCAAAAATTATAATTCGTTCCGTTATTTTTTTTTTTAAATTTGTTTATTTATATATTTTTAAATAAATATTTAAAATATTTAATTGATCAATTAATATTTTTAATTAGATAAATTAAAATAATTATTATATTTACATATCAAATTATTCTATTATAATTAATAATTAGAATTTAATTTATAAGTATCAGTAATTTGTATTTTAATAATATTGTTTATTTAAATTTATATAAAAATATATTATATAAAAAGTTTCATTTCTTAATTATTTTTAATTTTTAAAATTAAATAAAAATATATATAAATGGGTTAAGAGATTAGAATATTGATCCATCAGTTTAACGGATCAGATAAAACGAACTGAGAGATTAAAAACTCTGGAACTATTTTTTTTACGAACTACCGACCGACCTATTTTTACACACCTAAATATATGCATGGTATTTGTCTTCATGAAAAATATAGTATTAATTTATTAGGTTTAATTATTTTTACAGTGCTAAGTTATTAATTTTTATTTATTCAATGATGTCTGTCTTGCTGCATGTGAGGTGTAGAACATTAGATCCCTCACGTGTTGCTTAATTAGGAGGGGAATCTTTGTGACAGAGTTAAGTTGGAAGGAATCTGAATTGATTCTCTTCGTTGTACGTGTACTACTGTTTGGAGCAATAATCGAATTGCTGACACGAAAACCACATCGTCAAATCCTAGAATATTTTGTACCAAAAAATTCCTCCAACAATTCACACATGCACACACATAATGCCATATCCAGATAATAATTAATGTTAGGTTTACTTCTCATCAACCCACTTACCTTAATCCTTTTAAGTGAGAGAACTTAAGTCCCTTGACTTCGCTGTCTAGTTCTCTTTATATCAATATTCAATCAAATTTCTCAACTACAATTGAATAAAGAAAACGATACACTTTCATTATATAAAAAAAATTAAAATATATATTTAATCTTTATTTTCGTTCAGTTTTATCATTTTAATTTTAATATTGTTTTGTTTTCCATCAAGTTCCAAATTTCGTCAATTTTATTAATTCGGTCTTTTTTACTAACATCATTTAAATGTTTAAATAATTATCGGTAATGAATAGTGATTGACACGGGTTACTTTGTAATTTTTTTTTAAATTTTTTTCAGTGTGTTGGAGTAATGTTTTATATTCAATTTGGTTTATATATTCATTATTTTTATTCAATTTAGTCCCAATTTTTTTTAAATCGAACAATTTTGTCTCTCTCCAAATTGGCACCAAATTTAATTTTTATATAAATTTTATAATGACGTTTTTATTAAAATTCACAATTTTTATTAAATATTTTGGTTTTGGGTTACAATTAATTTAAAATTAGCACGAAAATTTTAAGAATGAGAACTAATTTTAAAATTTTAGATAAATAATGTTAGTTCGCATCTTAAAATTTTCGTTATAGTTTTAAACTAATTGTAACCTTAACCCAAAAATAAATAAAAATATGAATTTTAATAAAAACATGATTATAACTTTTATATGCAAATTAAATTTGGTATCAATTTTTAGATGAACAAAATTGCTCAATTTTAAACAAAATTGGAACTAAATTGTACAAAAATAATGAATATAGAGATTAAATTGGATATAAAACATTGACTCTGACACATGGCACACTACTGACACGTGGACATTTAGAAAAAATTAAAAATTTTAAAAAAATACACTAAGTGACATATGACGATTATTGCTCATTACTGCTAATTATTTAAATGATGTTTAACAAAAATGACCAATTTAAATAAAATTGGCGAAAATTTAAATCAGATTGAAAAAAAAAATAATATTAAGATTAAAATGATAAAACAGAGGAAAAATAGAGATCAAATATATATTTTAACCGACAAAAATAAACATTACCCATATTTGAGTCTTTCTCGGTCTCAAAATTTCAGCATATAAAATGTATGGAAATATGATTCCAAAAGCATTGAAACTTTTTCATAATAGGTTTTAGATAGAGGTGTTTAAGTTGTCTAAAAATAAATAAATTAAGCCCTAAAACAATGCCACTTATTGTTATCTTGAGATAGAATTGAAGTTGTCCGATTATTACGTATGTCCACACAACAAACATCATTTTTCCTATTTTGATATTCATGAAAGTTCTTAACTCTTTTCCAAGTGATCATTCGACCAACACCTTCAAAAGCTAGCAAACTATAACAAATATTAAGTGCAAGAAATTAACTTTAAACTTAAAAAATAATTTATTAACAACAAAAAACGCGAACGCAGTTAAAATACAAAATACACAAAAGGATGTTGCATAATAGTATTTAAAATACTTTTTTTTTGAAAAAATATGTATAGATGAGAAATACAAATAATAGTATATAAGAGCTAGATTGAATGTGATAGTTGCATTGATGAATTACATAACTAGTTCTTTTTTGGGTGAGTAGGTAATCAAAATGATGATTGAATAACTCATATTAACCTATTTACATATATATATATATATATATATATATATATATATATATATATATATATATATATATATATATATATATATATATATATATATATATAATTATAAATATATTATATT
>Ga0214545_1002444_pt1 | contig 35705 bp, 15 predicted proteins | sample CNSS4metaG_FD_160064 | JGI IMG/M metagenome (GOLD analysis project Ga0214545, IMG submission 160064) | Root nodule microbial communities from cowpea collected in UCLA plant growth center, Los Angeles, California, USA - CNSS4 | ecosystem: Host-associated > Plants > Roots > Nodule | place: USA...
GGGATGGGGATTGGTCAAAAGTTGTATACCCGTTGGGTTTGGGGATGGGGATGGGGATGAATTTTTATTATGGGGATGGGGATGGGATCATGATACCCGTACCCGCCCCGCCCCGTTGCCATCCCTATTAGTAACCAATTTAAAAACCAATTTACTATAATAACTAATTTAGAAACTATTTTAACTATCAATCATTTTTAGTTTATAAATTGGTATATAGATTGATCTCACTAATAAAAAAATTTCTTATAGTACATATCAATAATAAATAATAGAAGATTAGAACCAATCTTATAACATCACCAAGAGTAAGATTTACGAAGAATAGAGCATGTGTGGTTTTAATTTTTTGTCTTTGGAAATATATTTTTGGTCCCCACAAAAGAATATATAACAAAATTGAGTCCATGATGATAAACATTATAATAATTCAGGAGTTCTATCTTTAACGAAAAGCACTGTTTGGTCAGTTCCAATTTGAAAGCAACAAAAGTGTTACTTTTTAATTTCTCTCATGAAAATCGGTCACTAGTTCATCAATTCATGCACACTTTTTATTTTTTATTCTTATTGGTTCAAATTGATTAAAACCAATGATTTTATTGCATTTAATTTCATATTTAATGATTTTTTTTCTGATTTTGCAGGGTCTTTTTAAATTTAAACTAATAAAAGAAAATGTGTTTGAAATAAAGTGATGTCATCATTTCTTGTTTTTTCATACAACATTATTAGTATCAAGTGCCAATTAAATTTGTTGATACATAATTTCTGTTCAGAAACTTAATATAGTAAAAAAAGCACTTAATTTGTTATCATTTAAAGATGAATATTAATTAGTTCATGTTTGTTAAAATTTTAGTAAAAACGATAAATTTTAAAAATAATAGTTTTGATGTCCTTTTTAATATCTACATTAGTTTTATACATTGATTTTTAAAATTTTAACCAAGTTGTTTGAATCAAACTCAAATTATACATTCTAGTTAAACTAAAACTATTTTTCACTAGATGTAAAAAGCCATAACACATTTTACCCTACATTTGAATTCAAGTTATTACATTTTTTTTTTTCTCAAACAACATCTTAAATACAAGATCAAGCCAATTGAAGAAACAAAGGTGAGAACTATAGTTCTTTCTTAAATAGAAAGAATCCAAGAATGTTGTATAGAAGTGACATCATGGCTCCTATCACAAGCTATTTTGTAGACTCAATGAACTTAAATTAGGGTTAATGAATGATGTGGACAAATAGAATCACATTGATGTATAAAAACTACAAGGTTCAATATTTTAATCATAGCTAACTAATTTGGCATGTTATCAAGAATGTGATCTCATAAATAAATGTAACAAAAACAAAAATCTCACTTGATAAAAGAGGTGCTTCCTATAAGGAAGCAAGGGGCAAAGTGAAAAGTGATATGAATGATAAATTTTACTCTTTTTTTACTTTATTTGTTTTTTTCTTACACAAAAACATCATCATGTGGTACCCATTCAAGCTAAGATAATGATACTATGACTTTCATTTTTTGACTTTTTATCTTTTACTTTTTGATGTGACTTAGTGTGGGTCATTGATTAATGTACCACTATCTTTTTTTTTTGAATGAATCAATGACCCACATTAAGTTACCTTAAAGTGTAAAAGATATAAATAAAAAAATGAGAGTCATGATATAATTTTTCTTTTGGACGTAGAAACCCATTGCAACTTCAATTCTAAAAAATGACCAAAATGCGACAAAGTAAGAGCGATCTAAAATCACCACATTTACTACAACTTTGCTATGTGCTTTCTTGAAAAAACCCTAATCCCTAGAAACCTTTTTTTCATTATTAACACCAAAGAGAACCTCATATTAGGTCATCATCAAAAACAACAACAACAACAATTTTTAAACAAATCCTTTGGTCATGCCAACTGTTTCATGTTGACTCCTTAAACTAATCAAAGATTCTTATCCATGATATAGGAACCAAAAAATCTCATCCACACAAATCACAAATCTAATTAATATATCCAAAATCATCCAAGCACTAAAGATGCAAGAGGGTCAATGAGATTTTTTTTTGCTATGTTTGATTAAACCATTTTTCATTTTGGAACAGTGACAATTGCATAGGATTCTAATCATCTTATGTACTTGTGTTAATTATTGTTTCCACTTTTAATAATCTGAGAGTGTTATCACCTAGTTGTGGTGTGCAAGAGCAAGCTAAAGTAGGTGGGGCATCGAAAAATAAATAAATAAAATTGGGTGGGACATAGAAGAAGATTAAAGCAAGAGTTGCAGAGGGTGTAAAAAGGTACATGGGAGAGGAACAAGATTCATTTTAATTTGTCATCATCTATCAATTTGTGCAATGGGAAAGTATTTCCATAATCAAAATAGTAAAACTAATTTCTGAAAATTAATCACTAAAATAAATTTTACCCTTTTATTCTGTGTGAATATAATTATCGTTGTATAAATTATTTTAAAGAGTGTGAATATAATCATCGTTGTATAAATTATTTTAAAGAGTTCAACTATGTATAGGTAGGAAGTCTCACATCGACTAGAGATAAGACAATTTCATAATATATAGGTGAAGTGCAAACCTCACCTTACAAACCGATTTTGTGAGATTGAGTTAGGTTTAAAATCCACTTCTAACATGGTATTAGAACCAAGTTAGAACCTATCTTAACGAACTAACTTTCTTGGATATTTTGTTTCACCCGTTATCGAGCCGCTAACGGACCACCCACTAATTTTTAGTCCCACACACGAGATGCATATAAATGAGGGGGTTGAGTTAGACTTAAAACTCACTTCTAACGTATCAATTATATCACTAATTTATACAAGAACATATTTTGCATGTACATTTTTAGTATTAACTAAATTTTATGAAAATTCACAATCTTTTTGTACCCCATGATCTTAACTATTTTGAAAAGATTTTTTCTTTTGCATGGGTAAGGTAGCTTTAGGCTAGTTGGAGAATTTGAGAATTTGACCCACCCATGTACAATGTAACACGCTTGTGTTTACGACTTTTGTGTATGGGACTTAGTGGAGAAAAAACTATTGAGTTGAAACCTAGGAAACACAAGAAGTAAAAAGGAGTACGACTCTTTTTACAAAAATAATAATAATAATAGGTAATTATTCTTTGTGTAGTTTTAGATTAATTATCTATAAAAATTAATAAACTTGTCGTGATGATTTAATATTAAATATATTATCTTTTTTAATGTTTTATTTTTTATGACTAGTAGTATATATAAATATAGGAAAAATTTTCTTTTACACACCTCAATCCTCATTTGATACATTATTTCTTTACTTTTCCCTTATAAAAAAAGCATGTGAAATGAATAAATGAATGGAAGTGTGTCATGGTTTATTTACTTTAAGGGTCCACTTATAATAATATTGTTAAGTTTTCATGATTTTATCTTTGTTTCTTCATGTTTGAGAATTCCTGTAAAAATATTTTGTTCTACAATAAGTAAAAATATATTTTAACAATTACAATTTATACCCATAATACAAATTGATGATCAATGCTTATACAATTTATAATTAACATATAATGATCGTTTATAAAATTAATTCAACCGTTATATATTTTAAAATTGAAAAACTTGATTCAACTTTAAGAGAATTGCATGATTGCACTTTCAAAGATTAAAACTCTAGTTAATTTTTTTTATTTACACTGAGACCAAATTAAATAAATAATAAAATTAAAAAAAAAAACATTAAAGTTTTTTGTCAATGAAATTCGTAATTAAGATTAATATTAATAGTGGCTAAAAATGTATTAAACATAACTATATTTGAATTAGTTTATTCATATTTTAACATTTCAGAAAGATTCTTCTTTTAGAAAAAAGAAATAAACATGTGTTCATTCCTCAAAAACTAATTGCATGCTTTTGGATATTATTCTAACATACATCATCACTCATCACCCTTGAAGCAAGAGTTTCTTGTTTCTGCATAATTTGCATATTTGAATATGAAATCAAAACTCAAATCTTTGATGCAGTTCCAAATACAAGAAAAACAAATCTCATCCGTTTCTTATGGGATTTCTTGAGAATATTTGAGGCATGGTGGGAGCAGAACAAAAGAGAGAAACATAATTTATGACACAGAGAAAGAATTGAGTCAGAAAAAGTTTCTTCTTCTGCAGAAGATTTCAGATTTTGGAGTAACAAGACCCAACATGTCATCATATTAGTACATATTCAGGGGATGAAAAATTTGCACCAAAATTTTGTTAAAACTTTTACCTCTCTCAATAACTCCAACTTCTGCACCCATGTGTGTGACAGTTTTTTTCACATTAATGTAAACAAAAAATTAGCATGGAAATATTAGGTACTAAGAATTAAGTCCTTTTGGTCTAACACACCAAACAATTAGGTATATCCAATTGCACATGAGATGAAGCAATAAAAGCAGAGAAAAAACCAACCAAACTAACCCAAAAAGGGAAACAATAGCTGCACCAAACTACAACCACACCCTCTTCAAAAGGCTAAAACTTACACCAAATCAGAATCTTCACTCACAGCACAAAAGGGTCACACACAGTTGAAAGCACAAAAAACACAAAACAAAACAACTCAGTTCATTCATCTCTACAAGTTATCAGAATCACAATGATTTCATTTCACCCAAATAGCAGCAAAATCTCAAGATATATTTAAAGCTTCTTCTCATTAATGAAAAAAGAGAGTAAATAAACTACATAATATAGCCTCTAAACAAAACAAAAAAAATCAAAGCAAAACCTACTCAATCCTCCTTTCTAACTTCTAAATATCATTCCCTTTTTCCTTCAAACTTTATACACAAGTTCTTGTTTCCCAACCTAGGAAAAGAAGAAAGAGCAATTACAAGCATTCAGAACAAAAAAAATTCACCTCCATTAGGATAAAGCAAGCAACTCCAACCATTCATGAACTCACAAACACACATGTATGTGAAGTAATGAAACAAACACACACATAAAACTTTGAAGTATGTGTCTGCAGAACTAGCCATTGATTTTTTCTCATCATGAACAGCTGAAATCACTTACTTTATCATATACATATATATATAGAAATTGAATTTTGAGCTCCAAATAAAAGTACACTACCCAAATCTCTCTCTCTTCTAAGACCTTGATTGCTGTTAGTTGAATGAAGTAGAATCATTTGGCTTTATGCAACTTGAACACACTCTCCAAATCAGGTGGCGTGAAGAACTCTCTGACACCGCCGCTGCCGCCGCCGCCACACCTGGTCGGAGGCCTGCACTTCCGCGGCGCCGGCGGGCACGGCAAATTGTCGGGTATTCTTGATTCTTTTGCTGTGGGTGTTGTGGAAAGTTCTTCACCATTATCGTCTTTGTTGTCACCGCCATTAACGCGCTTCGTGTTGATGGGTTTGAGAGACCGAACCGTGATTCCGGCGATTACCCACTTCTTGGATTCCGATTCCAGGTCGGAATGAGAGAACCCCATGTTGAAAAAAAAGGGAAGAGAAGAACTTTGGGTGAAAGGTTCAAGCTTTTGGGTGAACAAGAAGAAGAAGAGGGAATAAGAGAAAAGGGTTTTTCAGTTTATGTCTTGAAGGATCAAAAGGAATGAAGAAAAAAAGAAGAGGGATAGTAAGAAAAGGGAGTATGAGTTTTTCGTGGGAAAATATGAATTTTCCGAGAAAAAGAAAGAGGAGAATGGGAGAGAGAAAGGGGGTGACCGTGTTTTTACGGGCAGAGCGAAGATGAGGTTTTGGCGCCAAAATTTCATTGGTTTGGGCAGCAACGGCTCTTTCTCCCGCCTTTGGTTTTTTTGGGGGGAATTTCCTATTTTACCCATTTTTTGTTTTAGTTTTATTATTTTTTAATAAGTTTCTAGGAAATGATGTTTTTTTTTAAACAGTGTGACACTAAGATCGGTGTAACAGTAATGAGTGTTGCACGACGTCGTTTGATGGGGCAGACGTATTCTTATGAAATTTTGTACAGGTGTAACTGACCTGTAAAATATTATTTAAAAATAAATAGTTATGATTAAATTGATTGTTGATTTTTATTTATTTATTTATTATTTAGTTGAAACTTTAATTTTCTTTATTTTTTTATCAGTGATTTTATTTAATATAGATTGTTTTTAATTTATTTTCTTGCTACCTTAAATTAGTATGTGCTATATTGATAATTTAATTAAAATAAAAAAGTACATAAAACTAAGATTTAGCCTAACTACCATGTTTTTCCTGATGCTAGGACTATATAATTCATTTAAAATATTTTGTACTGCTTAAAAAATGTACTTAAATGTTTGAGTTTAATCTAAATTAAATTATAATTGAAATCAATTTTATAAATTAAATTAATATAAAACTAGTTTTGCAGAGGATCAACCCAAGTCCAAAAAATAGACTGTATCACTGAATTGCACGTGGACCTGTCAAATAACTATGAAATCCAATCACTCCATTCAAAGCAAAAGACCAGGTTTAAAATAATAATATAATAATTATTACTATTATAATAATAAGTGTATTATATCAAAATTGAAGAAACTATAATTTACCATAATATATTAATGACAAAGAAAGAAATAGATAAGATAAGAAGTACTTCCACTAAGTTGTTTTATTTTTTTTCATTTCTATAAATAAAAAAAATTGTCAATATGTGAGATTTGGTATTTTACACAAGTACAAAATTGAATAACTGTAAAATCAGAAATAAAGTAAAATAAAATATCTAATTAAGATAGATGGTATGAAAAAAAGTTAGATTAAAAATATAGAATAAGTGATGTATAAAAAAAAATTGTTCCACAAGCTATCAACAAGTTTATCATGTTTGGCTTATGCTCTTTGTTGTTTTTAAAATCAATTTTAATTTCACAAAGAAAATCATCTAAAGTCTACCACAGCATTTTAATATTCTTCTCTCTTTAAAATGAATAAACTTTAATAATATTTAGTTTTATCTTGAAGATTGAATAGATTAAAAATCATTCAAAATTGATTAAAAATATTATTTATGTTTAATTTTTATTTATAAAATTAAAAATAAAATTCTATTTGGAACTAAACTATTCACGTCAGGATTGTAAAATCTTAATAATTTTTTTCTAACATTTGATTAATACTAAATTAAAGAAGTTTAACAATTTTTTGAAAAAATGTTGTTTTTTTAATTTAACATTTTATTAATATTTTTTTATTATAACAATAAAATCACTTAAAAATAACTTTATTATATATATATATATATATATATATATATATATATATATATATATTCCATGCATCACACGCAAGATCAGAAACAGTTCTGATTCTACAACAGTGCTGACAAAACAAGAAAAACATTTACTCTTAGATGAAGCAATAGGTTCAGAACCTATGTCATTCAAATAGGGTAAACTCATACACCATGTCATTTTCACAGTAAAATTGAGTGAAATTTTAAAAAAAATTCAAACTTTAGCATGATGTATATGATTAGAATAGGTATGTTGGAGTGTTGCATTTATCATATTTTGCATTTAGTGAACGTGTAACTTTGTCGATAAGAAATCATGGCCACATTTATTGGATGGGTGACTTATTTTCCAAATTATTCAGATGAACAATTTAAAAATTTACAAGTTGGATAAATTGTACTTGCAAATACAAATTTATTATGAAGAAACTTTATATTTGCAAACCCCATTTCATTTTTGTTACTACACGGTTTTAGTTTTAGTTTTATTTTCCAAATGTCAAATTAAAAGTCCTAATTTCTTTTTGAAATTCTATATACTTTTAGCTTTTGGACTTTGAGATAACTCTTATTTTAGTCTAAATTTTAAAATAATTCCAGTTTTCCAAATATTATATTGATAGATGATATGATGATACTGTGAATTGTTAGTGTTTTTTATTTGTGGAATAATACATGATTGAGTGAAATTAATGTGTTAAATTTGAGATATGTTACTCGTGAATAGCAATTGGATTAATTTTGTGATTGAAAGTTTTTGACACTTATGTTTGTGGTTAATTCAAGTTTGGTATTTGTTTGTCATCGGTTCTTAAGTTGCTTAAACTTGATTGGGGATGCAAAATTACAGAATCGTGTTTTGCAGGATTATGCAGGCTTGTTGGTCGAGAGTGAGCTTGCTCAACAGATCTAAAATCAGAGGCTCAATAATTTAGGAGTTGCCGAGCAAACCTAAAGTCAGGGGCTCACTAATTTGGGAGTCACTGGTCGAATACATGCTCACTCAATGAATCCAAAGTCAGAGAGTTTATTGACTTTGCAGTCGCTGGTCGAGACCACCCTCGTTAAGCGAATTTTAGGAGGATTTTCCCTCCGGATTCCTAGTGATACACTCGTTGGACGAGCCATATAGTCACTGAACGAGTGGATATTTGTGCACTTTTTGCCTAGCGAGGAGATGGTTTCGTTGAGCTAGAATCAGAACCTTAGTAGTTGTTAGATGATCAATTCTAGAGCCGTTGTGATTTTTATGAATGATTGCTTAAGAAGTGATTGGTACATGAGATGTAATTGAGATTTGTTGATGCTATTCAAGGAGAATTAATGGTGAATTGTTGTAGTGTATGCATTGATGTAGGGATTCAATTAGAAGTTATTATGACACTCTAATAACCATTCAATTTTCAAGTAGAGGGTATGTGGTGAGAGGAAAAGGTCTTTATTTGGGAATTTTGCCTTGGCCAAAGACGTTAACGGACTAACATTGTGTCTGGTAGAGTTTAACTCTTTGTTTATCGCTCTGCAGAGCACTGGATGTCACTACAAGTGCACGACTTACTAGGGTTCAATATCAATATCTATAATTGAGTCATTAGCTTTAGGTCTTTGTACGAAATATGATAATTGATTTTGTACGACTTAAATATTTGTATTTTGAAATGGTTCAATATTTTTATACATTTGCTTACCCTTTTCTCTGTATCTTGTTTGTCTTGTTTGTTTTTTCTTTTGCAATGATCGTTTGATTAGTGTGAGCAAACAAGGAAGTTGTAGCTCAACCAGCTCAAGGAGAAGAGGATGCATTCTATCAAGTTAGCATATGGAATTCTTGTGTAAATTTATATTTCAGTATGTCTTATTTTGGGATGACTATAATATTGTATTTACATGTTGGTATTCTATGTTTTGTGATTATCATCTATGAAATGTTTTGTTTAATAGTTTTATACTATTAGATTAGATGTTACAAAAATCATGATTTTAGAAAAGAATTTGTGTCCTGTAAACAAAATTTGTTATTTTTTGTGATTGAAAAAAAAATTAATAATTAAAAAAATATTATCTTTCTTGAAGAAGGTTAAGATAAAATTAGCATATATTTTACACTAAGGTCATACCAAAAAAGTAACCTTTTGAGAGGCTAAAACCTTTGAATAAATAAATAAAAAATACTACAAAAATTAGATGAGTGCTGACAAAATATAACCCTAGATTGCTTCATAGTTAACTATATCATCACTAAATATAAGAAAGCAGTGTGAAATGTTTAAAAAAAAAAAAATCAAACCCCCACAAATGCAAATAAAAAAAAAATAGTTTACCAAATAAATTTACAAAACAATAGATGAAAGTGTATAAATCATTATTAATTTACTTTATTAAACCCTATGAAACTGTATAGTGTTTCCCAAAAAATTGTAAACATGAGAAACCACATTTCAAAGGTATAGGTATATATATGTGAGTTCGTGTTGAATCAATCAATAATCCAACTTTGAAACATTGCATAATTTTGATTTTAATGTGTTTGGATAGAACATCACCAACTAATTTTCACTCGGAAACAAAAAGATGCATAAACTACCTTGTTATGCTAGAAAATGACCTATTTAGAACAAATGTGTAAAACTCAACAATTAAAGTTGAAGTTGGAAGAAATTTTCACCTATTTATTGTATCAAACCATATAAGAAGATTTAGTGACAAATAATACTCCTTGGTAATTGTGACTAAACTAATACCAATATCCCAAATGAGAAAAAGAAAACATTTCGATAAATTATTCAAATTGAGGAGAAAAATACGAAAAAACTAAGACCATCATACTTTAGATCCATTTATATTAAAAATAATATTTTAAATATAATTAAATTAAATAAAATTAATTTATAAAATAAAACTTACAATTATTTAGTCAAATGTTGTCTTGTAAAGATGAAACATACACCTTTGGCATGAATTGAATTAAATGACTATAGAATTTGATAGTTTGATAAAGTAGCTAGGCACATAGCATCCACATAATTGATTTGGTAGTCTTAATTGGAGACCAATACCACACTCCAATAAATAAATATTTGGTATAAATAATTTGTAACATGTTATTTACTCTCATTTAATATTTTAGGTAAAAGTTTTGCATAACTCTCTCTATAATATATGTTTGCCAACACAAACCTAACTGGTATGAACTCTTCATATATATATATATATATATATATATCGAAAAATAATTATTTGTAAAACCATTTTATATTTTATAAGAATAATAATATTTTGATATTTAAAAAGTCTTTAAATATTTTGAAATTACTTTCTATTATTCTTATTCTTTTTATCAAATAATTCTTCTTTATGATTATTTTACACGATAGTTGTTAGAATGAGTTTTTTCCATTTTCAGTCAAATAAAAAAAAATATTTAACACCGAAAATAACAATTTAACAATTCATCATAAAATAAAATAGTCATAGAAAAATAAACTTTATATTAAAAAAAATGATAAATGATAACATCAAATAGGATTGAAGAATCTTTCAATTTATACTACTTCAACTTCAACATAAAGAACCGATTATATTAATTGATTATACAACATAATTCAGTATAGTTTATATTTTGTAACAATTACTAATAGTTTATTATATTTATAATTAGTAATAAAAGTGATTTTTTTAATTATTATTCAGTGTACACATTTTATTATTTGATATCTATAAATATAATTTATTTTATTATTTTTTATTTTTGTAAGAAGACTATCTACAATGAATAATAATTATCGGTTGAATGCTATGTAACTACAACACTATACACTTTTATATTAATTTTTTATAATTTTCATATAAATTTTAGTATTTTTTATTTTAATAACTGTTAAAACATTTAATTTTCAATTACATGTTTTTTAATTTTCATTAGTTATAAAAGAAAGTTAATACACATATTTTCACTAGTATGAATAAAATAAATAATTTAAATAATAAATAAAATAAAATAATTTAAATTTTGATATTTTGTGAAATAAATTTAATATCTACTAGTAAAAAATTACTTATTTTTCTTTATTTTAATTATAATTTACATTTCTAAAAACAAATTAATCTTTTGACATTAATTTATTTTACAAAACCTCAAACAGTAATATATATATTATAAACAATAGATTTTTTTATAAGTAAATGAGTCATATTTATATATTTCTTAACATTCAGTTGCCTTTCTAGACAGAACACTGTTCATTTCCAAATATATCACTTCAAACTTTCCATTCTTGATCTCTTTCTCAAATTTAGAGTTGCACACAGAGAACATTGCCAGACTTTAACCATTACAATATTTCTTTACAACTACATTGTTAGAGATTAATAGAACATGAAAAAAAAGGATATTAAAATCCCAATCTCCAAGGGAAATAATCATACTGCAAGCAATCATGAGTATAATTTCAATGCTAAATATCCACAGATGTACATGTACTTGCCATAAAAATAAATAGCTGAAAACAAAATTGGATTTTAGTAAATAAGGAAAAATGCTAATATAAGTAAATTATAATGGCTATTACCCTACTAATATGCTACTGAAATAATTCTCTGTGCTAACATATGAATAACTAGTTTATAGCCAAAGTATTTGCTGACATGTATGGTGAGATGCATCCCTGGACCTGAAAAGAAGTCATTTTTTTTATAAGAAACATACATTACTTAATAATGAGATCAGAGAGAGTAAAAAATAATAATAATTATAGTGTTAAATATTATCTTTTATTTCTATAATATTATGTTAAGAAGAAAGAAAAAGAATGTAAAACAATATCTTGCCTGCAACAAACAAGAGGGAATTTGGATATAACCCTGTAGCAAGAGGTTGACTTTTTCCAAGGAACTATGTGGCACAGGAGTAATGACATAGAGCACACCTTTAACTGTGTCAATGCCCCTCACAATCCCTGAAACATAAGAAATCAATGTGTTAAAAAATAAATTGCTTAGAATTATCAAGATGCATAACTACTCAACTAGAATAAATAGCCTTTTTGATTTGTGACCATCATATTCTTGTTTTATTCTTCCTCTTCAACATCTTTACAAGCATGGCATTTTCAGTATGGCAACCTTTTTAGTTTTTAATCTAAAATTTCAATGATGCAGAAGTATTTCAGTAAAAAATTATCCCTTGTTTCAGAACAGAACATAATGAAACACTTCAAATTCAGGAAGTTAGTCAAATGACCTACCAAGGCCAAAACACCAAGGTATATTTTCAGGTCCTTCAGAATCAACAGCTAAGCCAACGATAGTAGCATTCAAACTGAAGAATATTTCAGAGCTTGGGACCTACAAAGATACCGGTAGATCATTAAAATGAATTATATAAATAAATAGACATAAGAAATATTGCTGAGATTCCTAAGAAGGAAACAACACATTTATATATAAAATATTTGAAAATCAAGTTAGATTAAAATTAAAAAAGTGGACCAAATGCATCAAAAACCAAACTCATTAAGGGCAACTCATTCACAAGACTCCATTGTTGTGGTGCCTGTGAAGGGTTAGATGTATGCAACTTTAACTTCTAAATCATAAAGTAACAAGGTAGCAACCATACTGAAGTGTTGTATAACTCATAATTAGAACAGGTAGCAAGCAAAACTTAAGCCAACCTCACAATGAAGATGCCTAATCTTTATGCTTGCAATGGGAACTTCATAAGGACAGTGAGAGGCCAAGGCATGTGCAAGTTCCTTGATAGTAGAAATATTTGAATCTCTAGAAAAGCACTGTCTGAAATAAGCCATTATTCGTATATCATGTAGGGGACGGGCATCCTTCGGAAAAGGTACCCTGGGGGACAAATAATGATATTATATGTTACTTAAAGCATAAAAATGGTAATTAAAGGGCCAAACTAGCAGCTGCAACTGATAACAATTTGAACTTACGATCTATTTAATGAATCCTGACGAGCTGAATTTATCTCAATTAGGTTAATTGTTCCATCATGTTCTTCATCTAGCCAGAATTCTCCAGCAGGCAGATTCTTATTTTCACTGGATGTGTTTATCTTAACAACATGTGTTGGAGAAATATATTTCAACATGTCCACTAATACATCATAACCAACACCTGAAATGCCACAGAAAAGAAATCATGGAACAAAGTACCATAATAGATTATATATCACTATAATTCTAGAAAAGAAATAGTTTCAAGTACAAATGCAGGATTAACATGAATCAGACTAACAGCAGAAAAAACTGAGCTTACCTTTCACCCAGCCAGGAGTATTCACAATAAGAGGCAACTTGATATTACAAGGATTTTCTCCGTTCACAGAGATGCCATACTCCTTTTGGTAATAATCATAAATGGCAAAGACATAACTTAAGTATGTTGATGGATCTCTTTTACAAGAAACGTCACCAAAGAAAAGACACCTGTTACAAAAAAAACGACAGATAGCCAACAAGTCCATCACATGTTTAATCATAGAATACCCAAATTGGCTGACAAATACAGGGCTGAACACAGATCCAAGGCACAAAATATGTCGTCCAACTCTGTCTACAAAAAATTCACAGCAATCGGAAATAACCCCTATCCCAACCATTCCATTCCCTAAAATAAGACACAGAGAATAATGCCTGGGACCCTAGACTTTTACAGCTTCTTAAAAAAAAGGAAGATATGTACAAAACAAAATCATATGAAAAATGTCAATGTATAATATTTTTTCTATTTTGTATAACAGATATCTGTTGTCAAGATGGGTTCTACTTAGTCCAGAAGCATGAAATACACATTTGTATCAATCATCTTGACATAACTGACAATTGGAGAATACAACATGCAAAAACTTTACACAATTCACATGAATACTGAGTAGATGTTAAATGCTGTCACAAATCAGCAGTCTAGTCAAATGTTTCAAGGTAACATAACAAAAAAACAAATTTGAGCTCCCAAATTATTGAGATGAGATAGTACCATACCTCTCTGGTGTTTTCAGGCATGGAACGGTGAAATCTAAAATAATTAAAAAAAGAAATGAATAATTTTGATATGAATTATAAAAAACTATTTTGAAAAAATTAAGACAAGGATTCACAAACCAACCTGGAGTTACTTTATGAACAATGGTTAGTGATAGAAAAGCAGGAGGAGTAAACTCAGGTTGGCCAACATCAGTATCCAGATAAGCTACTTTGGTGTATTTCTGCAACACAATATTTAATAGATAGCGGGAAAAGGTTGTCTTCCCACAATTTTTGGCACCACATATAAAAACAATAGGAGGTGTTGAACTGCAAGAAATGGATTCTGCAGCCTGTGACCACTGATCTGGAATGTATATGTACCGTGGAGGAGAAGAATCCATCTCTTTTCTTTCTGTAAAATTGCAAGACAGCTTTTATCGATTAGGCAGTTTCTTTTTTGCTTGTGAGTCATGCAAATTTCCAAATACTGCAATCTATAAACAAAATTTTAAAACATTTCCTTCTCCAAAATTAGTTTTAAAGCATCTCTACTTTTTAAGCCACCTGTTTTTGTCACATACACTAATAATATGACTGAAATGAAGAACAAATAATAATAATCAGCCACCTGTAGAAGCAAGCTGCAAAGAATCACAGAAATCATAGAAAGCATTGTTACAAAACAATGTTATGTTTATAATTTTATTATGCAATATCTTTTTTGGCAATTAAAGTATGGAATTGTAATACAAATTCAGGATCTAACCCTATGCAGACAATCATCAACAAACAAACAATGACCAATTACTTCAACATGTCATGATAAACAACCAAAACAGAAAAACACAAGGAAGAGAAAGACAGCACACCGCCGCTTGGAGGGACCGCTGGTGGCTGCGGTTTCAGCTCCTCGCCGTCGGAGAACAGAAGCAGAAGACGCCGCTGGCTAGGGATAGACGGTCCTCGTCGCCGGAGGACAGAAGCCCGTCGCCGCTGCTGCAAAGTAAGGGATAACGCCGCCGCCGCTCGCCGGGGATGCGACTTCCTCCTTGCCGGTGAAGAGAACGTCAGCTACAAAGGTTGCGGGAAAAAGAAGGGACTGCGCAGGGGAAGGGAAAAGAGGAGGGGAAGAAGAAGTAGGGCACAATTAAAAAAAAGCAAGGGCAATTAAGGTATTTCGTGTATTGAATGAGGATGTAGATAGAAAATAGGGGGAGTGCAGGAAGCAATAACCGAATTAGGGAGCCCAACACAACGTTTATTTGTAATTTTTTATTTAAAATATTTGACAGAAATTAATAAATTTTTAGTTCCGAAAATGAATTGAAGTGCGTTCCCGCGAATGTTCCCTCTCATTCATGGCGCCCAAACTCTACCATCAAATATAAATTATAATCCTTCTTCTTCTTCCCTCCTTTTTCCTTCACTCCTAAACCCAAATCAAACCCTAATCCTTGATCCCTTTCTTCTTCTTCAGTTATTCATCTTCTTCTTCTCTCAATGGCCATGGACGCTCGAAGCTCTAACTCTCTCTTCACTCACGTCGCCTCCAGAGAACTCTTCCGAGGTTTTTCTCTCTCGAACACGATTTTCACTGGAAAACTCTCACGTCGTTTTCTCACTCTCTTTCTATTTGTCCGCAGTTCGAAAACGACCGCGTATGGACGGATTCGTCTCCGCCTTCAACGAAACCGGATCCATCGACGTACAGCACAATGCCGAAGACACCATTCCTCTCTCTCTCTCCTTCGGCAAGGTACTCACGCTAATAAACCTTCCACTTTCACTATATATTTGGCTTCTTTCAATGTTTTGTATAACTGTTTGCAACCGCGGTTTTTGCCACGTCGTCACAGTTTTTTGAAGCAATTCGTCACGAGCTGCTTTGGTCTGTAATTCAAGGTTTCTGAAGTCGTTGCGGTTGTGATTGCGGATGTTCCAGTTGCATTTGTCTGAATTTTATTACTGTTTTGACTGTGTTGTCTGTGTCTGTTCGGATTGACATTTGAAGATTTGGATTCATTTTTTGGATGTGAAAAAAATGGAAGATATTCGACGAAACTTCTTGAGTGTGAAACATGGATTCGTGTTGATTTAAACCGACACGAAATCAAATATGTACTTAAGGAATAGTAGCGAAATCGTGTGCATATATACGCAATTTATTAGGAATTTGATTGTGTGTTTAGGTTTTTAAAGTCGCCGTGATTGCAATTGTTGACGCATTCGTCCGCATTTTGTTAGGACTGACCGCTGTGTTATTTGTCTGCAATTTACTAGAATTTTGAGTGCAGTGTTGAGGTTTCAGAAGTCACTGTGATTGTAATTGCAGCTGCATTGGCTGCGTTTGTTTGCAATTTTCTACAATAGAAAACATTGTGACGAAACTGCAATTATAACCTGGGCTCCTTATTTATTTTTTCTCGCAGACTGCCAAATTTGCACACATTCTTGCTGTGTCTGATGAAGACGGCTACGTTAGCTTGTTTGATACTCGTCGCAAGGGCCCTGTTAACTCAAACTTTGAAGAAAACACAGGTCTTTTTTCTTTTTTCTTATTTATTTGTTTTGATTTACATGTTGAAATAAACATAGAAGCAGCAGAGTTTTGTGGTCAGTTGTGTGAAATTTTTTCCTTTTTAACTCTGAGAAGAAGAGAAGATCTGCGATTGGGTTTCACATCAGAATGCTGTTTTTGATACTTGTTGGATTAAGGTAAGTGCAATTCATATATCTTTTAATTCATTTAATGCATTATTATTTGAGCTATTTTGTTTTTAGTGTTTTGTGTATGACTTGATATGGTTTGTAATTATTTGCAGGAGGATATGCAGATTCTCACTGCATCCGGTGATCAAACAGTAAGTCACTCTGTTGCATCCTCAGAGCAATGGTTGATTAATGCACAGTTCTTCATAACAGATCTTGTTGATTAAATTTATATTAAATTAAGTATATATAGATGCTGATTTAATCATACTGAGTTAGAATTGACTAAATTTTTGTGATCATTTTGTAAACGGATATAGTATTTAATAAGCAGTTTTTCTTCAAGATGGTTGTGTTGAATGTTCTTATTGTATGTTTACAGATAAAATTATGGGATGTTCAAGAACAGAAGTGTCTTGGAGTGTTGATCGGTCACACGGGAAGTGTGAAATCTATGTGTCCCCATCCAACTAATGCAGGTTGTGTTTCGTTTTACCTGCGTCACTGCGTTTATGCATGAACTACGGTTTTTTTATAACTGCACGGTGATTTATTAGCTGTTAATATTCATTTTTTTCCAACTTTCAGATATTATTGTATCTGGTTCTAGAGATGGATCCTTTCGCATTTGGGACTTGAGATGCAAGTCCACTGCTAAGAGTAGGCGGGGAGAAGTTAGCATATGGTAATTGACTTTTTTCTTTTTAATTTGAAAAACTCATGAAATTACTGATTTCTTGATCGTTTAGTTATTGGTCCTTAATGAACTTTATATTTTATTTAAATTTAATTTATTATCATTTGATTGCTAGTTCAATGGGTGGTGTTAACGGAGCACATGTTTCATCTCAAGCACGAAGAACTAGAAAGGTAAAGGTTAGTTTCTGATGGATCTAGGTTCCTTTGTATCCTGCAAACTAAACTTTTCTAACAATTCCAAATTGTCAGGCCGCTTCCATGAGCATTACGTCTGTTCTTTGCCTCAAGGACCAGGTTTCCGTAGCAACTGCTGGCGCAGTGGATAGGTTAGTTGGAAAATTCATATTAGTGAACATTTGATTTTTTCAGTGTTTTTACCTTAATTGATTGGTTTGACTAACAAATTGGTTTATTTCAGCGTGTTGAAGTTTTGGGATACCAGAAATTTAAAAAATAGTGTTACTCAGACGTGTCCATATCCTCAGTCAACTGAAAAGGTTGGTTGGAACTTTGCTCTCTAAAGGGAAAATATATTTTTTATACTTTCTGTGAGTTACCAATTAATGGTGTTGGATAAATTGGATCATGATTCTTGAGTGTATTAAAAGGTTATAGCCTCAACTTAGAATAAACACTACAGCACCCTTAAAGTTAAAATGTAAATGTGGTAGCAAATGTCAGGTGTATTGTGCCTTTCATGTCATGAAAACAATTTTATGTATTGGAAAACTTAAATGATATTGTCTAGAGTCTCTTGACAGTCTTCTTCGTTGTCTTTTCAGCAAAGTTTGCACGGAATATCTAGCTTGTCCCAAGATGAAACTGGACTTTTTCTTTCGGCCTCCTGCATGGATAACCGGTATCATCCTTTGATAGTGTCTATGTTTCTTTCTTCTAAGTTAAGAATATATAGCAAAATATAAAATCTACCGTTTCTTTTTGCAGAATTTATTTGTACAACACCCTTCAACTTGAGAAAGGGCCTTTAAAATCTTTTTCTGGGTGCCGAATAGAATCATTTTTTGTAAAGGTGAGAATTGCACCTGTCTAAATCTTCTGCATTCCGTTTCTGTCCTAACTCCTAACTGTTGATGTGTGCAATTTCAGTCCGCAATTAGCCCTGATGCGTCAAACATTGTCAGTGGTTCTAGTGATGGAAATGCCTATGTTTGGAAGGTTTCATTCTTACTTATAAATTACAATGAGATATTATTAGGTTTGATGCACATGTTGCTGTTTGGATATAATTTCACTGAACTTTCGAATTTCAGGTTGACAAGCCTCTGGAAGATCCTACTATTTTGAAAACTCACGATGGTGAAGTTACAGCAGTTAACTGGTAATTCTGGAAACCTGGTGTGGTTCTAGCTCTCTTTAACATTTGTTTTTAACACTACTTATTTGACAGGTGTAGCTCCGAAAATGGCAAATTCGCAACTTGTTCTGATGACTTTACAGTAAGCGAATCCAACTGTTTTCTTATTATTTTAACTTCGAATTTATTTGACTTTAAACCAGATACTGAATTTTATCTGCAATGTCTTCCAGTTTAGTTGTGTCTATTAACCCATGTGTTTAAAAAGGCCACAAATTGTTTCTTTCAGCATTCTAATTTCCCTCAATATGCTATTTTCAGGTTCGGATATGGAATAAAAACAGTTACGTTTCTAGAACACAATGTGCATCTTCGGTTCGAAGAAGAGTAATGGCAATTCCTAGTACAGAGTGCAAAATCCTTTTAAATAATGGCAAAACGTACTCTAAAACAGACGAAGATGCTCTTTTACCCGATCATAAACTACACCCAATTTTCTCACCCACTCCAATCACACCACCTAAAATGAACATATCTGAAAGCCACACGAACCAACTTTCCTCCTCAGGATTTGATCCTAATGCAGCTTCTCAAAAAACTCCTGAATCTGCTTTGAAGAGCCCCTCATCTGTATTGAACCCTCCATCCTCCTTAAAAAGAACTATCCGAGACTACTTTTCAGCATCTTCAAGAACCTTGTAGGCTTGTTAAGCAACGGAATTCTGTGATCAAGTAAAAGGCTTTTGCACATATTGTTTTCATGGGTGGCTTGGAATCTCTTAAGCCATGATTCTGGGTAAGCTTCATTTTCTGAGGTTGCATACATCCCGTTATTTGCAGATGTAGACATGATCTAAGGAATATGTTATTGTCTCCATAGGTTGTTTTAAATGTAAATTACGACAAAAGATTCGTTATAGCAACAATATTTGTTTTATACACCAAATTCAGATCAAGCTGGGGAGGGAGGGGCAAAAGGCTGAAAACATGAAAAGCTGGACAAATGCCTGCTGCTTATTTGCGAGAGACAATTAGACTATCAGGTTTTACCCAATTCAAGTACCCAAAAAAAGTGATGCTGACTCAAATGCCCACTTTAATGTGATTTAGACATCAAACTCCACAAGTGAGGTAAAAAAGTAATAAGTGTAGTTGTGTTTGGAATGAATGTGTTGATGTATCATTTCCATCTTAAAAAATGTTGGCTTTACTGCTTGCACGTACTATTCAAGGCAAACGAGTCTTGGTCAAGTTATTATCAAAAGCGACGACATTTATTATCATCCTGTATAGTCATTCTTAATATAATTTTATTTAATATATATTGTTAATGATACGGTTAGAAAAACAATAGTAAGTGTCCAAGAACTTCGATAATTTTGACTTAGTTTTAATAAAAATATGACTGTAATTTGAATTTGACCTTTATTTCAAGAAAACCATAAAATTAAGTTCCTCCTCTATTTTATTTTAAGCGTTTTATATTCCACATATTAATCTGTTAATATAATTTGGAGATAAATTAAATAGTTAACCGTCAGTGTAAAAATATTGTGGTGTTCAAAAATCTGTTCATTGAAGTGACATCCTTATAAAAAATTAAGATGCTAGAATAAAAAATTACATTCTTTTAAAAAGACTAAAGTAATGGTCTAAAATTTTATCAAATAAAAATGTTTTTTTTAGTCAAATAATAATTGAAATTTTATACACGAAACATCACATAACCAAGTAAAACATTCTTCTAAAGCTTCTTTTAAAAAGGTGCAAAGTTCTACATTAGCTGAAACAATAAGACATTAAATTTAAACGAACTCATATCACTATCAACAATTTTTCAGAGCATAGATACAAGAAAATTTGTATATTTTACACGTGTGAAGTGTGTTGTTAAATTCTGAGTGACGCAGTGAGATACCACAACTTAATATAACAACATTACTGATTAATGTATAGCTCTTGTTTCACAATGGAATAGCATCCTATAAGACCTGTGGGTTCCACTACGAATTGTTCATGAAATGTGCCCATTCTTTTGGTAGCAATATCAATTCCAAGATCCTTGAAGTTTGGCAACCCCTCTACTTGAATGCCATCTCCACATATGAGGAACTGGTTTCCAATTATGAAGGATCCTGACACTCTGATTGCAACTCCATCTTCACCATGAGCACGGCACTGAAGCTTCTCAACAACATGCACCAACTTCTCAGGAGGCCACTCACCAACCAGTGTAGCTCTAATACTTGATAGAGATGTAAAGATGTTATTTGGACCACAATGTTGTTTTCCAGAGAAACTACAAAAAGTAGAAGAATAATGGTGTTGTTAGTGATTGATGTTTTGAGAAAACCTTGGAACCAAGTTTGCAAAATGCCATCATCCATTTTTTTTTATATATTCTAAAATGGTTAACTAACCACAATCTACTTAATTTGAGCATGCCTTGATATAATGGAAAGTCCAGAAATAAATTTTACTCAGTTATGTTGCATTTCATATGTGCATAACATGGGTATGTTAATACAAATTGCTGCACTTACAGCAGCAAGTTGCTTTCATGCAAATATTGTTGTTTTTTTCAATAATGGTAAAAGGAGAGTAAAGTTTTACAAATGACATTTTCTTGATGCAGAAATAAAACATAGAAGACAGTACACACCTGAAAATCGAGCTTTCACTATATAAGTTCCTTGTATGTTGCCACATATCATCAGGCCCATCAAATAGCAAGTAATAATGTATTGTCAACATCTGGAGAGGAAAAATCCAAAGTAAAAAATTGCAGCCTCTCTAAATCTCTAAAATGTTGACATAAACAGCGAACACAGCAAGAACAGTATCCATGAAAAACAAGCAAATGAGTTTCTAATTTTTCTTCATTGATAGAAAAAACAGCTTGTCATTTCATCTAGACAGATTGCAAGAAGGCTTAAACTGCGCATTGCAAACTTTATCTCATATTATCATTAAGAAACCTGTGAAAGGCAAAACTTCTTCCCACTAAATAATGGCCACTCATTGTTTTATGTTTTTTACTCACAACAATGGAATCAAATAAGCATGGCAGTTTAAATAATATATGGATAGAAATTGGCAGCCACTTACGTCTGCCAAGTCCTTCATTCTTTGTGTAGGATCAAAAACGCTTCGAACAAATCCGGCTAAATCTACCTTTACATTCTCATACTTTTTGATAAAAGGGTGCAAAAGCAGCTGCATTAGGACAACACAGAATCATCAGATAGTAAAAAAAAAATGCATGATCACCAATATATTTGTGTTTTGGGTGAAGTGTTACAGAAAACATTAAGGTTGTATATATGGTTGTATGACATTAAGGTTTATCTCATATTTCTCACCTGCTCTGCTGTTGGCCTAGTGTCTGGATCCTTTTGCAGGCAAGAATCAACAAAGGAGCAGAATTCTGGTGAAAACTTGTTTTTTGATGGTGATGGTGATGGATCATCCAGAATCTGTCACAAAACAAGGTATAATTAATCGCAGAGAGAAGAAGTACATGCATGAAATCAGATTACAGAAACAGAATAGCCATTTATAAAGGGATAGGACATATTTCTTTATCATTGATTTACATTTTATGCCTTACAACACATGGTATGAATCATCACATTTATCCAAAATTTATGGCATTATTACAAAGCTAAATTATACATACTTTACTTCCTTTTGAGTGATTAATGTTATTATCTCAGGTGACAGGTTTTTATACAAGTGATAAGAAAAAGACAGGTAAATAAAACATGATAAACATTTACTTTCAATCAAACAAAAGAAAACAAATAACTTCAATATGTATTGCACACACACCTGCAACATAAGATTGACAGGGCCTTCATTAGCTGTATATGGGAATTCTCCAGTTCCACACTCTAGAAGAGCAAGAGCAAGGCTCCAAATATCCGCCGGATAAGAATAGCTTTCATTCCGAATCCTCTCCGGTGACATGTATGTAACAGTTCCAACAAACGTAGCACACTGCAAAGGAGCAATTTTCATTTTTTATGAACATGAACTTTGCAGCACGGTTGTAATAACGACCAAACAATATAATTATTGACATTGAAAACAATTTTATGGAAGCAATACATGACAACATACTGAGACAAATAGAATATACCAACCATTGCCACTGAATTCTCCAAGCCGGCACTAATTCCAAAGTCAGTAATTTTTGGCTCTCCCTTCAAATTTACTAATAGATTGGCAGGCTTTATGTCTCTGTGAACAAGATGTCTTTCTCCATGCAGATAGCTTAGACCCTTCCAAAAGATAAAAGGTCAAGAGTCACATACCCTAGTGTTTTCTGAAAGCAAAAACTGAAAAACACAGATACAAGATTATTTTCCTTACATTTAGTAGCTTCTGAAACATGAACGATAGAATAGGTTCTGGTATCTTTCCATGCATTCTCAAGATATCAGCAAGTGATCCTCCATCCATATACTCCAAAGCTATGCTTATCTGTCCGGAATCTGGGGTGTAAAATGCTCCATGAAATTCAACAAGACCCTCATAACAAGGTGCTTCACACAATGTCCTTATCTCAGTAAGGAGCTGCTGCCTTTTCTCCTAATTGGCACAAACAATTACAGACATTAAGCAAAAAGGTGATGATAACAACTATTGCCATAACAAAGTTTCTACTGTTTTGAAAACAAAGATCAAGAGTGTACTACCCAATCCTGAATCAATATCAATATAATACTACATTTAGACAGCCAGATAACGTATATAGTGCTTTCAACAATGCATGTTTGTTAGTGTGAAATTTGTATAAAGAGAGTTCAATTTTCATGCACAATCAGTGTGAAAATTGTACATTTATCAACTAATTAAACATAACCCAAAATATGACTCTTAAAGTAACTATCACAAAAGTCAACAATTTTACCAAGTATAACAATCTGTGATTGGATAATAGTATAAAACCTTTACATAGTTTGCGCATTCTAATCAAACTTTTAGAAACTAAAAACAACCAAAAGTAACATGAAAAGACATAGTCCTATTACCCCACATGAGATTCAGATTAAATTAGTAACCACAAGTAACCCTCATGAGTTTTACAGTGAAACATCACAAGAATCAATACGTACCTTCTCAAATATATTGATCTTCTTCAATGCCAGAATCCTATGTGTTGGTATATGCATAGCTCTCTGCACAACACTACTGGCACCACTACCAATTGCTCCAAATATCCTCATTTCTTGGGAAGCACACTTATATGTTTTCTCACTGTGATCAGTTTCATCCAAAGACCTTGATGATGTGCACTTCTGCAACCCAAGTTCGTTGATATTGTAAACCCCATATGATCTACTCAACAAGTTCACAGTTCCACCATCCGAAAACTTGTCAATTGAACCAATCAACCAAAACCCAAAAACACAATAAGGAAAAAACTAACGAAATTAGATAAAACCATTGATACCCATTTCAATCAAATTAACAACAAACACTGAACAGTAGTGAGAGAGAGGGTTACTGTGTAAGAATCGCTGGGATCCAAGGTTGAACTCGATGAGAAACCCTTCTCAGCGTCAAATAAAGGTGCAAGCTTTTTCCTCAATTCCTCCAACCCAGACATTGTTTTGAGGATTCACATGAAAAATAAAATTGAACGCGACCCTTTTGAGGTTCTAATCTAAGGCGAAAAAAACAAATAAAAGGAGTTTCAGTTACAGCGTGCGATTTAAGGTTTTTGCGTGGGTTGTTGGGGTGGGAAGGAACACAATGTGTTCGTGAGATTCAAGATAACAAAGCGGTGTGTTAGCTACGTCAGGGTAGTCGAACCCGTGGATTTGTATCTAACATACAAAAGATCAAATCAAATGTTGCAAATACAAATCAGATTTCTTTCCCTCTCATGTGTTTTATTAGAGTATTTATATACTATTCTGTTTCTTTATCTTGTAAGAGATTTAATATTCATAACATTAACATTAATTAATTCTTTTAGTTAATCAAAATGGAGATAAGTGCTGATTGATATATATATATATATATATATATATATTTGTTATCAATTATATCTTTACTAATATAATTTATTTATTTTTATTTTATATTTTACATATTGTCAAGATTTAATATTTATAACCTTAATTAATCTTTTTAGTTAATCAAAATTGTGATAAGTCCTGATATATTTGTCGAATTTTTAAAAAATAGTAGTTTTAATTATTTTTTTCTTCTTAAATTTACTTTAAAAAAACTGAAAATTAAAAAAAAAAACGTTTTTTTTTCAATTTCATGTTTAAAAATAAAAAATTTAAATTTGTGAAAATGAGATTGTTTTAAAAAAACTAATGCATCAAAACCAGATTAACCTCAACTTTCTGAAATAAAAAACACAGTTAAACTTTAACTATATATACAAATTGTTATCATTTAGAGTTTAATTTATACATTACATTATATTGTGGATTTAAGAGAATTATTAAATAAGTTAATATCATGCATAATAATTGTGAATTATCCATAACTATTAATAAAAATAAATTATAACAATCTGTATTTGCGGTTTTTCTAATAGTGTTATTATATATATATATATATATATATATATATATATATATATATATATATATATAAAATATATATTTTTTTTTATATATAACAATAATAAAAAAAAATATATTATACACATACGATATCGATCGTTAAATGGAAAATTAATTGTAAATATCTTTAATCACCGAAATTAAATAGTAGTGAAAACTCTATTTGCAAAATAGTTAGTCATATTAATGACTAAACAACCATCTAAATTGTGTTTACTGATTAGTCATTAAAAATTTAGTTACTTTGAAGTATTAGAGACTAATTTAACGATTAAAATGTTGGTCATTAATTCGATAGCTAATAAAAACAAATTTTATTTAATAAAATGATTTTGGGCGCTGAATGGGTCGTAAATAAATGTAGTAAAGTGCATCAAAGTATCTTATATACTATATATATACTATATGTTGCATTTTGTATGCACGAAGGACCATGCAGTTTAATTAATTACATTCCCTAAAAAAATTTTATTTTTCTATTTAACTGTCTAAAGGGTTTTGATCCTACAATCATATTAATGTAAAGTAATAAAATTTAAATTAAACATGAATAAGATAAAATATCAACTCAATAAGTTAAAAACTCACCTCTAATTCCAACTGAATTATGAAATGAGAATTATGATTCTTTAATTGCATATAAAGAATACCTTAGACAATAATAAGTCAAACACCTTCACAATAAGTAAGTCCAACATCAAGTGTCATGGAGTGACCCTCTGGAACATGTCCTCCAACATGCTCAACCCCTTAACAAAATTTGACAAAGTTTAGAATTGAACTTATATCATTATACTAACCCTTTGATATATATATATATATATATATATATATATATGATAAAACATTAAATATATCAGGCTACTTGATGGCAGTGGTGCATTCTCAATCACTTTGGGAGATAAAATTAAGTCCTTTAATTGAAGGTTATTTGGAGATTATCATTTTGAGGTTTTGTCCATTTCCACCTCCTACATCAACCAATTTCGATATTCCCTCAAATCCAGTGTGTATATATATATATATATATTTCAAGTATTCCATTCATATCCGTTACACACAAATCTGCCATAAACTTGTTAAAATTTGGTTCATTACTGTTCAACCTGGAATTGAATGAACATACATTGCAGTTCAAACTAAAATTATATATTTGGAAGGGAAGCTGAAACATACACATCTATAATCAAACAAAACAAAAGAAAGAAAATGAAATAAAATCAATTGGAAAGGGAACGCACCACACACACACGCAGAGAACCACAACATCACACACAAAGCATAAATTGGGAAGGGAAGGGAGTGCGCCTGTTACGTCGCTGCCGTGGGAGACCGACGCCGCCGTGTGACCGTCGCTACCTAGTTGGCTTCACCGCTGTGAGGAGACAGAACATCAACGATTAGGGCAAACGACAACGAGAAAAGAAAAAAAATCCTACAACGGGAACGAACCTGGCTCGCCGACCGCCGTGGCCCACGGGTGACCGTCGTCGTCGTCAGTGAGATCGCCGCCGGCGCCGCGGATGCTCGTGTTGTTCCCACTCTCGCGTTCTTCGTCGTGGATTTCGCGTTTCGTGTATAGTAAGATAAGTGGAAGATGAATAGAAAATAGACGAAGTGAAGAATGGGTTTCGAGCAAACAATAAAACCCAAAATTGGAACAAACAATGAACCGCGAAAGAATGTAAGACAACAAAATTTAAAATTTTTAATGGGAATTTGAAATTATAAAACTAAAGAATTTAATTAACTATAATATATTGATATAAAATTTACTTATTATGAATTTAATACAATTAGATGTTAATTTTTACTTTTTAAATTAAAAATATCAGTGTATTTAATATCATTAATCTAATAATAAAATTTAAAATTAAATATCTCTAGTGAAAAATTGAAAAAGAAATCATTCAAAATATAAAAATATACATGTTTATGAAAGAACATTGTAATTGTAAATTTTTTTAATGTTCACTAAATTTGATTTAGCGATTACAAATATTCGATAACTAAATATCATATTAAATATATATTATAAAATAATATTTATATTTGTTGCAAAATTGGAAATTAAAATATAACATATTAAATAATATTTTAGTGACTGAAATATTGTGAAATTAATTATCATATTAAATATATTTTACAAAATAAAATTTATTTTGGTCACTAAATCAGTGATTAAAACATTACATATTAAATATGTTTTAGTAACCGAAAATATTTGGTGATTAGCTATCATATTAAATATATTTTACAAATCAATAATTATTTTTTGTTGTTAGACCGGTGACTAAAACATAATATTTAAATACTAAAATTTTTCAATCACTATTTAGTTGTTATAACAATAAATATTCTTGTACATTGATTTAGTTGTTTAAATCAATAGCTAGTTTGTGACTATTATGATTCCGTGGCTAAATTACATTTTTATAATAGTAAATTATAAAGAATTATAAAGAATTAGTTACCTTACATTATTTTTTAAACGTTAAACTTCAATATTAAAAACACAAAGTAAAAATATGAAGCTGATTAAAAATTAAAATTGCTATATTTAGATAGATTATCTAAGACAAAGTACAAGTCTCATTTAAAATTAAAATGTCAACACCTAGCATAAGAGAGGTAGACCATGAACCCAACAAATTTTGAATTTCTTTTAATTATATGTAGCTAATTTTTTTAATTTTTTTAAATTATCTATAGTATTTTGAATTTTTTTTAAATTATGTGTAATATACGAAAAATCAATGAGAATTAATATATATATATATATATATATATATATATATATATATATATATATATATATATAATTATTAAGGGTAATATTTAATGGTAATAAATAATAAAATTTAAAATAATATAATAAAAAATATTACATATTTTTTATATTTTTTTTATTGTCTTTTTTAGTTTTTCTTTCTCATGTATTGTTCTCTTTCACTCTTACTTGTTTTATTTTATTTTTAAATAAAAAAAAAATCATTATTTCTACTCTCATTTGTCGTCTATTCTATTATTGAAAAAAAATCGGTATATCTTCTATGTTTTACTTCATAATAAAATATTAGTTTAATAATTAACATTATTTTTTATCTCACGAGCCTTTTTTATATTCATAAAATGGATATACAAGAAAAAATACAGTATTATGTGTTTTCATAACGATTTTTAAGTGTGACTTGATTATCATAAATTATTATTTTAGTATTTACATCTCAAATTCTTTTAGATTGTAGTAAATTATTTTTTAGGTCTTAAACTTAAAAAAAAAAAAGTAGGATAACTATGCGTGAAGATGAAAAATAGGAGAAATTCAACACTCTTCACATATATTTTAAACCATAACTCTAATGGTCAAATTGTTTAACTATAGAAGCTTTTTCTTAAGGTTCAAAGAATTATAGGTGGGTCATTTATGTTTTTTCTACAACTACAACAAAAAGATCATTGATCATTTTATGCAATGAAAATCACCAAATTAAGATTTTGGAATAAAAATGGAAAAATAAATTTAATGTCGACAATATGATTATTTTCATTAAAAAAAATAGATAAAATTTTTAGTTATGATTCTATTATTGATGAATCCAAAAATACGAATGAACGCAAATGACAATCATTTAGATATGTATGATTTCTTTTATAATTATAGTTATACTAACTTATGTATTTGTTATTAAATATATAAATTCTAAGTATATTATTTTGAATGTATCTTATCGATTTTAACCAATATATTTTTTAAATTCAAAATGATATAATTAAATAAAGCTTAGTTTTAATATTCAACTTTTATACAAATTTAGTAAAGTTCATTCTCCACATGTTATAAATATATAAATAGTGCCACAGTTCATCTTTTACTTACACACTGTTGCACTACTCTTATATTGCATATAAATAAAATATGAAATAAGGACATCTTTTTCGATTATCAACTATATTGATTATAATTTTAATGTTGTAAAAGAAAAAAAACGATAAATAAATTTTTTAAATGGTATTAATGTAAATTTATCGTAATAGACCTTGAATATTTTCACAAAAAATAGAAACTCAAGTAAAAGATAAATATAAGAAACGAAATTACTATTTAAGAATACATATCTTTTAACAGTAACGTATTTAATCCTTAAACTATTGTTTACACTTTATTTTTCAATTATTTCGTTCACTTTATTTTATTTCCTTTCCCCATCTTTTTTCATTATTTTCTTCCCACTAAAAAATAGTTATGAAAATTAAGTGATTTATTTTCTTGAGCCACTCTTTAGGCTTGAACTATGAACATTATTTTTTGTCTCTGACAACTTTTGAAGAATCTGTTTTTGCTGACAGGTGAAGTGATGATATATAGAACCAATAATGGAAGCTAAACAGTGATTTTTTATTTTCTTCCGAAAATGACCAATAATTGAGGACAACACAGTGTACATACAGAATTTGAGAGGACAAAGATTTGGCTGAGATATCTTGGAATAAAGGTTCATAAAAATGGATCCTTAAATGTGCCCTACAAAAAAGATGAGACAATAAAGGGGAAGAACCTAATTTAGCATGTACCATCTCATAAAATATATACTTAAAACAACATCAATGTATTTTCTTTTAGGACAATGACACTTTAATCCACTTTTTTTGATCCACTTTTAATCCATCATTTCAATCACCATTAGATCATCACATCACATCACTAAAAAGAATAAAAAAAGATGATTTAATGGTGATTGAAACAATAGATTAAAAGTATGTCAAAAAAAGTGGGTTAAAATATCATTTTCCTTTTATCACTCATTCTTATCAACATCTATGGCTTCAAATTAACAATAATTTGCGTTCACGATATATTATCTGTTTTAGAAGGTGAATAGAAGTATTTAAATTGTGTTTGACCTTAACTCTTAAATAATGTGAAATTTATTATGATCTCAAAAATATCATAATAATATCTTCTATAATAAGATTGTCCTTGTATTTATCATTGTTCAAATATGACTATTTGTTTTGACGATCTTCTTTTGATATTATTCTTTATAATTGTGATAATGTGATCCTTAGGATATATGTTATGTAAAACCACTTCAATTTGATATGCTTCCTATAATTACGGCTTAAAGAATGTTGTGTTATAAAGATACAATATATGATAAATATTATTGTTCGATTATATATATATATATATATATATATATATATATATATATATATATATATATATATATATATATATATATATATATTTTAACCATTGCAATTCACATTTTAAATTGAGTTAAAAGTGGTGGTATCTGTATCTATTATGAATTAATGTTTGTTCATTGAATTAATACGGATACTTGTATGTATAGTTGATATGATTGAATTACTCATTTATTTCTTTATGTAAATATAATATTAAATATGTGTATTTGTATTTGTATTATGTTGTATATGTATATATGTATATATAAATGAGACTCTTGTTCGTATCACTAATGAGACACACAAAAAAGTCACGTTACTTCATTCTCTATTTCTCTATTTTTTACTTCTTAATTCTATTATAAGCTTTGTTTTATAGATACAAAATCAAATTTCTTAAGAGTTGATTCACGAGTTATTGAATATTTCAAATTCTCTTTTATACCTAATGACTCTTTTTTTTCTTTATACCCACTTAAAGAAAACTTTCTCTATTACATAATAACTTTTTCATATATGCACTTAAAGACCTCAACAAATATTATGATATGAGAAAAGTAACAAGTGAGAAACTAATGATTTGTTTTATAAAAGAATATACTCTAAAACATTTTCTAAAAAATACCAACATTATCGCCTTTATATTTACAAGAATAAAAATATCATGAAGAAAAAGAAAACCCGGGGCCCGTATATCGTGACATATTTAACAACTTCATAATTTAATCTTAAAATGTTCTCATGCTAGATTTTAATTTCAATACATGAGTGATTAGGTAAGCTTTTAAATTCTTCGCGTCACATAATAAAACTTTTTATTTCTTTTTTAAATACACTAATCTTTACAGAGATTTTTGTGAAATTACTTGAATATTTTGTTTTTTCTTTTACCGATACATTCAATTAACATCCAATTTTATTGACAAAAAGTTGACAATCACTATAATAGTCAATTTAGATATTGATTTACAAAATAAAAAAATAATGATTACTAAAATAGTGTCTCTAATAAATAAAAATTTATAAATGGTCACTAATTAATTAAAGACTAATTTAGAAACCAATTGCTCGCAAAAAAATTGGTAGCTAATATTTAATTATCGATTTCCTTTTGAAGCTAAAACTTTGGTAACTAAATTTTAGAAATCAATTATAATTTATTATTTATAATAGTGACTATTTTAGTAACCAATAATTTTTTATTTTATAAATTTGTATTTAATTTTGTCACTATAGTGACTAATAACTTTTAGTCATTAAAATTAGTTATTAATGAGACACTTTATTATAGTGATTATTTTGTTTCAATTATTTCAAAAAATATTATAATATTATTTTTACCTTATTTGATAATTTTATTGTAAAGAGTCATGCATATTTTATATATATATATATATATATATATATATATATATATATATATATATATAAATAAGTGAGTGTATACTTATCTTACAAATTAATTTTGTAAGACTGAGTCAGACTTAAAACCATATTTTCTATTTATACAAGAGAGTAAGTGTTACAAAAGTGAAAATTTTGTAAATTAATAAATTAGTGTAATATTTAACATTTTATAAAACATCCCTAGATTTTACATGAATATAAAATATTCTGTTTTGAATCTATCACAAAGTATAAACATTAATCTTATTGCTTGAATAGGTAATCAAGATTTTGATCTCCATTAGGTAAGTTAAAGTAACTTAAAAATAATTAATTATTCTTTCATCCTAAAATAATTAATTTTTCTTTAAATTTTTATTTTTCTTCATATATATATATATATATATATATATATTAGTATAGTATTGTTTAAAATCATTAAAAGTCTCTAAATTATTATATAAAGAATTTATTTATCCAAGTCCCAAAAGACAAGACAAAGACAAGGAATTAGACTTTGTTTTCCACAACCTGCCGACTTTCACCTGTTCATAATCACCTTTTTATAATAACAAATTATTAATTCTTAATCATACTTTAATTCTTCTTTTTATAACTTTAATTAAATCTAGAAAACCTAGATACCTGTGTACAAGTAAGAGCAGAATTAACAGAAAATGTTTCAAAAATAGAAACTACTTTGGAAACGTGTCAGTGCCATAATTTTCATGTTAGAATCATTGGTTCTATTCTATTTATAGATCATTCATTATAAAAGAAAAAATAAACTATTTATATTCGATTGTATATATAAAAGAAGAGGATAAGAGTCTTAGGACAAGTTTAACTTTAAACCCTTCATTTCGTAAAGTGATGTTTGATATATAGAACCAATTGATTAATTATTTAAAAATGAAAACTGAATTTATAGAAGTTACACAAATAAACAATTGTTAGATTCACATATTAAATTATATAAACATTTAGTAATAACGTACAGTTATAGTAAAGGCAAATAGTATAGGTACATATTATATATATCACTTTTACATGTTTTTTTATTTTATAAACAAATATTAAAATAGTCATACACACAAGGTTGTACTTTCTACATATTTACATGTTGGTAATATAAAATTTGTGCACTCTCAATCAACCACAAATTGTCACTGATAACGACTTCACAAAATTTGAGATTAGAAAATTATACAAAAAAAAAAAAGTGTTTTACATTTTAATGCATAAATGATTTACTATGGTCTTGTGGGGGTGGATTATATATTATATATCTATAACAATTCATAAAGAGATTCTTGTTTTACATTTCAAATTTTCAATTTTATCTTTTAAAATATAATTAAAAATTAACCGTTATTTTTACAAATTTTTTATAAAATCATCTATATCTGCTTCTTTTCTTCTTTCTTATTTATCAATTGTTATCATCTCATATTTTCTAATATATTTCATTTTATTTTTAATAAATATAATTTTATTTTATATATTAACTTAATAACATTACAATATCATCATTTACTAATATAATATCATACACATGTTAAAAATGCTTACATACAGACGTGATAACATCGTTGTTTACGCTAGTAATATATAATGGAAGCTAATTAAGATTGGATATTAATTCTTGCACAGTGTTTGACATTATTATAAAGGTTTTGTCATAGTCATTCTTTTTCACTTTGTTTCCTCATTTTGGTTTCTTTTTCACAAGAAAATGCTCTTTGCCTCTCTATGCTCTCTCATGTCGTTTTTTTCTGTTTGTCTCACTATTAATTTGCGTGTTTCTCTCATCTTGTCTTGCAACTAACTAGGGTTCTTCCTTCAACTCTCACATCAAATAGTGACTTTTCCAGAAAACTCTCTCTCTCTCTCTCTCTCTCTGAGTTAGGTGCCACACTTTTTCACACCCAAATATTAAAGAATTAACAGATCTTCAAACACCAAAGTCTGCACCCACATTTAAGGTAATCATCCAAATTACATATTATATTTATGTTTCTCTTAATTTTTTCAATGAAACCTAGCTAGTTATCAGCTAGTTATAGCTTCACCATATTCTTTTTCATCCCAACTTTTGCCTTATAAATTATATAGATTGAATCAGGGTTTTTTTATTTTTTTGAATCTTTGTGAAAAGTACACACATATTTATATATATTCTGGGTGATTGATTGGTGTAGCATAGCATCCAATAGAAAGAGATATGAAAATTGAGAAAATTCCATATGCAAAAGTTACTTGGTTGGTGTGTACTTTTTCACTTTCAATTGAGCTAAACATGTGTATATATAAAAGCCTAGACCTATAGATTTAGAGAGATTTTAATTAAGGAAACTAATCAAGCATGATTTTTATAAAAGAATTTCATGCATGTATATCATATTTTATATCAGTCTTTGTTGATTTTTTATGTTTATGTTTTTATAGTTTCTTTCCTCCTTCTGTGCAACAAAAAAGGAAAAAGAATTCTGGATACTGAGAATCTGTGAATAGTATAGCACTCAGTTTCAAAGAAGACTTTGTCACAAAAAGTTAATGAAAAAAAGTTCAAAAAGTATAACAGCAGCAAAGTGCTTTAACAAACAGGCAAAAATCTTCATAACCCTAATTTTAATTACATGATTATACATGGAAGAGCTTAATTAAGTTCTGAAATAGCCCTATAGCATGTTACTATGATCAGTTAGAATTTTCTACTTATATATTCCAAATCTGTCTTATCTTTAGTCGATGTGGGATTTTCAACGGTTTCTATATGAATGGTTTGTGGTTGTTATTGATTTTGATCTGGTTGTGAATTTGAGGTAAGTGAAAAGATCATGGCTTCTTCAAGCTACTCCAATTCTCCATGTGCAGCGTGCAAGTTTCTGAGGAGAAAGTGCATGCCAGATTGCATATTCGCCCCATATTTTCCTCCAGAGGAGCCTCAGAAGTTTGCAAATGTGCACAAGATTTTTGGTGCAAGCAACGTGAGCAAGATTCTGAACGAGGTGCAACCCTATCAGAGAGAGGATGCTGTGAATTCTCTGGCATATGAAGCAGAAGCAAGGATCAAAGATCCTGTGTATGGTTGCGTTGGTGCCATTTCAGTGCTCCAAAGACAGGTTCTTAAGCTCCAAAAGGAACTTGATGCTACAAATGCTGATTTGATGATGATGGTGCCAAATAGTAGTAGCAGTAGTAGCAGTGCTCATCTTCACCATGGAGGAAGAAACAAGATGAGTAGTGATGATGATGGTGGTGATGGTGGTGGTTCTTCACATGGTTTAAGCTTCTATTATTCTTCTTCTGCTAATTGGAACAATGATCCTTCTGAAAATGGCTTCCCCAGAGGAGATTTATAAGAAGATATATAGTGTGTGGTTAATTCTCAACCCTCTATGCATCAATTATTATACTCTCACGTAATAAATTTTAAGTTAGGGTTTTCTTATCGTAAAGTATTGGATGATTGGTCTTATTCTATATATATATATATATATATATATATATATATGTAAAATGATTTTTTTACTACTAAATTTTTATA
>Ga0214545_1002448_pt1 | contig 35689 bp, 19 predicted proteins | sample CNSS4metaG_FD_160064 | JGI IMG/M metagenome (GOLD analysis project Ga0214545, IMG submission 160064) | Root nodule microbial communities from cowpea collected in UCLA plant growth center, Los Angeles, California, USA - CNSS4 | ecosystem: Host-associated > Plants > Roots > Nodule | place: USA...
GAGCTTGTTTAATTCCTTTGGGTTCAGTATGAGCCAACAATAAGGAAGGACGAATCCGAGGACAATGAATGCCTGATTTGGATCTGGTTTGCATAGGGTGATTATTAATTGGTTCAGCAGGAGCACTGGACTCAGGAGCACTGGACTCAGGAGAAGAGGGAGAAGGGGGTGTAGGTTGTGACACAGTGGGTGACACAAACAAATCAGTATTTGAATTAGAAGGGGTATTGGTATGAGAAGATACAGGAGACTGCTGTGAGGAACCTGCAGCTAAAACAGAAGTTGGAGGCGTGAGAGGGGTGGGGGACAAAGGTGATAGATCTGGATTAAGGGTAAAGTATTGTGAGAGAGAAGAGACGGGTATAGGTTGTTGCTGAAAAATATCACAATAAGAAAATCTGTGTTCATTGAAAATAACATCCTTGGAAATATAAATTTTACCTGAAGAGGAGAGACATTTATAACCTTTGTGGGATGAAGAATATCCAAGAAAAACACACTCCTGGGATCTGAAGTTAAGTTTGTGAGCATTGTAAGGACGGAGAAAAGGAAAACAAGCACACCCAAAGGTTCTCAAGAACATGTAATCATGCTATTTTTGAAATAAAACAATAAAAGGAGTGTTAAAATTTAATGATGCAATAGGTAATCTATTGATGAGATAAACTGTAGTAAGAAAGGCAAAGTCCCAAAAGGCAAGAGGCAAAGATGCATGATGGAGGAGGGTAAGACCCAAGTCGACAATATGTCTATGTTTCCGTTCAACCACACCGTTTTGGTGGTGAGTATGAGGGCAGATTAATCTATGAGTGATGCCAAGGGTATTTAGGAAAGTAGTAAATGGTCTGAATTCCCCTCCCTAGTCAGATTGGACACTTTTAATTTTGGAGTTTAATTGAAGTTCAACCATAGCTTTAAATTGTTGAAAAGTAGCAAGTGTCTCAGCTTTGGATTTTAAGGGATAAATCCAGGTGAATCGTGAATATGCATCAATAAAGGAAACATAATAAAGATATCCAAAATGGGAAGGAATGTGAGAGGGACCCCATAGGTCGGTAAAAATTAATTCCAATGGCATAGTATAAACAGTGGTAGAAACCGAAGAAGGAAGTCGATGAGACTTTCCTACACAACAGGATGAACAAAACTCGGGAACATTTTTATTGGAAGAGGAAACATTACACTGACGTAAAACAAGGTTAAGAACATGAGAGTGAGGATGACCCAATCTAGAATGCCACAAAGAGGGAAGACTAGGGGTCATCACTGCATTATTTACATCATTAGTCTTAAAAGCAGAGGGAGAACTAAAGAGCAACTCTGCAGAAGTGGAGGGTGGTGCAGCGGAAGAGGACAACAAGGCAAACGGTGGATGGAGCTTGAGGTTGGGAAAGCAATATAGCCCATCAAAACCAACAACACCTTGAAGTAAAACTTCATTTGTTCCCTGAGATTTAACAAGACAATGATCAGAGTGAAATTCAAAGAAAACACAATTGTCTTGGGCAAACTTGCTAACACTCAATAAATTTTTGGTAAGAGAAGGAACATGAAGTAAATTGTTTAATTTTAAAGCAACAATGGAGTTAAGAGGGGACAAGAAGGAGGAAACACTAGAACCAGTAATAGGCAAACCTTGACCATTTCCAATAAAAATTTGGTCTGGCCCGTTAAAATGACCCAACTGATGTATATTCTGAGATTCACCAGTAACATGAAACGAGGCACCGGAATCAGGGATCCATGTAGAATTGGTAACATTCTGAGATGAAGTAAGTAAGGCATTAGCAGGAGTGGAGTTGGGTAAATTAGGATTGACCCAAGTGTTAGAAGCTTTGTCGATGGATTGAGGCAAAGTGGGTTGGACAGGGTACTGGGTTGAAGGATCATGGAGCACAAGAGACTCATGGGGTTGATAACTTGAATCAGCCCTATAAAAACAAATGTTGGCAGTATGACCATATTTCAGGCAAATTTGGCATTGAAAGTTGGCAAAACGACCTCCACGCCCTCGACCAGGACCCCCACCACGGCGACCCTTATTACTGCCACCGCGAGCTCCATTAGGACCACGACCACCGCCATCACGAACAAACCCAACAGCAGAATGAGAGCGAGTGCCAATATCAGAGGAGGTAGGATGTGGGTAGCCTTGGGTATAGTTAACAGAAGGAGAGAAGGACTGTTTGGTAAAGCGAGCAAGACGGGATTCATGAGCGAGAAGAAGAGCCTCAACTTCAGCGACAGGAGGCGTCGTAAATTTGCTTTCCATGACAGAAATCACAGAAGCATAATCTTGTGATAATCCTTCTAAAATAGCATCCACATGTTCTTCAAGCGGGATTGGATTGCCCACACCAGCAATCTCATCAGCAATAGTCTTAATCTGAGACAAGAACTCACGCATCGTTTTGCCGTCAAGAGAGGTGGTTCGAAGGTCGGTGCGAAGTTGACGAGTGTGAGCCTTCGTTTGCAAATGAAAGTACTCATGAATTTTGTCCCAGACCTGATATGAATGAGTTGAGCCAATGACCCGAGAGAGAACAGATTTTGATAAGGTGGATTGAAGCCAAGTGAGCAACATCTGGTCATGAACTTCCCAAGCTTCAAAAGCAGGATTCACTTTGCCATCTTGACAATCTGTTTCGGAAAGGTATTGCGGAGGAATGACAGGATTGACTACAAACCACTGAAGTTTGTGAGCTTTGATGATGGGTTCGATCTGCTGCCTCCAGAAGAGATAGTTGGTATCATCAAGCTTTTTAGCAAGAGAATTGAGAAAGGGAGAAGCAGTCGAAGGAGTGGGTGGAAAGGAAGCCATTTTAAAAAAATTAGGGTATCCCACCAGAAAAGAAGGCTCTAGATACCATCTTAGATTAAAATAATAAAGGATGTTTTCATTAAATTCAATCATAGAATGCAAGAAACAAAAAGGGGCATTTATAGTAGCTACCCTTATTCAACAGTTGTCTTGGTCAAAGGCAAATCATTACAGTTGGCAAAACAGAATTCCATTCTGTTATAACAGAGGGAGAAAATAAAACAAAACAGAAAAATATTTTATTCTAATAATTCAAGACCAAGAGGGATTCCAAAGGTAATGTGGAGAGGTATAAGGCTCGTCTTGTGGCAAAGGGCGATACTCAAAAGAAAGGGATGCCTTTGAAGAGACTTTCTCTCCAGTTTTATCGAAAGAATCTTTTAGGACAATCATGACTCTTATTGCACATTGTGATTTGGAGCTTCATCAAATGGATGTCAAAACAGCGTTTCTCAATGGCAACATTGACGAGACTATTTATATGGTACAACTAGAAAACTTTGTGTCTGGTGATCCAAAGGCTATGGTTTGCAAATTGACAAAATCCATATATGGGCTAAAATAGACATCTCATCAATGGTACCACAAATTTCATCACATGATTCTCTCATTTGGTATCGAGATAAATGTTGTTGATGATTGTGTGTATCATAAATTCAGTCGGAGCAAGTATATTTTCTTGGTCTTATATGCTGATGACATACTGCTTGCCACCAACAATATAGACATGTTGCACGAAACCAAGAAATTTATGTCTGGAAATTTTGAAACGAAAGATCTTGGTGACGCCTCCTTTGTATTAGGAATTCAAATACACCGAGACCGATCTCGAGGTATTCTAGGATTATCACAGAGGAGTTATGTCAAAAAGGTGCTTAAAAGGTTTGGCATGCAGGATTGTAAATCACATAACACTCTAGTTGTTAAGGGAGACAAGTTTAGTCTCAATCAATGCCCAAAAGGAAATTTGGAAATTTAGGAAATGCATAAGATTCCCTATGCATCAGTTGTAGGGAGTTTGATGTATGCCCAAGTATGTACACGTCCGGATATGGCGTACATAGTTGGAGTATTAGGTAGATATTTAAGCAATCCAGGAATGGATTATTGGAAAGCAGCAAAAAGAGTAATGAGGTATTTACAAAGAATAAAGGAATATATGCTCACATACAGGATGTCAGATCAATTGGAGATCATTGGGTATTCTGACTCAGATTTTGTAGGATGCCAAGATAACTTAAGATCCACTTCAGGTTACATTTTCATGTTAGCTGGTGGTGCAGTTTCTTGACGTAGTGCCAAGCAAAGTATTACGGCTTCATCCACTCTGGCTGCAGAATTTGTAGCGTGCTATGAGGCATCAAATTAAGGAATATGGCTGAGGAACTTTGTCACAGGGTTGCGCATTGTAAAAGGAATTGAAATACCACTTAAGTTATACTGTGACAATAAGTCAGTTGTATTATATTCGAACAATAATAGGAGCTCGAGCAAGTCAAAGCACATTGACATCAAGTTCTTGGTTGTTAAAGAAAGTGTACAGAGTGGACAAATTTCCATAGAACACTTAAGGACAAACTCTGTGATCACATGTCCTCTTACTAAGGGACTTCCACCCAAGGTCTTTCATGAGCATGTTGCTTATATGGGTATTTTACTTTTTGAGGAATCTTTGATTTAGTGGGACTTAATCACTTTTATGGTTTATGTTCTATGTTTAAGTTTATGTATGCATACATTGTCCTTTGGACACTTTTGGTTTAATAAATTTATGGTTTATTATTCAGAAATTACACTCTGTATGTTAAGGTTATTATATTGATCTCATTGAGATAAAGTTAGGACCAGTTGAAAAATAGACGTGAACATGTCATTTTCACGTAATTTTTCACGCTACACTTTTCATGATGAGTCCATGTCATTTGGTTATATCAACATTAATGAACATTGTCAGGTTTAGTTGCGATTAATGCAATTAAAACTGTTTTAGTTCTATATGCGGATGTAATCAATGGACGGGATGTGTTGGATATACTCAAGGTATATATAACGACAATTTTGAGCTCATAAAGTCTGACACATTTATAAGGATTTATAAGGATATATATTTGTGACCAGTGGGAGATTGTTAGCAATTTGGGTCATGCATATATATATATATATATATATAATAATTGAATGTGTTAGGGTCGTTATATTTTATTAGCCAATTTAATAAATTGATCTTGTTAATTATATCTATGGCTAAGAGTGTATAATTATATCATGAAAATATTAACTGTGTAGATACCCATGATATTCTAATTTGATGACGGGGACAAATTAGGAATATTATCTTTAGAAAAGTAATCGTTAGAGGTTACAAAAGGGGTTATGGTCCCCATCTGAGAGCATGTTCATTATCATCCTATTCTTTTCTCTTTCTCCTTATCAGAAGAGAAAATTAAGAGAAAACTAAGGGTGCTCTACAGGTGGAAGACCAGAAACCTAAATTTATCTATTGTTCCCATGTATGTTTCCGCTTTCAGTCCTTTGAGATATTGGGAACTGTATGTTTATCTGTAGGGTTTATTGCTCTTTATATTTTCATAAACCAACAAAAAGAGTTTTTAGAGTCCAAATTCGTTAAAAAAAAATTATATTAAATGTGCCAAAGACATACAATAGATAAAGAAAAATAGATATTGTAAATATTTGATAATCTATTACATTTTGTTCATATATAGAGTACACAAATAAAATAAAAAAACAAATTCCTCCATATTCTATATCTCTTATATTTCTCATATGTTTCCGAAACTCCTAAAAATCTCAACAAATTAGAACTAATGACAATTGAAAAACATATTGAAGAAGAAACAGATGAAAAAAACAATCGTGACAATTGAAAAACAAAACCAAAAAGAAACAATGAAAAACCGATATGAGCTAGTGTCGAATTGAAGTGGAAAGCTGAAAGGAGAAAGTAAACTCTTAACTAACATTTTCTTTTAAGTGTGTGCATGTTGTCAAGTCGAGTTCCTTATCAATATGGAGCTTTTCCTGCTCGTTTTGGCAATTGTAGACATCATGTCTTTTTCCTTGTATCAACCTAAAATTCTCATCTCTATCATTTGTCTCCATCATTCATCCACACAATTTTCTCAATCCTAACATTAAACAAACAAACATAAACATTATTATGGTGTATATTCTTCACATCTACCATATCAGTCTTGCCTTTATGTCTTCTCCTCTATCATTCACTTTCATCATTTGTTTCTACCCTTCACCTTCTTTATTTGCCTCCATGACTTTTGTCTTAGTTATTTATACATGTTCGCTCTCACTATTCAACTTTGTCACATCTTCTCCAACGTAATCTCATCTTCGACCTTTGTTTGAAGAGAAATATTTTGCTTATTAATTTTTCATTCTTTTTAGTGAAAACATTATATTTGTTTTTATCACACTCTATTTCTTCATCATTGCTTTGCTTTCAATCTACAAAAACTCAAGCTCCCCCTTACAAATAAAAAGCACACAACACAATGTGTGTTGTGTTGTTTTACTGTGTTTTTCACACTTGATTGTTTGAACATGGTGGGTAGATGAGTGACAATGTTGATTTGTAATTGTTTTGTTGTTGATTTTTACTAATTCTTATTATATGAGACAAAATGTTGATTATTACTAAAATATTTGAGAATTTGTAATTGTTCTATGTTTACATAAATGAAAAAGTTTAAGTGTATTAGGTCTACCACTATAGCATGGAAAGTATGAATGCTCAAGTAACATCTTTTGAATGTCCTACTCAATATAGAAGTCCAATTACCATCAATGTTAGAAGTTTCTACATGTTAGAGTCATCCAAGTTATATCATGTACTCAAGAGAAAACCTATAATGGCTCGTTTAAAAGTTTGTATTCATTATAATATAATGCAATTTGAAAGTACCATGTTATGTTTTCTTTTTCATGTCTAAGGTTAGTTTGAACAAACTTATTATAACTTGAATCATTAACTTATTTGAAATCTTAAATTAATTTTTATAAATATCGTGTTATATTTTCTTTAATTAGGTTGATGTATAAAAATCACAACTTAAAAAAAAAAGGTTTCCAAAATTTTGATCTAATTAATTCAATTCAATACGACTCCGTTAATAGCAAATTGAATATAAGATAACAATTAGGAACTCAATTATTATAAAAAAAATGTGTTTCTACCCATAAATTAAATTACAAAGTATTTAATCTTTGTCTTTTATGAAAATCAATGTAAAACAACATTTTCAACAAATTACATATGGAGTGTTTTTTTACGTGAGAATCGTAATTTTATCATGAAGTAAATTTAACAGTCACATGTGATTTGTTGAAAAAATATTTTACATTTACTTTCACAAAATATACAATTTATAATTTAATTTAGAAACCAAACACAATTTTTCATAATACTTTAAGACAAAACATATATTTTTAAATAATAAAAATTTTCAAATCTTATCTTTACCCTCCGTATACCCTTATTTGTAGTCACATAAACAACTACGCATAAGAAATAAATGATCATGTTTAAATATATAATTTATTATTTGTAACTTCAATATCAGCAAACAACATGACCTACAATGTAAAATTTTCATTGAAATGGATTAAGGTTATTAGCCAAACTAAAGATGGATTAAGCACACAAGTAAACATCCTTTCACCCTCGTCAACACCCATACAATCAAACTCAAGTTCATATTTAGGTAAAACAATTACGATAAATTCATGATGACAACTTAATCATTTTTTTTTTTATGAACACGTAACGCAAGAACAAAATACTCAACCAAAACCAAAAACATTGTCACGTTTCCTCAACTTTCTAATGTTACCATGAACCATCAAAACTTTCACCTTTTACACGAATCCATAATCTTCTTTTCCCTTCTCATTTTCGCCTCAAACAAATGCCAAATGAGTTATTAAATTTTGAAAAAAATGTGTTCAATATGAAATATAAAGAATTGCCTTTTCGCGTCCTGGAGACAAAGTTCTGTCACGTGCCGCACGAGTTCCTCGCATGCATAAAATAATAGTATTCCTTCTATAAAAAACAGTAGAAGTAAATAATTGATGGATTTATTCATTAATTAATATTGGTAGATCAACAAGAGAGCCAGAAAATTCAATATCAGTAGAAGCAAAGCAGTTAATTCGCCCTCAAATGCTTCAACTACTGGATACAGATGGACAACAAATGTTTCATCATAAATTAATATTTATTTAATAATTAATTACTTACTTAAAATAATTAAATAAAAAAATTCCATACACAGACTGGCAATTAAAATCTTTATAGTAATATACTAATTGTGTGAAAAAGCTCACTTTTTAATCTTTTAATTATTAAGCTTTTGCTACCTAAGAGTCTCCCTCTCTCTCTCCATCGATCGACCATATCTTCCAAAAGCAAGACAAAATTTTTGGGAGGTGCGTGTTCGATTGCAGTGAGAGGAGGCGCCTTAAGATGATGTCTTCTTCAATCAAATTCCTATGCATCGTGGTGGTGTGTTTGACAGCATCATGCGCGTTAAGCCAACCGCAGAGGTTGTCAGTGTACGATGTTCTTATGGAGTACGGATTCCCGGTGGGGCTTCTTCCGAAGGGAGCGATAGGGTATTCGCTGAACAGAGAAACGGGGCAGTTCGCAGTATATTTTGACGGAGCCTGCAGCTTCGTCATAGAGTCTTACACGCTCAACTACAAGTCCACCATCACAGGAGTCATCTCCAACGGTAGGCTCTACAATCTCAAGGGTGTGACCGTCAAGATCTTGCTCCTCTGGCTCAACATCGTGGAGGTCAGGCGTCAAGGTGAAGATATCTTCTTCTCCGTCGGCATCGCTTCTGCCGACTTTGGCGTCGAGAATTTCCTCGAGAGCCCCCAGTGCGGCTGTGGCTTCGATTGCAACAAACTTCCCCTAAACGGTGACGTTTCTTCAATTTAATTACCCTTCTGTTATTCGATTGGATTATTCACCTCCTGCTTGCACACTGTAGATCTATCTATCCATCTTTTTTTCTTGTCTTTTATGCTTTTTAAGTTAATAATTACTCTGCTTTTATCTGGGTGTTGTTTCCCCGAGCATGATTTTCTGCCTAGGGGCTTCCGCCCTTTCTTCTACCATTTGTCTCAGAATCCAAAAAAATCTCTTTGTAATTGCCGCAACTCTATCATTGGATATATCGCTTTTTTTTTGTCTTTTGTATCACAATGCCTTTATTAATATTGCGTAATTTGAACAAGTACGAAATATTACAATCATATTAGTATCAAACAAGTACGTGTCGTGAACGTTTAAGTTTGTAAGACGTGTTGAATGTGGAGTGTAGTTTTGTGTTTCATTTTAGTAGTTCTTTGGTTTGATTGTGAAGTCTATCCCGTTTTGACATCTTTTAGAATTGGATCAACTACTAATAGTTAGATTATCGAATAACGGATTATAGTGCAGTTTTCAATCTATGGTCGTAAGAAGGTATTATGTCGTGTGGTGATCTGATGTCGACATTAGTTGGGTAGATCTTAGTTGAAGATATTTCCGAGGGGATAGATGAGAAACACATCCTCCTTAGCCTTTGAATCAACCAAAGCCTTCACTACTCGAATAATGGGTTATGTTATCAGCATAATACTAGTGTATGACTCCGACACACCACCAGTTTCAACACTAAGAGAAAATTGGTATCAATTTTCAACCAATACCCATCTCCTCAGAACCAATTCTAGACAATCCATTCTTTTTTATCTTCTTCTTAACCCAATCAGCTCTGCCAAAAATACCAACACATTAGCTTCTGCATATGATGTCTGTCCTTCAACAGTACGACTTCCCAGTTGGGCCTCTTTCGCAAAGGCTTGATTGACTACTAATTAGACAGCTTCCCAGGTAAATTCAAAAACCTTACATTGTACTTCTTGCCCGTTTCCTGGTAGAATCTTAAGAGTTTATGTCTATCAGAATTGGTGTTATGTTATGAAGAACAGAATGTCTGTATCAAAAGAGATCGAGGTGCTAGTCTTGAAATCAGAGTTTAGGTGCAATTCAGTCATGAGGTCAAATTTGCATCACACTTATTTTATTTAATTTTGTTTTATTTTTTAGTTAACATTGGATTTCAAATGTACTCTCGTAATGATAGAAAGGGTGAGACTGAATATTTATAGGTAGTCTAACACAGTCTATTAAAATGTGGCACAATTAGTCCGGCAACAGTTGATAGAGAAGACAACATTAGGATCATAAAATGTGAAATTCAATTCAATCCTAAAGAACATTAAAACGTGAGGTTTGTAAATTATTTATATAACGATATATCTTGTGTGCCTGGGATCTCCCATAGATAATTTTCCTTTAAACGTTACTTTTTGTGGCTAATGATTGTGGGTTTCTGACAATCATTTGCGATGAGGATATGCTCCAATTCTCAGTTGCAATTGCTTCTGTAGACTTTGCGGTTAGTAGATTTTTATTCTGAGTCCCATTTGTGGTGGTAGCTTTGACTGTTTCATGGGGTTGGCACTTGAGAGTTAATGCGTAAGTCAAGTGATATTGTACAGTCTTAGGTGGATCTAATCAGCACACGGTGCTTATCAAATACTCCGAAGGAGTATCATCATGGTTGTGGTTATCGTTTGATGGATGTGTCGTACTAGCCATCGCATATCTTTATTGTGATAGCACTGCATTTAATACTCTCTGTCAACAACTTGGATAATAATTTTGGAAACAGAGGATTAGGAACTGCTTTATGTGGAAGTTCCGTCAATTGAACATTAAACGAATAAATCCACATGGCACATCTTCATAAATGAAGAGATGATATGTGTATGAATGTTTTGAACAGTCATCAAAAGTTGGATAGGAAGCTAGTGGAATGGTTTTCTGATAATCCAAAATAGTGTGGCAGAAGATTTGGGAAGTTCAAAAGTCAGTCAAAATAAACTTCAATCAAAGAACTTTGCAGTGACAACTACCAGTGTCCGATATTATAGATGAATGATGATATAGATAAAGTGTTTTTTTTCTTTTTATTTCCATGAAATCAAGGACATGGCAAAGAAAGCATCCAATAGCTAGCTATTATGGACTTGTAAGTATTTAGCCAGCCATCGTAATCCATGTTTGCGTAAACTGATATATTGGAATAAGAACACAGGGTGAGTATTTAACACTTTATTCAATTTAATTATAATTGAATTGAGTTGGATTCTTGAGCTGAGTGATTAAAAAGAAACAACTGGTTATTAAGTATAAAATACTTCAATTTTTGAAATTTCTAGTTATTATTTCACTAAGGTAATGACATCCATTATATAGATATAGATAATCTTAATTTTATATATTTATATGTAGTTGGGTTGAGTCGTGGTTTATTAGGTTTGAAATTAATGAACTTCTTTCTCAATCCAATTCTAATTAGTAAATAAAACGATAAAATTAAATAATGAGTTCAAGATGTCGGTTAAAAAGATATTTGCATAAGGGTGTAGTATGCCCTTTTGATTAAGATAATTCTTACTGCATATTTAAGCTTCAAGAAATATCAAGATAATATTTGATAACTTTTCATACGTGCACAAATAAAATTTCAATTAAATTTTAATATGCAAGAAAAAAGATGTAAAAATTTATCGTGATTTACCTTTACAAGATGTATATTAAATTTTTTAATCATTCTTATTAAACTACTCAACTATATTTTCAAATTTTATAATATCTACACAAGAAAATAAGAAGAAAAAACACAATAACAAGATTTTAAACCTTATACAGTCTATTTTTATCTCTTGAAATGCTGGAGTCTAAATGTGAATGGATGTCTTATATTGGATAAAAATAGGCATTAAGAAAAATATATAAAAAGAAACAAAAACAATAAAAAAACTTATTATTGTTTTAAGTTGAAACGGGGATTGTAAATTTTTATGAGTCATATCTTTCGAATATGTTCAGTATTTTCTTTCAAAAATAATATAAAAAGAAACATCTACACCGTCATAATAATCTTGGCTTAAATATATATTTGATTCTTATCTTTATTATTTTTATTTAATTTGGTTCTCATTATTATTTTGTATTCAATTAGGTCTTTGTTTTCGTCAAATTTTGGTCAATTTAATCTCTTTTACTAACTATTGTTTAAATAATTAATATTTTTGAATAGTACATATCACGTGTCAGCTCCTAATTTTTTTATTTTTAAAATTTTTTTATTGTTTTTTTAATTTTTCGTTAAAATTTTTTAAATTTTAAAAAAATTGTCCACGCGTTAAGTCATAAGTGTGCCACGTGTAGTTTGTGATTGTGTTTTTTTTTTCAATTTAGTCTATATATTCATTATTTTTGTTCAATATAATTTCTCTATTCGTTATTTTTGTTCATTTTCGTCCCAATTTTAGTTAAAATGAATCAATTTTGTCCTTTTTTAATTGACACTAAATTTAATATCTTTTATAAAAATTATACTAATATTTTTTTTAAAATTGACATTTTTATTAATTATTTTTGGAAATTCAATTAAAAATTATTAAATTTAATATAATTCTTTTATTTAATTGTTAAAATAGAATATAATTTTTAAAATATTATTAGAATATAATTATCAAATATTTTCTTCTAATATTTATAATCTAAAATACCGATACTTTTAAAATTGATATTTAAAAATATTTCAAATATTAGAAATATTTAAGAAAAGTAAAATAATATTTATAAAATTTAAATTTAAATATAAAACAATTTAGATTTTAATATAAAAAATGTAATAAAAATATTAAATATTTTAAATTTAAATTTAAATTTTACAAATATTAATAGGGGAAATGGGTTTTTGCAACAATGAGTCTTGTGAATGAAAATTGGAGTGGCCAAGAGAATGGTTCAAACATGAGAAATCATATGTTGATATTTTATTAAATGAGTTGAGCAAGTGTACAATAAATATAAGGAATAAGGAAGGAAGACGAGTGAATTTGGAAGGATGGTAAAACTAACATTTACATAGTGAAATAAGTACATAATAAAATTAGAAAATAACTATGGGAAAGATACAAATCTATAAAAATTTTGGAATATCATAGCATCACCAAAGGTTGTACATTTTGCTTGAAAAGTATTGTTAAACAGAATCACAAATCGTGACAATCTAACCAAAAGAAGGGTGAATGTTATAAGTCGTGAATGTCTCATTTGTGGGAGGGGTGAGGAAACAGTTTAACACCTATTCTTTAACTGTATATCAGGGGGAAGATACAAATCTAAATGACCAATTTTGGAATATCATATCATCACCAAGGGTTGTACATTTTGCTTGGAAAGTATTGTTAAACAGAATCACAACTTATGACAATCTAACAAAAGGAGGGGGTAGATGTCATAAGTCGTGAATGTATCATGTTTGGGAAGGGAGAGAGAACAATTCAACACCTATTCTTCAACTGAATATCAGTAGGTAAAATTTGGAACAATGGTGACAAAGGATTGGGAATTGTCACAACACATCATAATATATCAAATAATCACTTCTATCAGTTTAGACTATTTACGTTAACCAATAAAAGTAACAATTTGTGGAAGTGTGTGCATTGTTATAGTTTGGACAATATGGACGCATAGGAACAATATCATTTTTAGGTCCACTGTGAAGGATGTTGGAGGAGGTATTTAACTTAGCTCAAGTAAAAGCTTGGATTTGGATTACACATAAAGTCCCAAAAGTTAGATTTTTCATACTCCGATTGGTGTTTTTGTCCAGTTTTATGCATAAATCCTTAAGTTGTTTTGTTTGAAGGTAGATACATCAATTATCTGAATCTGATAAAGTATTACATATCTGCCCTAGTCATTCTTTGACTGAAAAGTCGAGATCTCTAATATTGTAGGTTGGAGTGCATGTTTTATACATACCTATTTCCTCATTATGTAACATGTGAGAGATTTCTTTAGACAATTAAATTTTTATTTATATGAACAACAACAAAAACATAATGCAAGGTCATTATTTTGATGTACACCGATCTTGTTTATGTATTAGAAAGTTTTAGTAATTAGGAGGGTAGAAACTATACTATTTTACTTATTAATTTCTATTATCTTGTGTATATAAACTTCTTTTCTAGAACATCATTTTTGTTCTTTTAATGTATTTTTTATCACCGATAAAAAAAAGTACTTTTAACGATTTTAAAATACTTCTCAAACACCCATAACAATGGTATACCAAAATAGAAGTGACTTAGAGAAAAGACCATTAAATTTAATACTTAACTCAATGTCAAGCTCATTCACCAACCCTTCTCTTCACCATTGTACCCATCATTCATTAACTCACTAACCAATCAAAATAGCTTACCCTAATCACCTAACCTAAGGTATTACATTATTTAATTAATAAATACTTATTTCTAATTTATATCTTTGCACATAAATCTAAATGTTATATAAAAAGACATAAATCTAAATGTTATATAGAAAGACTTATTTTAAATAATAATAATAATAATAATAATTATTATTATTATTATTATTATTATTATAATAATAATAACAAGACATATTAATCAAATAGTTCATACATCTTCCATTTGAGCAATAAATTTATGAACTGTAAAAATATTAGTAACATACACATAAATTAATAAAAAATAAATTGAAATAAGATTAATGTTAATACAACATCTTAAATTTTACGAATCAAATCACATAAAAATGACATTCAAAAATAGGATGTCAAATTGGATCAACCTAACCTGTTTAGGCTCGTCCCGCTTCTAACCCGTCAAAATTAGGTCGGATTGGGTCAGTCCAACATCAAAAAATGGGTCTACAAAATGAACCTGTCCCATTATTGATCGAGTTGGCGGGCTGGCGGGCTTGCCCGCCGTTTCTTTGTCTCTCTTGTTGCCCTTTTTCGTCATTGTTTCTTCTTTTTGATCATTTTCAACCTTTTCTTTCTCCATCATGTTCCCCCTCCACATGCATAGGAAAACCAAGACATAAAACTTGTAAAATTAGGGTAACTAGAAACTAAAATCTGTAAAAATCCCAATCTGTAAAAATCAAGACAACCAAAAATTTCAATCCCTAAAAATTAGGGCAACCAAAAATCTCAATTAGAGCCCACTATGGGTTACCTTGTCGCTCGATCTCACATGGTGGTGGTTCGTGCGGTGGTGTCTCGTGGCGTGTTTGTGTGTGGTGGGAGTGGTGGATTATGAGTGGGGGTGGTCGTGGTAGGGCATATCTCCCACCTCTGTGTGGCTAAAAAAGAATAAGAGTGTTTGGCTGGTGCAAGGCTGCAACATGGGTGTAAAATGAGCTTAGAACCAACAAAATTTGCACTTAGGTTAACTTGAAACGAGTTGCGGGTTAGGGTGAGTTGGCCCTCTGATGACTCGACAGGTTGACGAGTCGAGATTTTTTTTATTAACAATAAAAATATATATAAATAGAAAAGCATTTTAGGGGTGCTCCAACCCTTTTACACATAAAAAAGCAAAGAACAAAAACACATAAAACCAAAAAAGAAAGCAACACCTATAGCCTATCAAGGAGAGAACATAACAGTTTAAGATAACTATTCTACAAGTAAAACATAACAGATTTCTGAAGACAAAGAGACAAAAGAGTGTTGAGAATTCCACAAGCTTAAAGAAAAACCACTATCTTAGCCAATTTTATGACAAGATTTCTCTTTTGTTTTCTATGCATGTCCATCTGGTCCATAAGCCCACACTTTATGTTTTGCAAAAGAAATCTCAAGATGGGACAGGTTCAGTGGTTCAAATATGCAACTCAACCTACCCTTTTGTTAGCTGGGTCAGCCCCGACATGTCTAACCAATTTTGACATGTCTATTCAAAAGTTAATCAGTCTTATATTACCTGAGATAGGAAAATGTGATAATACATGAGCAATACATGTTTTTCAAACACATTTTTATTAAAATTTATTAAAAATATAAAACCTTATAAACTTTACTTTATTTATTCAACATCACTTATAACTTTATGATTTCTAAAATAAAGTATTTCTGGCCATATATTTATTCATTCACTACCAAAAGAAAAACCTTGTTTTTATTTTATATTTTATTATTTATAGAATACAAAATAAACATGAATCATTTTTGGATAATATTATGTATATAAAGAAGTCTATTAGATTCTTTATAGCGTTTTTTTATTTGAAAATAAACATGGAAGATCGAAATATAGAAGAAATAAGCTGATAAAATAGAAAAAGAAAGGTAAAGGTAAATTTGGATATTCAATTATTTAGTGGAATTAATATATAAAAGATAGAGATAAAAAATTATAAAGTTATTTCATCTCGTTGGTTTGATGAAAAAATATGGTTTCTGTGAAAAACAATATAACAGAATAAGTTAAAAAATAGAAAATGTTCTACATTTTTTAAATTATTTCTTCTTCAAGCAAATCAAATAAAAAAATTAATTATATCACTTTTTCTTTTCTCTCGTCCATGTCTCCCCTCCCCACACACCCATAATAGGAACACTCTTGCTACTAAAAGAAAATTTTGTCTATATATCTTTATAAGGTTAAATTACCTTTTTTTTTCCAATTTTCGTCAAGTTTTTTCAAATAAGTTCTAATTTTGGTTTTGTGTTCAAATAGGTCCCAATTTTCGTCAATTTTGTTTAATTAGGTCCTTTTTTGCTAACACCGTTTAAATCAATAATGTCCATTGAACAGTGACTGTCACGTGTCACTTCGTGGTTTTTTTGAATTTTTTTATTTTTTATTTTATTTTTTATATTTTTTAAATTTATTTTTAAAATTGTTTTTAAATGTACACGTGTCAACCCAGGAGTGTGCCACGTGTCACTTCGTGGTTTTTTCAAATTTTTTTGATTTTTTTTTTTAATTTTTTTTGAATGTCCACGTGTCAACTCAGTGTTCTAAATTCATTTCGGTCCTTATATTTGTTATTTTTGTTCAATTAGATCCCAATTTTTGTTAACATTAACCAATTTGGTCCCTATATTTGTTATTTTTGTTCAATTAGATCCCAATTTTTGTTAACATTAACCAATTTGGTCCCTCTCCAAATTAAAACCAAATTTAATTTTTATATTAAAATTCACATTTTTTATTAAATATTTTTATATAATATATTAAAATTCACATCATTATAACTTTGATATAAAAAATAAATTTAGTCACATCTTCCATAGGGACCAAATTGGTTAATGTTAACAAAAATTTGAACATAATTGAACAAAAATAACAAATATAGGGACCAAATTGAATATAGAGTATTGACTTTGACACGTGGCACGCTACTGGGTTGACAAGTGGACATTTAAAAAAATTCAAAAAAATTCAAAAAAAATTCAAAAAAAATAAAATAAAAAATTCAAAAAAACCACGAAGTGACACATGGCATGCTCCTGGGTTGACACGTGTACATTTAAAAAAATTCAAAAAAATTCAAAAAAATAAAATAAAAAATTCAAAAAAACCACGAAGTGACACATGGCATGCTCCTGGGTTGACATGTGTACATTTAAAAAATATTAAAAAAATATTAAAAAAATATAAAAATAAAAATAAAAAATTTCAAAAAAATCACGAAGTGACACGTGGCAGTCCCTGTTCATGGCCGTTCATAATTTAAACGGTGTTAGCAAAAGAAAATCCAAACAAAATTGACAAAAATTGATAGAACTTATTTGAAAAAATTTGACAAAAATTGAGACAAAAAAGATATTTTAACCTTTCTATGACTAATGATATTTTTCCAAAACATGTTCGGTAAAACACAATAAAAAAATAGTCTAAAAGAATATTAATAATAATAGTCAAATATGTTTTGAGAAAAGTGTGCAAGGGGATCTTTTGAGTTCATCTCCCCATATATCGGTGGTGATTCGGTGCAGCAGGTGACAGCAGTTAAAATAATGTTAGCAAAATTAATTAAAAAATAGAAAAGGGTTCGAGATTCGTGCCGGAATAAAGGCTAGGCAATCAGTATCATCATCTCCATCCATCCAAAAAGAAAAACTCAAGTGGCGAATCCAACGGTTCTCCCTTCTCATTGCGAAACGCCGACGTTTCATTGATTCCATAATCGCAGGAGATACAAAACCATGGAGCTAGAGTCCCCAAATGAATCAAACAAAATCTCAATCCGATTCCAAAGACTGAGCATGTCTTTCGCCGCCGTCGTCCTCCTCCTCTTGCCGACGATCGGCGCTGTTACCGCCGCACCGACGGCGTATGAGATGCTGGAGAGATTTCGCTTTCCGGAGGGCCTTCTCCCTAAAGGAGTGACCAGCTACGAACTGGACCCGTCCAGCGGTAAATTCCGCGCCGATCTGAACGGTTCGTGCAGTTTCTCCCTCGAAGGTTCGTACCAATTGAATTACCAGAAAACCATCACCGGCTACATATCCGACGGTAGGCTCACAGAACTGCACGGGATAAGTGTGAAGGTCCTCTTCTTCTGGCTCAACATTCTCCACGTCGTTCGCGTCGGCGACGACCTCGATTTCTCCGTCGGCGTCGCTTCCGCTTCATTTTCCCTTGATAACTTCTTCGTCTCCCCGCAGTGCGGTTGCGGCTTGGATTGCGGTGATCTTCGAATGAGGAAACTGAAACTGGGAAAAGGAAACCCCTCCCTTTCCACTGTGTAGAAATTCAATTCAATTCGCCTTTAATTATGATCATTTGTGGACGCTGGTATTGTAGTATTACATGTATGTATGATATCTTGCCTTAAATGCTGGATTTATTATTTTAGGTATATATTATTATATTACATGCCATGTTCAGTATCACCGATTTCGATTTTCATGACGACGAAGGACATTAACCATGAGTAATCAAGATATTCTACAGTTATGAAAGAACTGCATCGATCTGGTTCTTTAAATTTCTTAGTTTAATAAATTGTAAAGGTTAGATTAAGAACGGTAAGTTATATTGTTTGTGCTGAAACTGCAGGGATCACGTTTCTAATGTTTGTGTATGAGAGGGTGGTCGTGGAATGCTCAAGCCGAGCCGATTGTAGAGGTATTTATCTTCTGTAGCTTCTTTTTCGTTTTCTGTACATTTGGTTCAGATTGCGGGGATTGGGATGTTATGGGGGGGAACTTGTTAATGTGATTGATCAATAATGCTGATATGTTGTCTTGGCTTTTTGTTATCACAAAAGCAACCAGGGTTTTCTGTCTAGTCATTGTTGTTGGAATGGTGATGGTATTATTGCTGATTATTCCTGAATGTGTGAGCAACACTTTGAGACCAAGGGGTGTGTCCTCATTGGATTATTGTGTCTGATTTTGTTTTTTTCTGTCATTGGCTTCTACATTATTTATTACCCACGCAATGCTGAGTGCTTCTTAAGCACTAAGACCATCTTTATTAAAATACATCTTCTGCATACTAAGAACAAACCATTATATCAGTAAAGAACAAATCTCAACAACATAAGAATATAGAACATTACTCAGTCAAGAACAGATCTCAACAACCCAATAATAATACAACTTTATGGGCCAAAATCAACATATTAAAAAAATACAAATGAGCAGATCTCAAATCGTTGGACCTGGACATCGACTAGAGAACGACTTCTTCGGTGCTCTTCCTGTCCTGTTGTTGGGTGGTGGTGAGCGGCACCAAGGGTTAAGGCAAAGGCAAAGGCAAAGGGAATACTGCTAAGTGGCATCTACTATTTTAATTACTTTTTAATAATTTAAGGATGATTAGAATACTGAGTTAATCTACTATTTTAATTACTTTTTAATAATTTAAGGATGATTAGAATACTGAGTTAATGAGCAGAAGATATTGGAAACCTCTTTACTATTTTCATCTCAATTTTATTTTAAAGTAAGAAACCCTCGCTGCAATTAACGATAAATGTGCATTGAGCCATAAGTAGAACAACATATAATAATAATAATAATTATGAGGTGTTATTTACGTGAGGTATTTATTCAGATTTGTCACATTCAAGACCGCCCATTGCTACAGGATAAAAATGCATTTTGTTTGTTCCAATCTTGTCGGTGGTCAATATGGATATATGAAAGATATATTGTTGACATACATTATCTAGATAACATGATTGGTCAAGATGAACAACATACATACAATGGTTTTTTTACCAAATGGATTTATACACTTTGGAACAAAAATTATGTAGAGATGGACAGATTCTAAAGTTATTATTGCTTTTGAGTATGTTGTGCAACGACTTTACCCGAAGATGTCGTGTCCTATGCACAAGAATTTTCTGGGTGTTCAAAAGCTTACCTGAAATCATGTCAAGAAAGAATGACTTTCAATTTTATTGTTTTTGCCATATCAAAAAGTCATGTAAAGGTAAGACGAGTTTAGTTAAACTGTATTTATATAAACGTAATGTTGTTCCATAACGAACTTTCAACTTACATATAAAATTCGAAGTTGTGCTCTCATAGGACTTCATTCAATATACACATACACACAATATATTATATATTTTTTTTCAAATAATTAGTCAGCTAAGAAGAAAGCCAAATTGTTACTGTTCACATTTAAAATGTTTTCGCATGCATTTACATTTTCTGTGTTTTTTATTATTATCAATATTTATGTATTATCATATTTGGAAAATGTTCTACTAAGTCTCAATAATGGTAATTTGAAAATTAATTTTGTTTGCTTTTATAAGATCTATAATTAATACGAATTATACTTGTTTTATTGGAAATTTCAATAAAAATCATTGTTTTACCACATAAAGTTTATTGATAAAAAACATAATATGACTAAAAGATTGTTTCCAATCATCTTCTAATATTGACCAATTTTTCTAGTGCATATTTTTCAAAGATAAACTAACATAATAAAGTAAAATTCTCAATTTTGAAAATAAACTTTGAAAGTGTTTAAAAACTCAAACATATGAAAAAATAACTTTTTCCAAAAATATTTTCTTTTATTAAAAGTAAAACATGAAAGTTAACCACGTTGGTTTCTCAGAAAAGAGAAATGAGTTACATATGGAAAAATTTAAAAATTGTCCTTCCTGGTCAGACTCTTTCCAAAATCACTTTCACACATCTTAATAAGTATTCAAAGTTTTAGATAATTGAAGATAATCTACTAGTAATTTTTAAAATGCAACAAAACCTTAATTCAGAGTTATTAATCCAGGCGATTCATTCTTTGATCTTGACACTCATGAGCCAAGTATCAAACACTAGTCGATAGAGTTATCTGCCCAAGAGACATATGTCCTCTGACTTCAACACTCTAAAGACCCTCACAAATAGTCTCAGTTCATAGAATTCTCAGTCCAAAGACATTATTCCTCTAACATTGACAATCGAGAATCAAGTATCAAATACTAGTTAATAAGTTATCTGTCCAGAAACATTCATCTATTGGCTTCGACACACCAAAGACCCTCATAAGCAAGTGTCAATTCATAAAATTCTCTGTCCAGAGGCATTCGTCCTTTGACCTCACCACTTAAGAACCAAGTATCAAACATCAGTCAATAGAGTTAGAGAGATTTGTCCTCTAATTTCGAGACTTCAAATACCCTACACAAATAAAGCACACCCAACATAATTCATATGTGGATAAAGAACCAATTCAAGGCAGTGGTTTGTACATAGTGACTTCTACATACATTTCTCTGAATGTTTCTCTTGGTTTTGACACAAGTTCAGTACGTATTTAATTAAAGTTGTGCAAATCAAATTGAAAGTTGTTTTGAGCATGACTTCTTCACGTATATCTTTAAAGTCCTACTATGTGGGTATGATTTCTAATTTTATATACTAGATTCGAAGTTGTTATGTAACAATGCGACTTTCATATAAAGTCGTCTTTCTTTTATACAACTTTCAAACAGCCACCCCGAAAATAAATCCATGATCATTTTGCCCTGAGAAAAGGTGACTTTGGATTACATATTTCGAAAGGTTTCCCGGATAAGTTTTTAGAATTTTTGGAACAACATTTTTAGAAAAACAACTTGAGGACAAAAATTTCAGAATGTTATTTTTGAAACAAAATTTTTGGAATGTATGAAATGTGTTGTGAAATCTTTTTTTTTTGGAATGAAATTTTTGATAAAAACATTTCAAAATTCATAAAATGTATTTGGGAATAATAAAAAAAAAACCTTTAAAACTCATTAGTGCTATTTAAAAATTCTTGATTAAGATTTAATATCATTTTTTTCCTTACTCTGTCAAGTTTCCTTGTTGTTTGCACACCTCTAGACTAGCAAGATAAACATTTTCATCAATTTGTATTGATACCAAATCTCTCTTTATGCAAGGAAAAGATAATTGTGATAAAGGATTATCATAAACATCATTAAGAACCTGACCAAATGTATGTTTTTTAGTCCACACATTTGAAGAAGATTTAGATGAACAGGGCTCTCCTTTTGATCTTGTAAGCAACCTAAGGGATATAAAGTCCCAAAGATCTAAATCTTCTTCAAATGTGTGGGCACAAACACATACATTTGCCCAGGTTCTTCATAATGTTTATAATAATCCTTTATCACAATTACCTTCTCCTTCAATAAAGGAAGATGTTGTCTTGGTACATATGGTTGAAGAAGTTTATCTTGTTGGTATGCAAGAGTGCAAAAATCATTTGCACGGGTGTATTTTGTTAACAAAAGAGGATAAACCTATCATGCATTTCGATCTTTATAAGAAGCTTGATGTGGGCCAGAAGCATTTGGGTCAATAGAAGACAATTCCTCTTGGATAAGGGCTTTATGAATTTGCTTTTTCCTCGCTTGAGGATATGAGAAAGGTTTTGATGGTTAGAGTTTGGAATTTGTCTCCTTAAATCCTTCGTATTTTTTCTTTGACTAAAGATTTTTACATGGCCTTTCTTTGGAATATTGGCAGTTAAAGATGATTTTTTAAATTGTGCGTGGCATTGACACAACCTTACCTTTAGATAATTACATTAATAATAAGTCTCAAGGTTTCTTTGCATGTGTCTAGATTGATGTTGATTTGTTATATGATTTGCCTAATCAAATTTTGGTGGAAAAGTCAAGATTTACGTTTATGACTGATGTGGAATATGAAAAGATGTTTTTTTTTGTTCAAATTGTAAAATGATTGGTCATGATCTATCCAATTGTAGACGATTACAACAAGATGCCAATGTAATTTATGGTGAGGCGAAAATAATTGACACAAATAAAACAACTTTATTGTCCTAATGTGGTAGGTTCCAAAGATGGGAATAAAGGCTCTTTAGGTTTGGTTATAACATGTGGAAGCTATTGTGGGTCCTGTTATAGAGTTTGTGGTGGAGTCTGTAGTGGAGGATATGGTGCTTGTGGTGGATCATGTGAGTCCTATGATGGACCCTATTGTGGATGTTGTAGGGGAGCTTGTAGTGGAGCCTATAGTTCAACATATTATGGTGTAATCTTGATGGTATCGTTTGCTGCTCAATCACAACCTCAGCCAAATCATGTTAATGTTATGTGATGTGCATGACTTTCTATTTGTTTAGAATACAAATGTTTCTATTGGTGATCGTTTGCTAGTGAATTCTGATTCTTTGACTGATATGCCTTCTTTGGAGGATGTCACTCCCATTATTGATAGTTTGCAAGGTTTACAATGTAAGACCCGTAGGATTTAATTAATTAAATAAATAAATAATTAATAAATGCATGTGGGAAAATAATTATGACATTAAATTATGAAGAGTATGACGTGGAAAAGTACTAGCTCAAGTGGTTGAGAGTACTTTGATTGTGTGGGAGGACTTGGGTTCGAGTCCTATGTATGTTAACTTGTGTTATTGTTTTATTATTTAAATCTGTGAAGTCATGTTATGGAATGATATGATAATTGAATTATGAGTGTTAGCATGAAATATGAATTGGCATGATGGTTTGATATTGGTTTGGCAATTGCATGGTTATGGGTTCAAGTCTTGGGAAACTCAAATTAAACTTTATTTTCTTTTGCTAATGTTAACTTTGGGAGGAATTGGAAGGGGTAAAAGAAACCTACTGGGTGGCTGTAATCACCATTCATAATGAGAAATGAATGGCCATTAAAAGATAATAAGGTGCATTTTCGTTTTTGATTCTTGGGTTAGCCTAAAGCACTAGTTTAAAAGGCAAGAATGAGGGTTTAGGCAAGGTTTTGCAAGGCTGAACATAGACCTAGAAAACAGAGATGAAAAGTGAGTGTGAGGGGACTGGCGTAAGTGAATTTTGAGGCTGGGTTGAGGAAATTCAAGAGTGGCCATTGGTGACCAAAGGAAAGAGCTTGAGGATTTCAAGTGTAGCAAAGGAGATCAGGTTAGGGGAGCTGGACTCCACTGTTTTGCTTTGAATAATAATATCATGTGATGTATGATAATCTAGATGCCTATATGTTGTTAAAATCACGAAATTCTGCATTTCTGAAAAATTTCCAGAAACCGCCTGGAGGGTGATGAACCACCGCTAGGCGACTCATCTATTTTTGTGCTGTTTTGGTGTTCTGGGAAGGGAACCGCCTGGCGGCACACTCCCAGCCGCCAGGCGACGCTTGGGGGTTGACACCAGTTTCTGGATTTGGGATGAAGGGCCTGGCGGGGCTAATCCAGCCGCCAGGCGACACGAGCGTAAGGGCTTGATTTTTTTTGTTTTTGGGGTTCTTGACGATTTCCAATCGAAAAAAAATCTGTAATAATCATTGAATTATGATCACATGTTAGAAATATTGTTGATTGTCGTGTAATTGAGGTTTAAGTGAATGAAACAGTGCAACTAGGTTTTTAGATGAAAAAAAAATTGGAGAATCTGGTATTGTAAACTTCATTTGTGGGGAAATTATGAAAGGAAAAATTTATGGGTAGGTACAGTCATATAAGGGATTTTTCTTTATATGCGAGATTGTGAGAACTGGGTGAAATTTGGAGTCTAGTTGGTGTAGTGTAGGGATCTGGAAATGTCCAGAACTAATGCACCGCCCGACGGCGCGGAGCTTGCCACCAGGCGACGGCGGCAACAGTGCAGAGGTGACATTTTTTTTGTGACTGAGTGGGAGTCAAGGGTCCGAGGGAGTTTGGGGTGATAATGATTGCATTTAGATGAAGTTTGGAGTCTTAGGAATTGAGAGTTTATGAAATGAAATTATCTAGATGTTGGATAGGATATGTGAAGGTTGAGTACGTTAGAATAACAAGGAATAAACGAAATGGAGGTTCTGGTATGAGTCCTAAAACAGTGAGAGTGCAATATTTGATTTCGAGAGGTCTAATTGGAAGGTGAGATGCAAATCTGCGTTTGGTGGAAACAAGTATAAAAGATAGCAAGACAAACTTGTATAATTAAGTATGCTATAAAGAGGAAGGAAATAAGAACAAGTATCGTAAGATCATGGGTATTGTTTAGAGAAAGGAGTGTATTATACTGAATCGTAATAAGGATACGTGAACCTAGATTGGGTAAATAGTTTTAAGTATTCCAAGTAATACAGGTACATTGGGACTAGCCAAGTCCATGAGAATGGTTGTGATCCATTCAGTGAGGAGTGCATTGGGAGCCAGAATCTTTGAACCTTGGAAATTTGTGATAGGAAATTCAAATGGAATGTTGTTGTACTGATACAATGCCTGGCGGCGCGAGTGGGTCCGCCAGGCGATAGCTGGTCAACAGAGGGTAACTGGGTGGCGGGCGCCTGGTGGTGAGGGTAGTACCGCCAGGCGGTACCTGCGACGAGATGGATTTTGAGGCGTTGTGCGCCTGGCGGTACGCGACACCCGCCAGGCGGTCTGGGAGCTGGCAGTGCCTAGCGGCACGTGTCCCTTGCCAGGCGACTTGTACTGCTGCAGCTTGGGCTTTTGATTGAGAAATTATGATCTACAAGGCGTCTAGCGGTGCTTTAAAGGTGGGTTTGCTGGAGGTCCTTGAGTTGTGGCTCGGAACATATCCCTTGAGTTATGGCTCGGGATAGGGGTTAAGCACGTGGTATTCCTTGAGTTGTGGCTCGGAATAGCATCTCTTGAGTTGTGGCTCGGGATAGCGGATGAACACGAGGAACCCTTGAGTTGTGGCTCGGGTTGGCGAGTGTTGTCGGTGTGAGTTTGCTGGTTATGGCCAGTACGGATGGGTCCAGATAGATTGCCCTCCTCAGTTGTTGGCTGACAAGTTTGGTAGTCTTGGGATGATACAAACTATGTTCGTATATGGGAACTCTACCTAGCGTTACGGTGTATGATCCGTAGCATGTTTTCCCGGACGTGCTCTATCTGTTGTGGCCGATAGGTATGGCAGCAAGTCACCTTGAAGTAATCATTAGACGATGTAGAACACGAATGTTCTGATTGGGGGGTCAAATGGTAGGAATTAAAGTATAGAACCATGTGGGATGTTAAGTTATGTACAGTGATATGTGTGAATGTAGATATATATGTCTGTAACATTATGTATGTTTTATCTGTTAAGCTCACCCTATCTGCGTATGTTTGGCGATGATCGTGTACGCGGTACACAGGAGCAGATGTTGTTGATGCAGGTGACTCAGGTGAAGCTTAGTCACAGAGAGGGGTTCGACTCGGGGATTTCTTATGTTTTCTTTATTGCTTTTGGAAATAGTTGTAAACCCTTAGGTGATTTTATAACATTGTTCTTTTAGTTTTCACAACGGACGGTTATGAACTTTATTTGCTCATTTAATAAATTTTTAATTTTCCCACGTTTTGGGAAAATGAGGTATTATTAAATGCTCGGTTATTTATTTATTTTCTTTATTTTATTATAAATTTGTAATATCCTGACAGGATGTTACATACAACACTTAGATTCCTCTTATTGTAGTTATGAGGAGGCAATTCCTACTACTTTTACGTCTAAGGAAACTCTTTTTGCGAAGGAATTGAAAATAGTCTTTGAATGGACTAATATGCTTGATGGGGGAAAATATTCTAATTCTGAAGAGTTGCTAAGAAATTGAAAATTAAAAAAAAAAAGTTAGAAAAAAATAAAATATAAAAATACGAACGGACACATGACACATTTTTAATGCGGTTAGTGCATTATTAACAAAAAAGACCTGATTACAACAAATTTACCAAAATAAAAACTAAATTAAGACAAATAAAAAAAAATACCAATTTGAAATTTCTCTAAAAGATGAAGACCAATAAAATGATTTAACCTCCTCTTTTATGATAGAGGGTGGCGGTGGTGCAGTGATAAAAGATGTTTAAGTCTTTTCCTAGTATTATGGAGGTGTAGTTAGTAATTAAGGGGTGTAGGAAGAAATTAACTCATTTAAACTACCATGTTAAATGGATCCGATTGAGATCGGTCCTACTGCAGGAAAACTGTTCTTCCTAACTATACGACATATAAAATTCAATGGGAGAAATAAATCACTTCTGTTTTGGAAATCTTGAAATTTAAGTAACTTAATTCTCTCTTTCTATACATCAGTATTGTTTTTGTTTTTCTTTGTTTTTAAAAAATATTTTATAAAATAAAGTTTAGAACGTAAAAATGAGGAAAGTGAATGTAAATGTGCAAGAAAATAATTTGGAATTGACAAGTAAAACAAACCTCAGGGTGGTTTGGTTTTAAGATTTTAAAGACTAAAAGTTTTATTAATTTTGAAAACAATTTTTAAAAAAAGTATTATTTTAATCAAACAGTGTTTTTACTTTTTAAAGGGAAAAAACAAATTTAAAAATAATAACATACATAGCAACGTCATAGTTTTCATGCTTTTTTAGTTAATTGTATAAAAACTGATAGATTTATTTTATATGATTGGTTTTGATTTGATGAAAATATAAAGATCTTTTACACATTTTTTTTTTGGATAATACTAACACGGAATACTGTAAATTTCGTCGAAACTGATTTTTAATAAAAGTTCAAATTTTATCGTATTAGTCTACAATGATATTTAAAGAATGATTTATTATAAAGATTATCTAAGTGAAATAATAATTTTCATTGGAAAACAACATTACAACATCAATGATACTGCATCCAATTAAGTTATAAAACATTGACCCCAATTGTGTGCTTCCAATCGATGCAACTGAAGACTAAACACAGCTTGGAGGGAATATCTTTCTTAATCGGCAAACACATAGAGATGACGGTATATTTATTTGGTTATTAATTTAATGGTTAAATATGTTTTTACTTCTCAAAATTTATTTAAATTGAATTTTATTTTTTTAAAGTTTGATATATTTTGATCATCAAACTTTAAAAGTAAATGGATATAGTTCTCTTAATCTAATTACGTTAAATTTTTTTGACATGTTTAATATTAGTATTTGAATTATTATACCATTTAACACGTTTTTACTTCAATATCAGCTAGAAAATAGTTTGAGATGTCAAAAGAATTTAACATAATTAGGTTAAAATGACTATATCAATTCATTTTTAAAGTTGGAGACCAAATGTATCAAATTGTGACAAGGACAAAAGATTATCCATTGTGCAGTGATAATTGTATTGGGTGCCTAAGTCATTCTATTCAATGTTGAACCAATACTTACAATTGACTTGTGTTTCAGGATTTTCCTATGATATATGTTATGCATGTTTTGAATGTTATGATGCATGGATACGATGCGTGTATCGGATACGACACGTATCCGATACGTCGATACGTTTATTTTGAAAGTAATAGGACATGATACGTGATAGATACGCGATATATGAATATTAAAAATTGGGTACAATAATTCTTAAAAACATAGTAAATATATGATTGTTATTGTGTTAATCCAAATTAAAACTGTATGTACTAAAGTTATCAACATAAAAATATAAATTATTGTCATCATAAAAGTACTATTGTAGGAAAACTCTTAAATAATGATCAATTTTAGTAACCAAAAATATGTTAGAGACCAATTTCCTAATTAAAGACCAATTTATAGACTAATTATTTTGGTAGTCAAAACCTTGGTTGCTAATGTTAGTAACCAATTTAGAAACCAATTATTTTGGTAGTCAAAATCTTGGTAACTAATGTTAGTGACCAATTTAGAAATCAATTCATAATAAAAATTATTTTAATTATCAATTTATATACTAATTATAATTTTTTGAAATTATTTTAGTTGTCAATAATTTTTAGTTTTTAAATTGATACTTAAATTGGTTACTATATAGTGACTAATTATTTTTATTACTAAAATTGATCATTATTCAAAGATTTTCTTGTACTGTACTACGACTTTGTAAATTAGATACTTCACTGATAAATATCGATAAGGTATCCTAAAGTATCAGATACAGATACATGTCAGACACGGATACGTGACATAAGTTGAAGTATCGGTGCATCATAGGTTGAATGATAAGGTGAATTTTCTTTTCTAGCATTGGTATTAAAAATCTTTCCCTTTTTGAACTTCTTGAGAAAAGGTAAATTTGTTCATTAATTGGTGACTTTCAATTCTTTTTTGTTGTTAGCACTTTCTAAAAATATGGGTAAATCAAACACCGAGCATGACTTTGTAATTGCTATAAGTTTATTAATTTTTGGATTTTTACACTTAATAGAAGTATATATATATATATATATATATATATATATATATATATATATATATATATATATATATATATATATGCTCTAAATTGTTATATCCGGTATATGTATATTTTTCTCCACAATAGTTATAATGTAGTATCCATGTAATATACTCAATTAAGTGCAAAAAGACCTAGTGCATGTTGTATTTTCTTATTTGATTGTGTTTGGTTGAAAAAGTAGCAATTCTTATCGCTCCTTTTATTTGGTTGCATTATTGGTTTAACAGGTTCTACTTAAGTTGTCACAATATAGATTTTACTTGATTTTATTATACTAGTTTTATGTTGTGGTTAAATAATAATTTTATGTATATTTTATTGTGGGCCATACAAACATTGCTTTAAAATAGTTAGTGTGTTAAGCGATTACTATATTGAATTAATGTTATTATTTTTTGTTTGCGTCGGCTTTATCGTGGGCTTGACCCACTTTAATTGCGTAATGGATCTGCATCTATGGTCGTGATGTAGGTATTTTGGAGGACGCAAAAGTGATGTTAATTATCTTTTAAAGTTCACTTTTAATACTTTGGGTTGACTTTTGGCCCACTTTAATAAATATTTTTCTTGCAGTAATAATGGATTAAAAATATATTTAATCTGTATTTTAAAATTAACTCTAATTATATTATTGGATTCCATTTAAATAAATTACTTTTAAACAAGTATTTTATTAATTATAAAGTTCAGATTTTAGACATAAAATAGCTATATATTTTCGAATTTTGAGAAAGAAATTCAACAATATAATTTCAAGAACTAAACATTAAATAAAGAACTAAAAGCATTAAGATTAAAAGTAATTTCTAAAATGGAATTCAATAATATGTTATAGTTGGTTAAAAAATAATTGAAGAAATATTTGATAAAAATGTTAATTTTAATAAAATTATTATTATAACATTTATGCAAAATAAATATATTTTATTCTAATTTAAAAAGAAATAACATTATTTCACTTTTTAATAAAATAGGATTGAATTAATCAAATATTAAATATATAGATTGAATTAAATACACATGTTATTATTAGTGTCACGTCACACTAATAATGCCACCCAATATAACACTGAACTCACATATTGACTAAAAAATTAAAATTATGAATTGACATGTGACATGTCTATACCGCTTTTGATACAATACTAAGGAAAATGTCTTAATTGTATTAATTTAAAAAAAATAACATAATTAAAAATAAAAAAATAAAAACCTATTTGAACTATTTTAACCAAAATTCAAACAAAACTAATTTAACCAAATATAAATTAGATAATTTAGTTACACCAAAGTGTCAGGGATTTCATATACATTTATCTTGTTCGAAAGATAATAAGCCTTAATAGTATAATAGTAAACATATCCTATCTTACTGAAACCAAGGTATTACTAAGTCATCGAAATATAAATCCCTAAAGTGAATATGATTTCATCTAAAAAACATACATAGTACAAAAGATTAAAGCCCAACTTTCTCTGAATTTTAAAACTTCTATTCTAAACTTTAAAATGATTTTTAGATTTTAAAAAGCTGCACCACACATCCTATGAAACAAATATCATGAATATTTTGTTGCAATATTTTAAAGATCTAAAAACCCTCTAAGAAAAATTTATGATTGGCAGCAAAAAGCTAACGCCTGATAGAAAATGGTTCTACGTGTGTTGGGGCAAAACGCTCAGGAACACAACACACCACATCACATGAATCAAAAACACATAAAATTGTGGTTGCCTAAATCTGAACACAAAAATTGTCTACCAGAATAAATGAGTTCAAAATAATGTGTAGGTCTTTTGTATGATTTTATTCATTTGAGTTTAATCTTTTCTTGTGTCTCTCCTTCAAATAACTCTTGCACAAGAATGTCATTTTCATTCTTAAGAAAGATTTTTTTTTTTTTTTTAAGATCAGAGACCACAAAATTCGAAAGCCTAACAAATCAATGTCTCTTAGGACCGCACACCACAATGGCTATTTGAGCCAGAAATCAATAGTAATAATAGACTTTAATGAAAACACATAAAAGTAGGAAAAATTAATTAAAATTAAGTAATCCTTATAAAATTTATTAATATAGTTACTGTAAAAGAAGATTATGTTGAAAAATATTCATTTTATTTACTTTTTTTTTTCTTTTTATAGCTAAGTGAATAGTAAAATATATAGAATTCGCGAAAAGTTACATTTTTCATTGTTATTTTCAGTACAAACAATTTCCTTTTATATTTTTTTCTTTAGTCTATATTTGCATTAAGGAGTTGAAAATGAGAAGAAAAGAATGATAAATAAATAAAATGAAAAATAAGATTGTTTGAATTAAAAAAAAGTTGAAAGTAAGGAGAAATAAAATTCAAGTCTGTCAAAGTTAACGGAAAAATTATGTATTGGTGACAAAATAACTAAATTTTTATCCTATTAAAAAGTGTATTTGGCTAAATATTACAAAATATTTAAATCCATATAACCCTTTGTCAACTTAAAAGTTTGGCCCTTGCATATCAGGTATCCTCTTATAGCCTTATCATAAATTATATCAATATGTGGTTGTCCATAATTTTGTAAAATATAATATGTAATAAAAATTTAAAGTATAAATTAAAATTGAAATAAAATTTAAATTAAAATGAGAATAAAAATTATTCTTAAATTTTAGTAAAAAAAAAAGTATATTTCAAAGCAACAAAAACTAAAGTAAGTTGTTTCGCAAAGTCTCTAAATTTAAATTAATTAATTCTGTCTTAAATAATAACTTGATGCAATGCAAGTAATTACTTAAAAGAACTTAAATACGTAGAACAATATCAGTTCACCATAAGATAACTTGATACAAATAGAAAATAATTGATACAAGCTAAATAGTACCAGCAGAGCATTTCATAATTAGTATTAAACAAATTAATTACATAAGTATAGTCTACCGTATTCTTTATTAATTTACATAACAAAGTTTTTAAAAAACATAAGACTTAACCAAAAGGGAGAGGAACTACGTAAAATATAAAAGAAAATATACATATATACCTTTTACTATCTACACAATTTCTATGCAATCTCATTACTATGATCCTCACCTGCTTTATCTCTTACTCTTATGTAAATTATACGATCATAGTAGACACAACCACAAACATGGTTAAGTTAATATATTTAAAAAGGTTTAAAACTTATAAACAGTTCAAAGTATTTATATAAACAACGAGTCTCGAACAATTCATTCAGTGTGTACAACTAGCTAGACCAACTATAAATTTTTAATTTCAAAAGATTTGTGTATTGAGTTGGACTCAAAGATTATGTATTTGTCAATGAATTCTGATATATTTTGACTTTTAGTACTTGGGTTCTACCCAACCCCATAAATATGACCTATGTTCATTTCATATGACATGATTAGCTCACTATGACTCACAAGAAAGGTTCTCTTTCAAACTAATTATGTCATAAGAAACTTCATCGACTCTCATTACCTAAATATCTTCCTTTTGTGAGTCATAATATTTAGTATGATCTAGATAATCTTTTAAAAGAATCCTATTCAATACACCTTAAGTTCAACTAAGTGAAATACTTTCTCCCTACAAAGCCATTTACTTTCATCACATCACAAGCAAATACATCATGTTCCTCATCAAAAACCATCATCACATTTATATCTTAAAGCTATTAAATCTCACTCATTCATACCATTTATACATTGTACCTCTCTTTTCAATAATTCACCATCATATAAACATGTTCTAAAGTATTTTCACAATTCACTCTTTCTCAACCAATAAAACATTTCAGTTGAAAAACACTTTCTCGCTCAATGACATCATGGTTTGCCCAACGAGAAAGTACCGTGAGCAAATCATTAAAAATTTGTCCAGTGAGTCTCAAGCTCACCCAACGAACCATGATTTTCTGAACTCAAAACTCTTTTATTGAAATCCTTAATGAGTGTCTCGCTTGCTTTAGAGAATAAGATCACTAAGAGTAATTTTAAAAATCCGCTTAGCCAATCTGATATCACCCACTTAGTGACATCACACATGCTTCTCTTACTTTTATCAAAATATTATTGCTTAGCAAGAGGATCACTCGCCAATCGAGTGAGGTCTCCCTAGCCTCTCTGACTTCATAAATTATGCTCTTGTTCAGTGAGTGAAACACTCATTCAATAAATTTGCATAATTCAAAGCTTGTAACAATTATCTAAATATGTTCAATTGGCCTTAATAGGTATTTTTCTTTCTTTTCACAGGCCAAAACAGAATATACCAATTCAAAATAGTTAATTTGAAGTTACTTGATCCAAATATACATATCCTTATACCTTTCGTCAATCTCAAGCATATATCAATTACTTCACTTGCCAATTAGAAATTTTAACATTCACAACTATTAATCATAAGAAAAACATTAGCGCGTACACAATTCAACTACTCACGATCATAATATCATCATCAATTCCATTCAACAATGACACAAATTTTATAAATATCTAGCTTTCTTTACATGACTATGAGTAATTACACACAATCTCTTATGCCTCTGAGTTCTCTTATTCACAAAGGAAGCATATCTGCACAAGAAAAACTCATATAAACGATTTAATTATGCCCTAACAATCCTAACTGAACAAAGCTTCATCTAGAACTCTTAACAACACATGCAACCCTAAACACCACACATGCAACCGAAATTAACAAAAGACTTTAAAGAGAGCAAATGATGAATGTGCTCTATTGAATAAATTGATCGGATAGAAAGGTAGACATCACCTCTAGAAGTTTTATGACGTACTTCAATTTTCAAACAAGCAGCATATGGGTTTTAGAATTTTAGAGAGATGTTAAACGAAAAGAAAATGTTCATTTTCTAGAGAGATAATATTTTTTATAAAATGAAACTTGATTTAAATTATATCTATTTATACTTAATCCTTTTAATTAATAAAATAATAAAATATCTCTTAAAAAAATTGTTTCTCAATTATAGTATTTTTTTTTAGAGTCTTACAAGTTATAAGCTAATAGAAAGACCAAAAGTACTACAAATATTTAGAAAAAATAACTTATATATTAAATTTAAAATAAAAAGAAAGAAAAAAGTACAAATATAAGTTAAATTACAACAATTAAAATCAAAAAAATTTAAAACAATCAAAAAAACATATTAACCTAAAAGTAGTTTTGTAATTGATTAAATAAGTGATCAAATTCATAAATTTCTTAATGAAACAGTTTAAAAGATAAAAACAATGAAGTTTTAAAGAAGTTAGTATTAAAGAGTTAGAAATAAGGTTAACAGATTTTTTTTCTAAGAAGGATTTATTTAATGTAGTTCTCAGTCCTTTTTATCCTTAATTCAATTTCCACTTTATTTAAAAGAAATCATTTTTATTAAATTGGTGTTGACACCGTTTATAAAATAACCCTGTGTGAGTGACTTAATTTGTAGTATTTTTTAAAATGTTACAAGTTATAAAGTAATAGAAAGGCCAAAAATACTAAAAATATTTAGAAAAAAATAAATTATAAATTAAATGTATTATAAAAAAATAAAGATAAAAGATAAAAGTACAAATATAAGTTAAATTACGACAATTCAAATAAAAAAGAATATATTAAAACAATAAAAGAGCATATTTACCTAAAAGGAGTTTTGTAATTGATTAAATATGTGATCAAACTCATCAATTTTTTAATGAAACCATTTAAAAGATAAAAATAAATAAAGTTTTAAAGAAGTTAGTATTAAAAAAAGTTAGAAATAAGGTTAACATTTTTTTTTCTAATGAAGGTTTTATTTAATGTAATTTTAAATTTTTTTAATTCTTGTTTCAGTCTTCACTTTTTTAATAAAAGTCATTTTTATTAAATTAGTGTTGACATTATTTAGAAGATGAACATGTGAGTGACTTAAAATAAATACGTGATCAAGCTCATTACTTTCTTAATGAAACCATTTAAAAGATAAAAACAATGAAGTTTTAAAGAAGTTAGTATTAAGAAAAGTTAGAAATGGTTAATACATTTTCTTTCCTAATATTTAAAGGGTTTGTTTAATGTAATTCTTAATTTTTTTAAAAAAGGTTAGAAATGGTTGTCAACACCCAATTTTGTCCGGATTATAATATATACTTTTTGTTTATCTATTTATTTATTTATTACTTTTTGTTATTATTATTTTTACTTGTTTATTTATATTATTATTATTATTATTTTCTTACTTATCTTGGTTTGCTTTGATTTTATTATGTCCTTTTATC
>Ga0214545_1002449_pt1 | contig 35682 bp, 21 predicted proteins | sample CNSS4metaG_FD_160064 | JGI IMG/M metagenome (GOLD analysis project Ga0214545, IMG submission 160064) | Root nodule microbial communities from cowpea collected in UCLA plant growth center, Los Angeles, California, USA - CNSS4 | ecosystem: Host-associated > Plants > Roots > Nodule | place: USA...
ACGATGAAAAACTAAAACGTGGCAGTTTTTAAATTTTTAAAAAAAAAAAAAATTCTTTTGAAAAAAAAAATAAAAAAAATAAAAATTTCATGGCTTGACACGTGTCCTATATGGACACGGTGTTAACTCCAACTTAACGTAGATGATCAAATTGAATCTCTTTAGAAAATTGGGTACCAAATTGAACATTCCTAAATTTCGGGTACCAAATTAAACTTTTCGAAAAGTTTGGATACCTAATGTGTATTTATACCTTAAATTATTTTTAAGATATTTAATGGTCTTTGAATTCAGCTCACATCTAAGTCTTCTCGTTTGCCATCTTTCTCAACAATTGATCCTTTCTTTTTCGTCATCATGGCCAACGAAACCGAACCCTCATTTGTCCTCACACCAAATTATTTCCACCACCTATGCTTAAAATGATTGGACACAGACTTTGCTTCTTTTTTTTCTTTTATTTTTTCGTGTGTTTGTGAACGTAGAATTTCTTTTTCATTTTACTATTCAAACCCCTTCCCTCTATGTATGTACTGACGTCACTGTTTATCCCGATCCAGAAGCACTAGGTTCTCAAACAAACTATTACAAACATAAACATAGGAAAAACAATAATTCACGAACTGCAAATCCTTCTCTAAACCAACATCACCAACATGCCTCATTCCAACTACTCAGCAATTCCCTCGGTTTTCTTCTTCCTCTTCAGTTCCTTCTTCTTTTCAACCAAAGCAACGCCAATATACAGTTCCCATGTCTGCACACACTCTACCACAAACCAACCAAACACCACATTCCAAACCAACCTCAACCTCCTCCTCTCTTCCCTTTCTTCCAAGGCCACCGAAGCCACCCAATTCTACAAAACAACAATTGCCACCGAAACCCCCAACGCCGTCAAGGGCCTCTTCCTCTGCCGCGGCGACACCCTCGCCGCCGCCTGCCACGACTGCGTCACCGCTGCAGCAGCGGACCTAAAGCGCCGGTGCCCGGTTGATAAGGAGGCCATAATCTGGTACGACGTGTGCATGGTACGCTACTCCAACCAATACCTCAACAACATCGTACCTGGAGTGGACATGTCTGATTCCAAAAACGTGACTGGCATTGACCTTGACCGATTCAACGAGCTGCTTGCGGGATTGCTGAATTCCCTGGCAACGAAAGCTAAGAATTCGGAAAATAAGAAATTTGCGACAGGGGAAGTGAACATCACGCGTTCGGTGACCCTTTATGGGTTAGTGCAGTGCACGCCAGATTTGTCTTTGTTCGATTGCAGGATGTGTTTTAGCAGCGCCATTGCGTCTGTTCCGAATTGCTGTGATGGGAAACGAGGGGCAAGAGTGTTGCTTCCTGGATGCAATATCAGATACGAAGTGTATCCATTTTACAGCAGCAATAACACATTGACCCTACCGATTGTGAAGCCTCGTTCTTCAGGTACAGAGTTAGTAAGTAGTAAATTGTGCCTATTTGATTTTGAGGAGTGAGTGATTGAATTGTATTGACGTTTGCCCAGGACGGAGTGGTGTTGAAGTGATTCTTACATTTGTTATCCCTGTTGTTGCTGCGATGGTGCTTTTCGCTTTTGGGATATGTACTGTCATGAGAAAGCAAGCAAAGAGTGTGATACAATTGTGGAAACAAACGGTAACAAAACTTGAATTTTTGGATTCCAATTTAAGTAATTGTTTGATAGTTTCGTGTTGTGGTCGATGTTGCTGACTGTTTGATTTTGGGGTTGAAAAACAGAATTATTCTGAGGTGTAGATGAGACTGATGCTGCAAAGAATAGCAAAGGTTGGAGACAAGAGATAGTAATGGGAATGCAATATTGTTAATGCTGAATATTTGAATTTTATGTGCTTAATTAGGAAGGGCGTAATGCAAAACAACCTTGATTATTGATATCGGATAGATAGTGCAGTGGTTAGGAAGTTGTATTAGTAATCATCAATTTTTATTTTTATTTATCTTGGTGAGTTTTTATATATATATTTTTGATATAAAATTCACGACCCATTAAGAAATGGGCCATTAAATTCTTCAAATGTTGGTGAAGAATTCATTAATAATCAATGTGTTCATCTGAAATTTGCAATTATAAAATGAGAATATGCATTCCGTATAGGAATAAATAGGTAAATAACCATGTTGGATTCTTATAAATTCAGATATAACACACAAAAAAAAAAAAAAAAAAAATAGAAAAAAAACGGTTCAAACTGATATATTTAAGGGGTGAACTTGAAATATACTTCATAAATCATAAAAAAAAAAAAGAACATATAATGAATATGGAAAACATAATCACAACATTAAGACTTGCTATAAAAATCAAACTCAGAACTTTTGTAATTCACTTATGTAATCTGCATAAAAAATTGTTTTTTTCTTGATTCATAAAATATATATAATTTGATTTATTATTCAACAGCAAATTATATACTAAAAAATTAGTTATACATTTTACCGCGAATTATTTAGAGATGCATTTTTACTTTTAAAGATACAGTAACTAAATTGATTAATCATTATTTAAAATTTCAAGATTTATTTGCAATTATTAATTATTTATTGTTATTATTATTAGTGATTCGTTTTTTTTTTGAATTTTAAAAAATATAAATATTTTTTTTTATTTTTGTAGATACTTTTTTTATTAAAACTATTTATTTTAGTTTAAAAAAAATTAGATAAATCAAACAGTTAAATTTAACAAAAATATTATTAAATAACAAAAATATAAAATAGTCATTTTTAATTAAAAAACTAATTATTTATTAAATGATAAAATTAAGAATCAAAATGTGAACATAATGAAATATAAATAATTTTTACTTTTAGACATTTAATAACTAATTAATTTTCTTTCAAAGGTGTAATTTATACTTTTCTTTTTTATTTTTTTAAATGCCATCACTCTGTTATAAATTTAATAGACCGATAAAATATGTAAATATTAAAAAATTTATAATAAAAAGTGGGAAATAGTGCAAATAAAATTGGTGAAATGATAATAATTAAATAATAAAATATACTGTAAAGGCAAATCTAAATTCATTATGCTGGACAAGTTTAAAAACACAGTTGCCAATTTAATTATTTGTTGAGCTTTCACAATTTTTTAAAAAAGGAAAATATATTTTGTCACACAAGGATTTTTTTAGATGAAAAGGGGTTCAATAAGAACAACATAGGTTGAACAGGGATTGAAGAGGTGAATAATCAATTTTTGAAGACTAACAAACTACTCTCCATTTCAATAATACATATTCGTGGTTTCTGTTCCTTCTACCATCTAAACAAAACCAACATTAGATATTATAAAAGAGATGAATAATGTTGAGAATGGTATTAACAAACTTAAATTTTTATTCTTTTTAACTAAAATAAAATAATAAAATAATTCTTTTACCTAAATAAGAAAATTTGTTAAAACTTTGTTAAAATTTTTTTATCAACCATTAATAAATCAAAAATCAATAATCTATATTAAATTATATCAAAAAATAAAAGGAGTAGAAAAATGAAAATCATATGACAAAAATAAGAAAATAAAGTATTAGTGGCACATATACTTAGGACGTAAAAAATTTTGTTCCAATATATCATTTTTATTGTTATTATTTTTGTTAAAATAATTATATATTAATAAACAAATTTTGATAATTTTTTCTTTTAACTTAAGGTATTGTTTTTTAATTGATTTAAAAATTAAAAAATTAAAAATTAAAAAACAATTTAAAAAATAACACCTCAAATTAAATTACAAGAGAAAGTTTATTAAATTACAAGAGAAAGTTGTTGTCAAATGTTAAAAAAATCATTTTTTTTAAGACTGAACAGAAGAAGTTTCAGATTAAATGCACATTGACTTGTCGCAAGCAAGCATTTGTGGTGGTGGTTCCCTTTTGACGTGAAGACTCCCGTCTCCCTCAGTAAACACACCTTCGTCATCTATCAAACATGTTGAAAGATTAAACGCAACAACAAAATCTATTTCCATAGAAAAGAAAAAAACAGTTAGTTATTGCTTACCTCACTGATTCTCTCCGAGATGTGCATCTTGAAATCCTCTTCAACCCACTTGCTTATAATTCTCTCCCTGTTTCTGTTCCTAATCTATGCAAGTGAAGCTGCACCGACATATACCAGCCATGCCTGCACAGATCGATCCTTTTACCTACCCAACACAACATTTCAAACCAACTTGAACCTTCTTCTCTCATCCCTCGTCTCCAACGCCACCCTCCACGACGGTTTCTACCGCACCACCATCTCTCTCGGAGCCCCCGGAGAGGTCAAGGGACTCTTCCTCTGCCGCGGCGATGTCACTCCCTCCGGGTGTCACGACTGCGTCGCCGCCGCTACAAAAAAGATCACACAGTTCTGCACCAACCAGACAGAGTCCATTATCTGGTACGACGAGTGCATGCTGCGCTACTCCAACAACTCCCGCCTCAACGACGTAGTCCCTCGGTTTAACTTGTTCAATGTGCAAAGCGTCCCTGAGTCGGACCACTCACAGTTCAACAAAATTCTTGTCTCCACGTTGAATGATGCGAAACAAGAAGCCCTCAATTCGGGGAAAAATTTTGCTACAAAAGAAGCGAATGTCACGAGCTCAATGAAGCTCTACACACTGGCCCAATGCACGCCCGAATTGTCCACTTCTTTATGCACCATGTGCTTCGAAAGCGCCATCAGTGCCATTCCTAATTGCTGTGACGGCAAACAAGGTGCACAGTCTCTGCTTCCGGGTTGTAATGTTAGATATGAATTGTACCCGTTTTACAATGTTTCCTCTGTCTCCACACAACCACAGTTTTTCTCTCCATCTTCAGGTATCAAATACAGTTCCTTGATTAATTTTTTGTTGCTGGGCTGTCTTAGAAAGCGATGAACCTGTGCAGGGAGAAGCAGAATTTCTGTAATTGTAATTGTGGCGATTGTTGTCCCAATTGTTGTTGCGGCTGTACTTTTCATTGTTGGCGTCTGCTTCCTACGTAAGAGGGCAAGCCAAAGATACATTAATTCTTTGGGCCAGGATTCAAGTAATCTCTCTTTCTCGGTCAAGGTGATTGTATTGTATAGTTTGTTTCTCTTGACTTTAGTTTGGTTGCTGATTATTTCTGTCTTTCTTTGCTGTGTAGTTGTGGATGATCTTACTGATGTGGAGTTCCTGCAATTTGACTTGGCTACAGTTGAAGCTGCCACAAACAGATTCTCGGATGAGAACAAGATTGGCCATGGCGGATTTGGGGTGGTTTATAAGGTATGAAACATGTTTGTGCTAAATTCAGATAACACATAATTCATTTTATGATAAAGTGATTAATTGGTCTATTCCAATGATTGTTTTTAGGGTGTCCTCCCTAACGGACATGAGATAGCTGTGAAGAGGTTGTCAGCAACCTCCTTGCAGGGTGCAATAGAGTTCAGGAACGAAGCTTCCCTTGTAGCCAAACTTCAGCATAGAAATTTAGTGAGACTTTTAGGATTTTGCTTGGAGGGGCAGGAGAAAATCCTTATCTATGAATACATACCAAACAAAAGCCTTGATCACTTTCTATTTGGTATGTACTTTTTCTACTCCTTTGTTACCTGATGTCTCAATAAGTGTAGTGATTGATTTCGATAAATAGACTGATATGATACCTCACAAGCAGAATCATTTCATTGTATTCACATGATGATACCTTTATCCTTATTAAACAGCAGTCATGTTGAAGGGAGTTAATAGTTGTATTGTCGGAAATTTTAGTAACTTTCCTATTGATAATATAGTTATTTCATTTTTGCAAACATTGTAGACCCTGTCAAGCAAAGAGAGTTAGATTGGTCAAAACGCTACAAGATTATAGTTGGCATTGCCAGAGGAATTCTTTATTTACACGAAGATTCCCAGCTTAGAATTATACACCGCGATCTAAAAGCCAGTAATGTTTTACTGGATGAAAATATGAATCCAAAGATTTCAGATTTTGGTTTGGCAAAAATTTTTCAGGCAGATCAGACTCAAGTAAATACAGGAAGAATTGTTGGGACATTGTAAGTCTAATGTCTATGTTTCATCTTGTCTTATGTTTTAGCAGGAAAAAAAAGTATTTCCTTTCCAAAAAGTTTATTGTTCATTTCCAATCAAGGGGACTATATTGTTGCTTTTTTCAGTGGCTACATGCCTCCGGAATACGCAATGCGCGGACAATTTTCGGTGAAATCAGATGTGTTCAGTTTCGGTATCTTAGTTTTGGAGATTGTGAGTGGCAAGAAGAATACTGATTTATATCAATCGAAACACGCCGTTGACGTCTTAAGTCTTGTGAGTATAAACAATAGTACTTTTTTTCTTCCACTCTTCTGGTACCAAACTTATAGCTTCAGTGCTCAGTTACACACTATTTCAGTGGGTGAGGAAATGAGACATTCCTAGTTTAAATAGTAACATTAAACTTCTACAGGCTTGGAAGCATTGGACGGAGCAAACACCTATGGAGTTTGTGGATCCAACTCTGCGAGGTTCTTATTCAAGAAATGAAGTAAATAGATGCATCCATATTGGTTTATTGTGTGTACAGGAGAGTCCATCTCACAGACCATCAATGGCCACCATTGCACTTATGCTGAACAGTTATTCAGTTACCATGTCAGTGCCCCGACAACCAGCATCTTTCCTACGTGCTAGAAGTCCTAACGGAGGGCCTGACTCTGATCAGTCCACCACCAACCAGTCTACCACCAGTTCAATTCCATGGTCTGTGAATGAAGTATCCATTACGGAATTATACCCTCGCTAAAGGATTGTTTTTCATGTTTTCTACAATCAATCCAGTGTACCAACAAGTCTTTTCAAACTATGGTGTTACTTTCAAACGTACCTAGGATATACATAGTAAACCTAAATGGCTCAAAAGGTTCTGTCTATATACTTCATGCTGGATGAAGATGTAGACCAATCTTGTTTTTGAAGCACAAGGTTAATTCCCAGATGGATTCTTGTTTCTTGCCGCATTTTACTGGTTAAAGGAAGTGCTTCCAAATGCAAGTATCTAGTTCTCCAATACTGCAACAGATAACTTCAAATTATGATTGTGACGTAAACTGTGTCTGGACTGAGAATTTATGCATGCTATAGTTCCAGAATATGAAACTATATATAGTTTTGACTGTTGCCCCTGTCTTTCAAAGAGCCGTGCTTTGTGCAAGGAAAGTGAGGTTGCCCATTCTAATGGTGGGGCATACTAGAAGTTTGAATATTCAGGACTCACTGTTCATTTTTTAGGATACATTTCAGTGTAGTACGAGTTTGAATCAACTATTTATTGAAAGAATGTCTCTATCACGTTCCGTTTGGATTTTAAGATGCACTTATGAAGACCGAAAACACTGAATGTAAAAAACGAGATCAAAATCACGAAAAACAAAGTAAATGGATGTTAAACTTTCCCCTGCAAAGTACAAAAATTTGCAAAGAAAGTAATAATAATAATAATAATAATAATAATAATAATAATAATAATAATATATATATATATATATATATATATATATATATATATTGAAACAAATATATTAAACTAATCACATCATATTAATTACAATTTTTTATAAATTTTATTTCATTTTTCTTCATAATTTTATGATTTTTTTTTCTTAATCTAAACAATTTCATTTTTTACTTTTTTTTTTACATCAACTACTCAAATCCATCATTTAATTCAATAACAATTTGGTTTTAACCTTGTTAAGCACTGTACCGTCCACACCAACATGAATGTATCTAATGAAAATTTAAGCTGTGGATTTTCTTATAAAAAATAGGTTCTTCCATCATTAAACTTGACTTCATTACTTATGTTTATTTAATTTTAACAAACTGTGTAAAATTGATTTTTTTTTCTTTCTTGTAATATTGTTTTCCCCATCTCGCACACTGGTCCCTTTCTTGCATCCTCTCAAGAACAGTTGTTAAAAGATACTTTATTTTACGAATTAGTGTTACACATAACACATCAAGATCAAGTGATTTTCGTCAAACTATTCGGTGCTTTAACAATTCTATTTTATTGAACTGTCACACAGGACAGAGACACCGTTTGATTTTCGTCAAATGGTTCAAAATTTACAATATCTGATTTAACATTTAACGAAAAGGTAGTCTTTGGTGTTAGCCAACATTGACTTGTATGTATCCTCCGAGGTGAGGACAGAGAATTTCATTTCCATCGTAATATTCATCATCACCCACCCGACCAGAATCTGATGAGCACACTGAAAGATTAAGTGTCAGAACAAAATCTACTTATCTTACCTCTCCGAGATGTGCATCTTGAAATCCTCTTCAACCCACTTGCTAATTCTCTCCTTGTCTGTGTTCCTTAACTATGCAACAGAAGCTGCACCTACATATAGCGCACATGCCTGCACAAATGGATCCTTTTACCGACCCAACACAACATTCCAAACCAACTTGAATCTCTTCCTCTCATCCCTCGTCTCTAACGCCACCCTCCACGACGGTTACTACCTCACCAACTTCTCCCTAGGAGCCTCTGGCGAGGTCAAGGGACTCTTCCTCTGCCGCGGTGACGTAACCCCCTCCGTCTGCCACGACTGTGTCGCCGCCGCGGCCGACAACATCACACGCCTCTGCACCAACCAAACAGAGTCTGTAATATGGTATGACGAGTGTATGGTGCGCTACTCCAACCTTTCCTTCCTCAACAACATAGTCCCAAGTGTTGGCATCAGTTCCCAACAGAGCGTTCCTGATTCCGATATTAACAGCTTCATCGATTTTCTTGCATCCGCGCTGAATGGTGTGGCGCAGGATGCGGTGAATTCTCTTTCGGGTAGAATGTTTGCCACAAGAGAAGCGAGTTTCACGAGCTCAATGAGTCTGTACGCCCTGGCGCAGTGTAGACCTGATTTATCCGTCTTCGATTGCAACATGTGCTTAACAGGCGCCATCAGTAGCCTCGGTGAAGGAAAACGAGGTGCACGGAACCTGCTTCCTAGTTGTAATGTCAGATATGAATTGTACCCTTTTTACAATGTTTCCGCCGTCTCCACTAAACCAGAGTCTCTTTCCCCATCTTCAGGTATCAAAGTTTTATACCATATTAACATGTACTAAGCTCATGTGCAGTTCGTTGATGATTTAGTATTCTCTAATCAAATTAAAGTTTTATATTCATTATTTGCATTGAAGATCAGTATAATTATATGATAAAACTATAATTCTGGCTATAGAATAGGACTGAAGGTGCTTAAAAGAAGTGAATCTCAGCTTTGTCCTTGTAATATAAACATGCCACTGGTGTCTTAGAAAGTGATTAACCTGTACAGGAAAAAGAAGTATCTCTATAATTCTGGCTATTGGTGTCCCAATTGTCGTTGCGGTGCTACTTCTCATTGTTGGCGTCTGCTTCCTACGCAAGAGAGCAAGCGATAAATACAATAATTCTTTTGGCCAGGATTCAAGTAATCTCTCTTTCTTCATCAAAGTGATATTTTCGTGTAATCTGTTTCAATTGCCTTTAATTTGGTGGCTGATGATTATTATCTTTCTTTGCTGTGTAGTTGTGGAAGGTCTTAGCGATGCGGATTCATTGCAATTTGACTTGGCTACGATTGAAGCTGCCACGAACAGATTCTCGGATGAGAACAAAATTGGCAAAGGTGGATTTGGGGTGGTTTATAAGGTATGAAACATGTTTTCTGAGTAACACATCATAATTCATTTTATGATAAAGTAGTTAACTGTTTTATTCCAATGATTGTTTTTAGGGTGTCCTCCCTGACGGACAGGAGTTAGCTGTGAAGAGGTTGTCAGTAACCTCCTTGCAGGGTGCAGTAGAGTTCAGGAATGAAGCTGCCCTTGTGGCCAAGCTTCAACATAGAAATTTAGTGAGACTATTGGGATTTTGCTTGGAGGGCCAGGAAAAGATTCTTGTCTACGAATATATTCCAAACAAAAGCCTTGATTACTTTCTATTCGGTATGTACCTTTTCTACTTTTCTTACATGTCGCAATTAGTGCAGTGATTGATTGCCCTCAACAGACTAAATGACACCTCATAAACAGAGTAACTAACTTCATTGAACATAGTTGGAGGATTAATAGTTTCTGTAAATGGAATTTGTTGTAATTTCGCTGTTTTAATCTGAGTATTTCATTTTGACAAATTTTGCAGATTCTACGAAGCAAAGAGAGTTAGATTGGTCACAACGCTACAAGATTATAGTTGGCATTGCTAGAGGAATTCTTTATTTACATGAAGATTCTCAACTTAGAATTGTACACCGTGATCTCAAAGCTAGCAATGTTTTATTAGATCAAAATATGAACCCAAAGATTTCTGATTTTGGCATGGCAAAGATTTTCCAGGCAGACCAGACTCAAGTAAATACAGGAAGAATAGTTGGGACTTAGTAAGTCCAATGTCTTTATGTCATTTCCTCTTGGATATATAACTTGTTATACAGATAGTTAGTTAAGTTCAGCGGGAAAAAATGTGTTCTTTCCAAAAATTTTGCTGTTTTTCTTTTTCTAAATAAGGGGATTATATTGTTGTTTCAGTGGTTACATGTCCCCAGAATATGCAATGCGTGGTCAGTTTTCTATGAAATCGGATGTGTTCAGCTTTGGTGTCTTGGTTTTGGAGATTGTGAGTGGCAAGAAGAATACTGATTTTTATCAGTCAAATCACGCTGATGACCTCTTAATCTTTGTGAGTGCAATAGTAATTTATTTTCTTCTGCTCTGCTGATGTCATGGGTAGCTGCAATATCTAGCTACAGACTATTTCAGTGGGTGAGGAAAAATGAGACATTCCTAGTTTAAATACTAACATTATTCTACTACAGGCTTGGAAGAAATGGACAGAGCAAACACCAATGGAGTTTGTGGATCCAACTCTGAGAGGTTCTTGTTCGAGAAATGAAGTAAACAGATGCATCCACATTGCTTTATTATGCGTTCAGGAAAATCCATCTCACCGACCATCAATGGCCACCATTGCACTTATGCTCAACAGTTATTCAGTGACCATGTCAATGCCACGACAACCAGCATCTTTCCTGCGTGGAAGAACTCCTAACAGGCTTAACCGAGGGCTTGACTCTGATCAGTCTACCACCGATCAATCTACCTCCTCTTCAATTCCATGGTCTGTGAATGAAGTATCCGTCACTGAAGTATACCCTCGCTAATGGATCATTTTTAGTTTTCTTCCATCAATCCACTGTAATCAATTTCATCAACTATTTGTATCTAAATTAAAGTACAACTTTTTTTATCTGGTCCATTTAAGCTATGATTTAAATGTCTCCTTCAGGTATTTCCATTTTACACACATCATAAAGGCAGTATCTTTATATTTTCTCTAAATAACTTCCTTAGAATTTTTTTGACTAAGATTATAAATATATGTACACGTATAATGAGTATTCTACTAAACTTGTTATATTTCGTAATCTTACATTTTAATCCCTAAATTTATACCGTTTATTTATTTATTTCTTAAAATTAGAATCTCTGGAGATGACTAAGTCATAAGTACAATACGTGTTCGAGTTTTAAGTCAGCAAAGACCATTTGCGTGGAATAATGACGGAAAAGCTCGAGTGAATAGTCACATGGTTGGCATTCATTGCTGTCCAAATGAAGCTAAAATATCTAAACACACAAAACATAACAACAAAGGTTTTCCATTATCATTATTTAAAACATAAGCTGCAGAATTCCTCCAATTAATTATTCAATCCAACATGCTAGCCTCCAACTTCTGTACAACCTCGTTAATACTTCAATTACTATGTCTACTCTTTCATGCAACTGCATCAGCAGCAATTTACAGTGCCCACTTCTGCACCAATCAAACCTTTTACGCATCCGACACCAAATTTCAATCCAACTTAAATACCCTCCTCTCTTCTCTTGTTTCAAACTCCTCCCTTCCCTCCCTCAACGGTTTCCTCCGAACCTCCGTCGATGACATCGACGGCCGTTTCCTCTGCCGCGGCGACGTCAACGCAACCGTCTGCCACGGCTGCGTCGCCGCAGCAGCAGCGAACATAACTCGCCTCTGTCCCAACGATACCGAGTCCTACATCTGGTACGACGAGTGTATGCTAATCTACTCCAACAGCACCTTCGACAATGATGACATAGTTCCCGGGATTCCCCTCAACGACGAAGGAAGCACCGTTAACACAAATCACGACCACTTCAACCAATTACTGTCGAACTTATTAAACAGTTTGGAGGGAAAAGCTTTGGAGAGTGAGAAGAAGTTCGCCGCAGGAGCGGTGAGTGTGACGAGCGCGCAAACGCTGTATGGAATGGCGCAGTGCGAGCCAGACTCAACGAGTGGTCGTTGTGAGGCGTGCTTTGGAAGCGCAATTTCAAGTATTCCAAACTGTTGCAACGGAAGCGGAGGAGCAAGGGTTCTGCTTCCCTTATGTAGCATCAGATACCAACTGTATCCCTTTTTGTACAATTCCACCATGGTCATTCCTTCTTCAGGTATGCATATTATTATGTATATCATCGACTATGAGTCTTCTCCGCTAACCCAAGTTTTCTTAATAGTCCTAAAACGATTCAATTCAGTACATTGATCTCTTTTTCTTTGCTGTTTTTTGTCTTTCTGCTTTTACCTTAAATGTAATGAAATTTGTGTAAAAATTTTTGAGTGAACAATCAGAAAGTGATAGAGTTTTCAAGTGCTACTTACATGATTTTCACTATTTTAGGATTTTCCCCCTTAAATTATAGAACACGAGTGAATTTAATGATACAGGTTTTTGTTTGAAAATTAAGACAAAAGTATAACTAAACAAAGTCAAAATAATTAACATAATTTTTTATAGGATAATTTATAATTGAATGATGGTGAAAGAGATTCAGACTGTCAAGTAATAGTAATTTTTATCAGTTTACTAATTTCAGTCTTACGCCAACGTTGTTTTGTGATTCAGTTTTTGTGGTCTTTAAGGAGGAAGTTGGTTCAATTATATTGGGGCCACATGTATTTAAGGATGATAGTATAATCTTTGAATATAATTGATTTTTTTTAACTTCTATCTAATCAACTATAAGATTTTTTGTTTAAATTTCTGAAAAGAAAAATATTTATTTTGGTTTGTTCTTATCAATAAGTTGACTCTATTAACTTATTTCTATTTTCTTTTAATTTTTTTCTTAAATTTTTTTATCATAATAATTTCTAATATGACGATATACATTATAAGTATATAAATAAGGGATTTAATGCATATTCTTTTTCAATATTATTTCCATATCATGTAATACTTGTTTTAACTTAATAAATATGAGTAATAAAATTGACACAAACAATAAAAACAAGTTACCAAAATATTTATTTTATCAAATATCTAATTTAGGAAAATTAGTATTTATCCCAAACAAAAAACAAAACTTCAAATTTATTTATGCTCTAAAAATTATTCATTTTGGTTTGAATATTTTTTTTTTTTTTTTTGTTGCATGTTTCAAAAAGAGGTCCCTCGGGCAGGAAGCAAAAGTACATTGGTGGTTGTGGCAATTGTTCTCCCGATTGCTATTTCGGCGATGCTTTTGTTTATAGGATGCTGTTGGTGGCGAAGAAGGCAAACAAAAAGAAAAAATCTTGAGGATGTCCAGGAAGTGAATGATAGCAGTAATGTTCTTTTTTTTCTAAAGAAAAAATAAATTGAAGTTGTGATCCAATCTAATAATTGATCTATTTCAAGGCTTGAACAATGTGCTTATTTTTGCAACTATTATAACTTCATTGCTATTTAATGCAGTTAGGAGATATTTGACTAGTGAGGAAGAGTCTTTGCATTTTGACTTGGCAACAATCGAAGCAGCCACAAATAGTTTCTCAGATGAAATGAAGATAGGAGAAGGTGGATTTGGTGCAGTTTATAAGGTATGAATTAATAAATTTCTTATGGTAAAAGATACAGTGTGTAGAGCTTTGGTAATGTGAAGAATGGTTTTAGGGTACCTTTCCCAATGGAGAAGAGATAGCTGTGAAGAGGCTATCAAGAACCTCCCTCCAAGGTGACAGAGAATTCAAGAACGAGGTTCTACTTGTTGCTCAGCTTCAACACAGAAATTTAGTTAGACTTTTAGGCTTTTGTATGGAGAAAACGGAGAGAATACTGGTTTACGAGTTTATCAAAAATTCCAGCCTCGACCACTTTCTATTTGGTTTGTTATTTTGAACCCTTTTGCTCTGGTTATCCCTTTCGAGATATTATATAAACTAATCGTTCTTAGAATACTACAATTTTGTTTGAATTGTAGGTCACGAAGACCAAGGAGTGCTAGACTGGGCAAGACGTTACAACATTATAGTTGGGATTGCACGAGGAATTCAATATCTTCATGAAGATTCTCGACTAAAAGTAATACACCGTGATCTCAAGGCATCTAATGTTTTATTAGATGCCGATATGAATCCAAAGATTTCCGACTTTGGAATGGCAAAGGTTTTTCATGGAAATCAAAGTCAAGAAAATACAAGAACAGGAAGAGTAGTTGGAACTTTGTAAGTTAAATGTAATTGTAGATTATGGTGTATACCTTATACCAGCTGAAAGAATTGTTTCTGAACAGGAAAATCATTCATTTCCGATTTGAAAATCTTTCGAGTTATTTACTGGAGTCTACGTGCTAACAATATTTTTATTTATTTATAGTGGTTACATGTCTCCTGAATATGCCATGCATGGGAAATTCTCAGTGAAATCCGACGTGTTCAGTTTTGGAGTGTTGGTTTTGGAGATCCTTAGCGGCAAGAAGAACACAAGTTACTATCGATCACATGAGGACAATGATGATGACCTTTTGAGCTTTGTGAGTTTTGAACTACGATTTAACATGTTTTTGTTTAGTTGATTAGCTGTGCCAGGAATTTCAAGAATATATATATGTATGTATGTCTAACTAAAGTTTTGGCACAGGCTTGGAAGAATTGGATAGATCGAACACCTTTCCAGATATTGGATCCAAAAGTGAGAGGTTCTTATTCTAGAAATGAAGTTCAGAGATGTATCCATATTGCTTTATTATGTGTTCAAGAAAACCCAGTTGAGAGACCTTCAATGGCGACAATAATGCTTGCGTTGAACTCTTATTCAGTAACTTTAGGGTTTCCCAGACAGCCAGCATCTCTTGTGAGAGGAAGAGCAACAACAGAGAGATTAAGACACCAGCTTGATTCTGATCACTCCAACAGTTCTTCAATCCCTTTTTCTGCTGCTGATTCGTTGATCACTCAAGTATATCCTCGTTAAAAAGGTTGTGATCAATCTCAGTTAACTGAACCCTTCTTATGTGATGAAATGAATAAAACTCACCAATATTTGAGAAACAAATGACTGCTTCATAAACTAATTTGTATATAATTTAATTTTTTAAACATACTTTACTTTTCAAGTAATCAAATGTATTTTATAACACGTATTAAATCGAATTGATAATTGATAATTGATAATTCTTAATTATTGTTTTATTAAATGTTTCTTTGATCATGTTTAAAGTGTATGAGAGAAAATTGAGCTCAACTATATTTGTAGAAATTACGTGTTTGAGGATCCTCTATAAATTGAGCTCAACTAATATTATTCTGCCACTGAAGATGAAAAGAAGTCATAAATCGCGGAGATTCCTTACTTTATCCTTATCTGTCTTTCATAAAATTATTACTGCGAGTATTAAACTTTCTTTTGGTTTAGTTTAGAATAAATTTTAGTTTGAATAGTTGTAGTTGATTTTGAACCTAATTATTTTTATGTTGATTACTGATTAATTGCGTGAAAGTGTGGCATACTTGTGAGTAATTTTCTGTCTAAAGAATTTCGATATGTAATTACGAAGTCACGATTTATTGCTCAATTAAGTTGAGGTTAAACTAAATTAGTAAAATTGAGTGTGATTCACATAATAAGCACCGAGAAGGGAAAACAAAATCAAAAAGATTTCCATATACAATTGTTCTTCCAAAGGAAGAGAATTCGAGATGCACAACAGTTGTAACTCATTATAAAGGATATTTTTTCTCTGTAGCTGTGTCTTTACTCAATGCTTTCTCTTTTGTCCTCTTTGGAGAGTAGCTAATTAGCTTTATATAGATCTCCAGTTCATCCTTACTTTAGTTTTCCTAAAATGGTGGTAGGTGATTGATGTGTGCCGAGGTTATCTCAATCTGCAGAAATGTGATTACGTGATCGTTTAGTCGTTATCCTGATAAGAGGGGACAAACTGCAGGTTTATATATTGAGCCTTCATCTATACACATAGGTCAACTTCAGATCGAATCTAATTCTGCACGTAGGTCGACTTTAGATTGGACCCCACGCATTTGTACAAATAGATCGACTCTAGTCTAGTCGCCAGGGTGTACAATAACCACTTTAATTAATTAAAATTTTTTAATTTTTTAATTTTTTAATCCTGTTTGTATTTTTTCAAATAAATCAAAAAATTAAAATTAATAATTTATTCCTTCTTTCTTCTTAAAATATATGAGTAATTGATTGACTTGATATATTCATTGTGTTATTAATCGTACGGCCATTAACTTATTGTGGTTCTCACCAATCTTGAAAGATTATAGAAAGTCAATATTTTCTATACTGTTCAGTCCAAAATGTTTTTTGAAATTAATTTAAAATATATAAAATAACCGATATGAAAACCTTTTCTTGTTTTGCTAATGATAGTATTGTTTTCTATTTTCTTTAGATAACAAATACGTTAAAAATAAAAAAATGATTTTATTCAAATACCATGTCGAGTGCTTCGCAAATCATGTTCTTCCTTCCAAATGTGTTGAAAATCTAACTCAGTCCCTTTTTAGATTGGTGAACATTTATCTAACATTTACGTACCCTCCAAACTCATAGATTCACTCAAACAAAAAACATAAAAGTATTATAAAAAAGTAAGAAATGTAAGAAGTTTAAAAAAAATAAAATAAAATGAATTTGAATATTGTTTAGTGCATATCTAAATGGTATTTAGTAATAATTTTAATAAATTTAAAAATTAAAACTCCAGCCCATCATAAATTTCACCTAATTAATTTTCTCCTCATCTAATTAAAAAAGCATCTAGTTTGTTTGCGAACCAATTGTGTTAACTAAACTCACCGGTAGCCAGCACAAACTTAGTTCATTTCAAATATATGACGTATTTTGCAAACAGTACATTCCCTTTGTACGTGTGTTTTTTTTTATTTGGTATTTTTCTTCTTATTTTAATTTTTTTTAAATAAGATTTAAGATAGTAGATCTCTTTTTTATTATTCGCGATTACAGGATCTGTCTGGTGTCTTAGTTTAAAAGAGAGGAGAAAAGTCGTGATTGAATGTGGATATCTGGCATTGAATACAGAATATGAAACATTATCTCGCGTTGAAAATTATAAGGCTAGGCAAAATATCAATTAGATAACTTAATATTTTATTTTTAGGAAAGATAGCCTCAGATTTTAAGTGTTACGGCTTTGGTGTTATAATAACAACTTGCAGAGCCAGTGATATTATGCAAGGTATAGGGCAACTTTGATCCTGGCAGTATACTCTTAAAAAAATTATTTCAAACTAATAAATAATAAATATAATTTAATAATATTATTACGCTTTTTTTAAATTTCTATATATAAAGTTATTTATTAGCCATCATGATAAACTCTCAAAGTTATTCTTTTGAATTAATAAAATTATTTAATACAAAGGAATTCACAGCGTTGTACTATGATTAGGGATAAAATTTAGGCGTATAGTATTGTTGATTAGTTAATAGTATAATTTCATTTTAGTAATAGGTTAAGAAAGTGGTACTTAAACTTTGTATTGATTGTTAAAAGGAAATTTGAATTAGAGAATCGTATACTTAAAAACCCTTAATTAAAGTATTGCACATAAATTTGACTATATTGTAGAAAATATTTATTTTGTCTATAGTAACAAAGTTTGAACCTAAATACATATATTGCAGAAATACTCAATTTGTTTACTACTAAACTCGCTTGGGAAGAAGTAGTTATTTGAAAGTTATTGAGAATAGAGTGGTGAACATGATGCATGGGACCGAACAGGAGGCTGCGGTCAGCGAAGGGGTTCTTAATTAAGTTCTTTCTTAACCCTTTAATCCCACTTGAAGTGCTGTTCATTTGTTGATTCTGTTGTTCAGAAAAGGTTTTAAAATATCAACTTCTTTTTATTTTTAATCATAAACTTATATTTAAGCCAAACATTATGTTAATCGATCTACTCATTAAATGGTAGGGTTTGAATACATTTAACATGTGAACTAATGCAAATTTGACAAAAGGGAAAAAGCCGTTTGAAACCAATTTCATTTTTGAGGTCCATTTCACACCAACTTTTAATAATATAATATTAAATTAACATAATAAAAATAAAAACAAATTAAATGTTATAATAAAATAGTAATTTTTTAAAGTGTAAGTTGAAGTCAGAGAAAATATACAGTGTCAAAATAACCACTGCCCTTGACAAAAAGAGTTGAATCTGGGAACCGATTGATATCAACCGAAGTAGCTTTTTCAAACTTTCATTCTGAATTTTTAAATGAGTGGACTAGGTCTTTGTTCGGTTGCTTCTAGACCTGCATTTCAATTTGTCAAACATCACGCACTGAAGATGCTGGAAGTGTATGCGTAAAAGAAAAATTCTGACAGTTTATCATCTTATGGTTTACAATAACTTATAGTAATTCCCAACCCAAAATCTTGTGTTGTGCGCGAAACGATGTTTTGGCGCAACATGTTCCTCTCCAGCTCCACCAACCACGTTACCTTTCTTCTGTCCCTGTCTCTCTTGGTAATGGAACCGATTTGTTCCTCTGCAGCTCCAGTTTACAATTACTGTCCAACCAACGCATCCTACAATTCCAGCGCTACATTCGAAAATAATCTCAAATTCCTTTTCCAATCTCTTCTCTCCAACATTTCCCAATCCGACGGCTCCTATTCCACCTTCATGGGCTTGGGGACCGCAAGCGTCGCCAGCGGCTCTTTCCTCTGCCGCGGCGACGTCTCCCTTGCCACCTGTAACGACTGCATAACCACCGCCGTCACCGAAATAACACAACTCTGCCCCAACAAAACAGAGTCCATAATATGGTACGACGAGTGCATGCTCCGTTTCACCAACACCTACTACAACCCCATCAACATCGAACCGGGAGCCAGCTTGTCGAACGATGAAAACATCTCCGCCTCCGACTTGGTCAGCTTTAACAGCACGTTGTTCGGCTTGTTGGACGATTTGGTGGAAGAGAGTGCGAATTCTAACTCGGCGAGGAAATTCGCCACCGGCGATAGAGAATTCGCCGGATCCTCGCCTCGGAGAAGGGTGTACGCCCTGACGGAGTGCGACCCGTCCTTCACGAATAGTGTGTGTGAAGAGTGTTTGCAAAACGCCATTTCAACTCTTCCTTCGTGCTGCGAAGGAAAACAGGGCGCGAGGGCTCTGCTTGCAATGTGCAATGTTAGATACGAATTGTTTCAGTTTTACAATACGAGTGCCACGTCAGCACCCTCATCAGGTTTTTTTCTTGACAAATATATAACCTATTTACTCGTAATTAATAGTATAAATAATTTTTCTATTTAATGAAATTACCTGAGTATAATGTATTACACTGTTAAGTGATTTCTATATTTTTGGTGTACTATCTCAAAAACCTATTAATTAAGTTTGAGATCATATATATTCCATTTAGCTGTAATTAGATTAATAAGCGATGTTTCCTGTATTTCATATAATTTCATTATTCCGTGGAAACAGAAATATTAAAGCTAACTTTTTTTATTAATTTACTTTATACTTGGGATTTTCTTTTTCCATTGTATGACGCTCCCCATTCCTGTAGTTAGAAATCATCCAACCCTAATTTCCAAATTTTCAAATCGATCAACAGCGGCCTCAAACTTCCCCTTCGAGTTCATCCAATGTTGGTTCTGTCGTGAGGGAAGGAGGTAGAGATGATGGAGGAACAATCGTCGTCGTCATTGGTACTGTCTACGGTGGCAGACGGAAGCACAAAACTGGATTTCATCAAAAGCCGAAGAGATAACCATAACAGTGTCTCTCCTCCCTAGCTTCTTCGCTGGCTGAGACACTATAACGATGTCTCTCATCTCCATCGTCCTTGTCGTTGCGGCCTGCAAACGGCGAAAATGGCGTCGCTCCACGCACAGCGGCAAATGGAAACGGCGGTGATTGAGATGCGACCTTAGGAGCTGGAGGCGATAGTAAAAAAGCGAACAACGGAAATGGCAGTGTAGAGATTCAGGCAACGGAGACAACAACAAGGCCACCGACAGAGGAAGTTGTGTGGCTGAAGATGGCGGTGTTGGAGGCGTTATTGACGGTCAAAGAGAGAAACCAAATATGAAACAGAAAAGATGTCACTGGTCGTGGGTTGGATGAACTCGACGGAAGGAGATTGAAACCGCTCTTCAGCAATATGAAAAATTGATTAGTGTTCGTGAATTGAATTCATGTGACCACAGCATACTAATCTTCATCAATTTCAGAGAGGGTACTATAGAAATTACCTTATAAGTAATTCAAAGAATATATTGATGAAGATTAGTTGAATGCTAAATAGTTCGTGACATGTTTTTAGGAGTATGCATATGTAATGAATTTTCTTTCTTTCTTTTTGTAATTACTAGTTACTAAAGCCTATTTTTTTGGTGCAATTATTTATGCAGGAAATAGCAATTATGTATTACGAGTAATCTTCATTGTTGCCCTCGTTATTGTGTCGATAATTCTCGTATGTGGTGTCTGCTATTTCATATTCAAAAGATCAAAGAAGAAATACAACACTCTTCTAAGGGAAAATTGTAAGTAATCTGAAAAGAAACTGACCCTTTCCCATTTCTTTAAAAGGTTAAAATTACTAATTTCAGCTCTTGGATGTTCCTCTAGTTGGAGAAGAAAGTTCCACTTTGGAGTCGTTACAATTTGATTTAGCCATAATAGAAGTTGCCACAAAGAAGTTTTCACATGAAAACAGGATAGGTGAAGGTGGATTTGGAGATGTTTATAAGGTGAGTAAGCCTTATTAAAGATATATGCATGTTTGTTTCTATTTGTTTCTTGTAGTTAACATGCATTGTTTGTGCTTTTAGGGTATCCTTCCAGATCGACGAGAAATAGCAGTTAAAAAACTTTCACATAGTTCAGGCCAAGGTGCAGCAGAATTCAAGAATGAGATTTTGTTAATAGCAAAACTTCAACATAAAAATTTAGTGACATTGTTAGGATTTTGTTTGGAAGCTGAAGAAAAGATGCTTATTTATGAATTTGTGCCTAATAAAAGCCTTGACTACTTTCTATTTGGTAAGGTTATATTATTACTATTTATTGCTGAGCTTTGAAATACTTTAGCGGGTAGAAAAACATTCCCTTATATTTTTCCTTGATCTTACTTTGATAGAATATTTCATTTACAGATTCATACAAAAGTAGTCAAATGAAGTGGTCAGAACGTTACAAAATTATTCAAGGAATTAGCCAAGGAATTTTATATTTACATGAACATTCACGATTGAAAGTTATACATCGTGATCTCAAACCTAGCAATATTTTATTGGATGACAACATGAATCCAAAGATTTCAGATTTTGGATTGGCAAGAATTGTTGGTGTAGATCAATATCAAAGAAAAACAAATAGAATCGTGGGAACATAGTAAGTATTTTTCAAGTACAATTCATCTTGTTTATTAACATTTTTTATTTATTGAAATATACATGTTTACTAACATTTATATTTGTAAACAGTGGATATATGTCACCCGAATATGCTATGCATGGACAATTTTCAGAAAAGTCCGATGTTTTCAGTTTTGGAGTTATAATACTAGAAATAGTTAGCGCTAAAAAGAATGCAAGAGATATTTTCTCAGACGATGATGACCTCTTGAGCTATGTATGTATATATTTGTATGAGATTATTTTACATTAATTGATGCTAATCAGACGTAAAGAAGGCATAGATCTAATTAATATTTGATTTATGAATTTGTTGCAGGCTTGGGATCAATGGAGGGATCGGACACCATTAAACATATTAGACCAAAATATTAAGGAATCCTGCAATCACAGTGAAGTCATAAAATGCATCCAAATAGGTTTATTATGTGTACAAGAGAAGCCGCATGACAGACCTACAATGACACAAGTTGTTTCATATCTCGGTAGCTCTTTGTCTGAGTTACCATTTCCTGAAAAACCCATAAATTCTAATCAAAGTGGACTAGTTCAAAAGATGATAGCAAGAGGATCTAGTTCAGGTTCTGCACAAACAATGAATGAAATGTCTGTGAGCATATTTATCCCTCGGTAGCAATATGTATAGTCTTGTGTATAAATAGATTATATATCCTAGCTAGTTAAAATCTACATTAATTCGATGTTATCTTCGACTTAAGATTTCACAATAGATAACTTGCCATTATTTAAGTTAAACAACTGTTTCTTTTGATAGAAAAATATAATCACTAATGAAAGTTATTGACTGTTGCTATAGAATATACGCGTTGATAAAGGTATGTCGATGCCCTTTACTCTTTACTCCTTAGGAATGATATGTTTGAAAATATACTATGTTACTATTTTTTTAGAATATGATTAAAAGTAACTCCTTTTTTTTTTTATAATAAATATGTGTCAGGAAATGGTTAAAAGAAAAATGAATTAGTTCATATACATTTTGTAGAAAAATTTTAATAATGGGCCTAAAACTTAGAGGCTCACAAAAGAAACTGGCATGTAAAAGAGGCCCAGAGTTAAATGCATTCCTTCTTCATACTGGTGTTGGATTCTGAGATTAGGCCCACACATTTTTGCCCAAGAGCGCAGCACCATATATTAGTAAAATCATGTATTATTTAAAAAATTGTAGATGCTACCTTCAAAATCAAACAGCAAAATAACTAATAACATTTGTATTTTGATTATGATCGTAGTTCAACACTGCCACTACTTTCTGTTAAACCAACTTTAAGCATTGGCGATTAAGTGTGTCTTAAGTTTAGTTTCGGTCAAATATTCTATTTACTTCTTTTAACTATTATTCAAACTCATTATTTCTTTCTAAGCGTGTAAAACGTGCAATTTTGACTTTGAAAATTTTAACTTATATTTATGTATCTAATTACTTTTACATTATGCATTTTACTTGTGATATTTATATGTTATATACATGTTATTTTATAAAACTAAGAATAGTGGCCTATAGTAGAGTGAGAAAAAAAAACAAATAATTGATCGCTTTGTTTTTGTATTTTTAAACTGATTCACTTAAATCGATTTTGCATGAACTTTTCATAATTCTGATTTTTAAAAAGTGATAATTAAATAATATTGTCTTAATAAGATCATTCCAAAATTCAACTCCTTTCCCAAAATCACAGTTTATTTCATGGACAAATTGCTATTGCATGCATGAGTTTTAAGTTTTGAATACTCATATATGGAACCTTTTAATTGAATTTTTAATAATTTTTTATATTCTATTGAATTCAACAAAATTATAATTTTGAATCGAATCCAGCTGTTTAACTTTTTTATTGACTATGATGTGAAGTTTAATTGTGATTACATAAATGTTTTCTTAGCTCCACCCAGTATAGTTATCTTTACATATAGATTTATAATTTTATAATAAAATATTAAAATTATTAGAGTGTTACAAGATTATTGAAGAAATTTCACGTGAAATTCTTTATTTACAAGAATATTTAAAATAAAAAATAAAAAAATATACATTATGACTTCAAATCAAATAATGTGTTGTTAAATGACAATATAAAATAAAAGATATCTAATTTTGATATGTCAAGAATGATTTAAATATATTTTATTTTTCAAATAATCAAATGTAATTTATAAACATGTATTAAATTGGATAAATAATTCCTAATTATTGATTTATTAAATGTTTCTTACTTTTGTATTTTTAGTATGATTATTCATTTATACATTAGTTGTAACAATAAGATATAGTTAAAAATGATTTTTATACTAATTTAAATGTATTATAGAAAAATTCTTAAAAATGACCAATTTTAATAATAAAATAATTAATAATTATATGATTAATTTAGATATCGATTTATAAATCATAAAGTACGAATAAGTAAAATAGTTTCAATCAGTTATGATTGATCTTTAAATATATAATTAAAATAATAGTTATTATAAATTGATTATTGACATTATCTTGAAGGAAGTATTTAAGTAATAACATTAATAAAAAAATAAAGGTTAAAATACTCCTTTGGTCCATGTTTTTGTTGAAAAATCTCAAATAGGTCATAAGATTTTTTTTAGTCTCAATTAGGTCCATATTTTTGAAAATGTGTAACAATTAGGCCCATTTCGTTAGTATAGAGTTAACGGTGTTAAAGATGTACCACGTGTCAGCTCCACATTTTTTTGAATTTTTTTGAATTTTTTTAAAAAAATTTAAAAATTTTTTTTTTAAATTTTTTAAATTTTTATTTTGAAAATTATTCATGCCACGTGTCACATCAATATTATGCCACGTGTCAAGTCAGTAAGGTGACACGTGTCAAGTCATTGTTTGAATCTCAATTTGGTCCATATATTTATTATTTTAATTATATTTCAGTCTATTTTTTTTTAATTTTCAATTTCATCCTCTCCAAATTGAGATCAAATTTAACTTTTATATAAATTTTATAGTGATATTTTTATTAAACATTTTAATAATATTAAGTTTATTTTATATTTTGTTTTAAAATTTTAAAATATTTATTTTAACTTGTTACAAAATTGTTTTAAATAATTTATATACAAATGTTAGAGTTGGTTTAAAATTAAAATTTTTATAAATTTAAATATAAAATTTTAAAACAATTTTGTAAAAAGTTAAAATAAATATATTTAAAAAATTTTAAAAAAATGGACTGAAATGTAATAAAAATAACAAATATATAGACCAAATTGAGATTCAGACAATAATTTGACACGTGTCACCTTACTGACTTGACACGTGGCACAATACTGACGTGACACGTGGCATGAATAATTTTCAAAAAAAAAAATTCAAAATTTAAAAAAAAATTCAAAATTTTTTAAAAAAATTCAAAAAAATTCAAAAAAAATGTGGAGCTGACACGTGGCACATCTTTAACACCGTTAACTCTATACTAACGGAATGAGCCTAATTGTTACACATTTTCAAAAATATGGACCTAATTGAGACTAAAAAAAATCTTATGACCTATTTGAGATTTTTCAACAAAAACATGGACCAAGGGAAAAATAAAATGTCGGCTCTTAATAATTTTCACCTATTTAATTTCCTACTCATCTAATTAAAAAAGCATCTAATTAATGTGTTTGCTTGCGAACCGATTGGTTTAACCAGACTCACCGGTAGCCAAAACGAGCTTAGTTAATCTCCAATTTTGCCTATTTTGCAAACTCCTTTTTACGTATTATTTTGTATGGTATATTTTTTTCTTATTTTAATTTTTTGAAATAAGATATAAGATAGTATATACCTTTTTTATTACTCGCAATTACAGTATATGTCTGCTGTCTTAGTTTAAAAGAGAGGAGAAAAGTCGTGATTGAAGACTATGGATATCTGGCATTGAATAATATAAAATAAAACCTCTTACTGAAAATTATAAGGCAAGGCCAAATACAAATTAGATAACTTCAGATTTTACTTTTAGGAAACATAGCTTCAAATTTAAAGTGTTACAGCTTTCATGTTATAATAACAACATGCAGTGATATTACACAAGGTAGGGCAACTTTAAATCCTGACAGTAAACTTTTAAAAAACTATTTTAAACTGATAAATACAAAAATAGTTCAGTAAATACGATCCATTTAAATTTCTATATATAAAGTTTTTTATTAGCCATCATGATAAGCTTTCTAAGTCATTCTGTTGAATTAATAAAATTATTTAATACACAGGAATCACAGCGTTGTAATATGATATTACGGATGAAATTTAGGCGCGTAGTATTGTTGATTAGTTAATATTATAATTTCATTTCAGTAATAGATTAAGAAAGTGGTACTTAAACTTCGTATTGATTGTTAAAAGGAAATTTGAATTAGAGAATCGTATACTTAAAAACCCTTAAGTATTGCACTTAAATTTGATTATATTGTAGAAAATATTTATTTTGTCTATATTAACAAAGTTTGAACTTACATACATATATAACAGAAAGTACTCAATTTGTTTACTACTGAACCCGCCTGATTGTACCTTGGGAAGGAGTAATTATTTGAAAGTTATCTGAGAATAGAGTGGTGAACATGATGCATGCATGGGACCTAACAGGAGGCGGCGGTCAGCGAAATGGTTCTTAGCTTCTTTCTTAACCCTTATCCTAATTCAAGTGCTGTCCATTTGTTGTTTTTTTGGTTCAGAAAAGGTTTTAAAATACCAACTTCTTTTATTTTGTCATAAACTTATGTTGATCAATCAATAAATGGTAGGGTTTGAATACATTTAACACGTGAACTGGTGCAAAATTGACAAAAAGAAAAAGGTTGAATGAGGTAAATATGATTGATATCAACCGAAAAGTAGGCTAGCTTTTCAAACTTTCATTCTGAAATTTCTGGTGAGTGGACTAGGTCTTTGTGCGGTTGCTTCTAGACCTGCATTTCAATTTGTCCAACATCACACACAGAAAAATGTACGTGTAAGGCATATCTGAGAGTGTATCATTTTATAATTACAATAACTTATAGATAGTTGATAATACACTTACTATTCCAATTCCAAAATCTTGTGTTGTGCGCGAAACAATGTTTTGGCGCAATATGTTTCTCTCCAACTCCACCAACCATGTTACCTTTCTTCTCTTCCTGTCTCTCTTCGTAATTGAACCGTTATTTTCCTCTGCAGCTCCGGTTTACAATTACTGCCCAACCAACGCATCCTACAATTCTAGCGCAACATTCGAAACCAATCTCAAATTCCTCCTCGAATCTCTCGTCTCCAACATCTCGCAATCCGACGGCTCCTATTCCTCCGCCATGGGCTTGGGGACCACAAGCGTCGCCAGCGGCTATTTCCTCTGCCGCGGCGACGTCTCCATGGCCACGTGTAACGACTGCATAACCACAGCCGCCACCGAAATAACACAACTCTGCCCCAACAAAACAGAGTCCGTAATATGGTACGACGAGTGCACGCTCCGTTTCACCAACACCTACTTCGACCCTGCCAGCACCGAACCCGGAGCTAGCTTATCGAACGGTCAAAACATCTCCGCCTCCGACTTGGGCAGCTTTAACCGCACGTTGTTCGGCTTGTTGGACGATTTGGTGGAAGAGAGTGCGAGTTCTAACTCGGCGAGGAAATTCGCCACCGGCGATAGAGAATTCGCCGGATCCTTGTCTCGGGTGTACGCTCTGACGGAGTGCGAGCCAAGCTTAACGAATAGTGGTTGTGAAGAGTGTTTGCAAAACGCCATTTCAACTCTACCGTCGTGCTGCGAAGGAAAACAGGGCGCGAGGGCTCTGCTTGCGTGGTGCAATGTTAGATACGAATTGTTTCAGTTTTACAATACGAGCGCCACGTCAGCACCCTCATCAGGTATTTTTCTTAACAAATATAATATAACCTATCTACTCGTACTTAGAGATTCTGGCGACGGAGACAACAACAATGCCACCGTCAGAGGAAGTTGTGTAGCAGAAGATGGCGGTGTTGGAGGCGTCAGTAACATTGACGGTCACAGAGAGAAACCAAATATGAAACAGATAAGATGTCACTGGTCGTGCGTTGGATGAACTCGACGGAAGGAGATTGAAACCGCTCTTCAGTAATATGAAAAATTGATTAGTGTTCGTGAATTGAATTCATGTGACTGCAGCATACTAATCTTCATCAATATGTATATGCAATGAATCATCACCTTTCTTTCTTTTTGTACTTACTAAAGCCTGTCTTTTTCGTGCAATTATTTATGCAGGAAATAACCATTATGTATTACGAGTAATCGTCATTGTTGCCCTTGTTATTGTGTCGATAATTCTCTTATGTGGTGTCTGCTATTTCATATTCAAAAGATCAAGGAAGAAATACAACACTCTTCTAAGGGAAAATTGTAAGTAATCTGAAAAAGAAAGCCTGATCCTTTCCCATTTCTTTAAAAGGATAAAATTACTAATTTCAGCTCTTGGATGTTCCTCTAGTTGGAGAAGAAAGTTCCACTTTGGAATCGTTACATTTTGATTTGGCCACAATGGAAGTTGCCACAAAGAAGTTTTCACATGAAAACAGGATAGGTGAAGGTGGATTTGGAGATGTTTATAAGGTGATAAAGTAATATTAAAAATATACGCATGCCTGTTTCTATTTGTTTCCTGTAGTTAACCTGCATTTTTTATGTTCTTAGGGTATCCTTCCAGATGGACGAGAAATAGCAGTGAAAAAACTTTCACATAGTTCAGGCCAAGGTGCAGCAGAATTCAAGAATGAGATTCTGTTAATAGCAAAACTTCAACATAAAAATTTAGTGACATTGTTAGGATTTTGTTTGGAAGCTCAAGAAAAGATGCTTATTTATGAATTTGTGCCTAATAAAAGCCTAGACTACTTTCTATTTGGTAAGTTTATCTCACTACTATTTGCTGCTGAGCTATGAAATACTTCTGCTGGTAGAAAAATACTCCCTTATATTTTTTTTTCTTACTTTAGATTGAATATTTCATTTACAGATCCATACAAAAGTAGTCAAATGAATTGGTCAGAACGATACAAAGTTATTCAAGGAATTACACAAGGGATTTTATATTTACATGAACATTCGCGATTGAAAGTTATACACCGTGATCTCAAACCTAGCAATATATTATTGGATGACAACATGGATCCAAAGATTTCAGATTTTGGAATGGCAAGAATTGTTGGTGTAGATCAATATCAAAGAAATACAAATAGAATTGTAGGAACATAGTAAGTATTTTTCTCTTCAGTATAATTTTTCATGTTATCTATCAAAGGACATCTTTAATTTATTGAAATATACTTGTTTTCTAACATTGATGTTTGTAACAGTGGATATATGTCACCGGAGTATGCAATGCACGGACAATTTTCAGAAAAATCAGATGTTTTCAGTTTTGGAGTTATAATACTAGAAATTGTTAGTGCAAAAAAGAATGCCAGACAAGTTTTTTCAGATGATGATGACCTTTTGAGCTATGTATGTATTTATTTGTATGAGATTATTTTACAGTAATTGTTACTAATCCGGCATAAAGAAGGGAAAGATCCAATTAATATTTGATTTATGAATTTGATTGCAGGCTTGGGATCAATGGAGGGATCGGACACCATTAAACATATTAGACAAAAACATTAAGGAATCTTGCAATCACAGTGAAGTCATAAAATGCATCCAAATAGGTTTATTATGTGTGCAGGAGAAGCCTCATGACAGACCTACAATGACACAAGTTGTTTCATATCTCGGTAGCTCTTTATCTGAGTTGCCATTTCCTGAAAAACCAATAAATTTTAGTCAAAGTGGACTAGATCACAGGATGGTAGTAGGAGGATCCAGTTCAGGTTCTACACAATCGAAAAATGAAATGTCTGTGAGCGTATTTATCCCTCGGTAGTATATGTATAGTGTTGTGTATAAATAAATTGTATATCCTAGCTAGTTAAAATCTCCATTAATTTGATATTCTATTTATCTTGAAGTTAAGATTTTACACTATATGATAGATAACTTCCCATCATTTAAATTAAATAACCGTTTCATTTGATAGCACACTTTCTTCTTCCGCTTCTTCCATCACACCTAGAACTTTCACCACACCCATTACTCTCAAATCATCAGATGAAAATGACCTCATTTGGAAGCAGCAGGTCTTAGCTACAATTCGTGGGTTCAACCTGTTACACTTTCTTGATGGACACCACACTCTTACTCGTTTTCTTTCTACTACAGACGCGGCAAGTAATACGATCAACCCAGACTTCCTTAATTTTGAGGAGCAAGATCAACTAATTGTGGCTTGGCTTCTACCATCCATGACAACACCTATACTCACTAAAATGGTGGGTCTTGATTCTTCATCTCAAATCTGGCCACATATTATGCTTCTCACACCACACCAGAGCTCCAGTCAAGAAACTTAAAGTTCAACTCAGACAATCAAAGAAAGATCTTTTTGTACCACTCTATCTTCTTGACATTAAAGAAATTGTAGATTCCCTCGCTGTCATAGGTTCTCCGTTGTCAACCGATGAACATATTGAAGCCATCTTGGATGGTCTTTCCGAGGAGTATGACTGTTTTATAACTTCTGTTCCAAGTCGTTTAGATCCTTACCCTGTCAAGGATATTGAAGCATTGTTACTTGCCCGAGAAGAACGCCTAGAAAAGAATAAGGTGGTTAACTCCTCTCTCTTTCAAGCTAATTTTTCATCCGCATCCAACAATCAGAACAAGCATCACTCTTTTGGCCCACCTCAATGCCTTTCTGCTCCACCTCTACTTGCTAATCGTTTCTTCGGTCCCAAAATGGTCTCCTAATTTTTCTTTCTGCATTAGATCATAATTTTTGAAAAAATTGAAGTTATTTAGTCTTTTTTTTGTTAGTATCACATGATAGTAGCTGTGTCATGTGGTGGGTACATGTCGTCTACAGATTGGTGACATTAACACGTCCCACTTCCGTTCCGGGATTAAAAGACGACGAAAGAGGTCAACACTCGTCGTGATATTTTGTGTACGAACCGCCACTTACGTTCCGGGATTAAAAGACGATGGAAGAGGTCAACACTCGTGATATTTGGAAGAAAAATATCTAGTAATTAAAATTTCTGTTGAAACAAGGATCAACAACACATTCTAAAGTAAAATAGAAAAAATGGGTTAATTTAAAGTAATTATTAACACATATAATGTATTAATTTTTTTTTTAAATTATATTGTCAGTTAGTAGTTAATATTATAGATGTACTAATTATTTGCAAAAAATGGTTCTAATTAATATATAAAACATATCACTAATTCAAATAATATATGAATTAAAAACTTCTGCTTGACATTGACATTAATTATAACCAATTAATTTTCAGTGTTCCTATTGTGAATGTCTATGAAGGAGAAGACAAATATGTAATAAATTACTACAACATATAACACATTAAAAGATAAATTATAGGAGTTAAAGTATATTATATATTCTTTTAAAGTAAAACATTACAAATAAATTAGTAAATTGAAAAGTAAGAACATTAATATTAAAAAATATAAAATTATGTTATTAAAATAAAATTAAAAAATAAGCACTTCATTTATGCTGTTAATTTGACGAGGAAATCACCGGTGACTGCTCTGTATATTTTACCATATGCTAGTGGTTTCCGTCACATCACATTAAGTTTTTGTGATACAGAATTGTTCAAAGTTCAACCGGAGCTTGGTAGTCAACTGAATGAATAATGACAATAATACGTTAACCCGTAGACAGTGGCAATCACACGGACCTTAAGGTCAAAAGTTAAATGTTCATGTTCACACCTTTTATCAACAATAAATCTTCCCTTTATTTTCTTTCACTACCTTACTCCAATCAGACAACTGTGGCCATGGTTTCAACAATGCTCGGATTCCTCTGTATGTTTCTCATACTCCTAACTATATCCCACTCCTATGCCCAAACAAGTTTCTTATACCACTTCTGTATGAACGAGAAGGGTAATTACACTGCTAACAGCACCTACCACAACAATCTCAATACCCTTTTGTCCAACCTCTCTTCAGACACAGATATTGACTATGGTTTCTACAACTTTTCGCATGGCCAAAGCAGTGACAGAGTAAACGCAATTGGACTGTGCAGAGGAGATGTCAAGCCAGACGCTTGCTGTAGATGCTTGAATGATTCAAAAGTCCTTCTCCAGCAACTGTGTCCAAATCAGAAGGAGGCAATTGGTTGGTATGACAGTTGCATGTTACGCTATTCCAACCGCTCACTATTCAACACCATGGAAACCTTACCTACTTTCTATATGTGGAACCCTGTAAACGCAACAGACATTGATCAATTCAATCAAGCGTTGAGGAACTTGCTAGACAGCCTCATAGGCAAAGCTACACTAGGGGACTCCAAGCGTAAGTTTGCTGCAGCAAATGTTTCAGGACCAGCCTCTCAGACTATATTTGGTCTTATGCAGTGTACCCCTGACTTGTCACAACAAGATTGCACCGAATGCTTGAGTGGGGTTATCCCACAAATTCCACAATGTTGTGATGGCAAGAGAGGTGGTAGAATTGTAAGGCCTAGTTGTAACTTCAGATATGAGACATACAGCTTCTATGATCCTACCCATGTTGAAATACCACCAGCACCAGCACCAGCACCAGCACCAAAGGTGTCTGCTCTTCCTCCTTCAACCACCGATACCTTGTCCACAGAAGGTAAACGTCAAATCCTTCTTGCAATGATGAAACTAGTGCAATTTGATGATTTTAATAAATTCTAAGAAAGAAGTGAGTGTACTTAACCTACAAGATTGAAACTTGTTGATGAAATCCTTTTCCATGAAAGTGATTAGACTTTGTTGAGAACTAATTTATTATCCTCAGTCCTAGAAATATACTAATTATTGAAGTTCTGTTTTGGCAGGAAAGAGCAAGACTTATCTAACTGTAATAGCAATAGTTGTGCCAATAGCCTTTGTCATACTGGTAATTCTTATGTGCGTCTATTTAAGAACGAGGAAGTCACGGAAAGAGATTGAAGGTAACCTAACATGACATTCTCTTCTAGTATGTTATTTTTTGATTTAATCCTTTGATGTGGAGTTTATAGGGTAAAACTCAGGAATATGAAATTGGATTGTAGAGTTATCGAATAATTCTTTTAGAATTCTAGTTGCTATTTAGCAGAACAATAGAATATAAAATTTCTTCCGCTGTTGGAAAAAAGTGCATGGTTCAATCACTGTCAGGAAATATAAAATGAGAAAGAAGGTCACATACAGCAATAGGTGTTTATATAATAAAATGCAAGTGGAGAGGGAATAGAAACATTTTAAAAGTGTATGAAAATCAGCTTATCCAAATAATGAATTGTAGAATTTCTGATTGACATAATGTAAGTAGTCGACATATAATAAATTTTATATTATAAGCTCTATCAAGTTCCCAAAAGAAAGTTGTTATTATTGTTATCATAAATAAGCAAGTAAGCGACTATAAGGAGAAGATTTTCCCAAAAAGAAGCAGAATTCCATTTGAAGAACTGATTTGTTGCAATTAATTCCCAGTTCAAGTTGAAAATGAGGATGAAATTAGATCAGCAGAGACATTGCAATTGGACTTATCCACAATCATGACGGCTACAAACAACTTTTCTGATGCAAATAGGCTAGGAGAAGGAGGATTTGGACCTGTTTACAAGGTAAATATAACAGTGTCATAGAAAGATGTACATCATCACATCTAAAAATGTACTAGTATATGTATACCTGATAGGCCATTACCCTGACTTACAATCATAAAATTAAAATTTTCAGGGTAAGCTCTCCAATGGTCAGGAAATTGCAGTGAAAAGGTTGTCCGAGAACTCCCTCCAAGGAGAAATTGAGTTTAAGAGTGAGGTGATGTTAGTGGCCAAACTTCAGCACCGAAATTTAGTTAAGCTGCTAGGATTTTGCTTGGAAAGAAGAGAAAGGCTATTGGTGTATGAATTTGTTCCCAACAAAAGCCTCGATTTCTTCATATTTGGTAAGTCAAAACTAACGGAACTGAACCATCTATTCTTCATTCATAAACATTCTAACTCGTTGAGAATATGGTATCTTGGCTTTGGTTTGTAGATGAAGTTAGGCGCGCAGAGTTGGATTGGGAAAAGCGACACAAAATTATAAGAGGCATAGCTAGAGGTCTTCTTTACCTTCACGAGGATTCACGTTTGACCATTATTCACCGTGATCTCAAAGCAAGTAACATTCTTTTAGATGCCGGGATGCATCCAAAGATATCAGATTTTGGCATGGCAAGATTATTTGAAGTGGATCAAACTCAGGACAATACAAATAGAATTGTTGGAACCTAGTAAGTATTAGAATGTTCTACGCCATTGCCAAATAATTTATATTAATCACTGTCTTCAATTAAAACAAAACCATCTCTCTAAAGAACAAAGTTGCCAATATTTTTACGTAAGTGCTAATGAGATGATCGATTTGGACATGCAGTGGATATATGGCGCCAGAGTATGTCTTCTATGGACAATTCTCAGTGAAATCTGATGTTTATAGTTTTGGCATATTGGTTCTTGAGATTGTAAGTGGCCAGAAAAATAGTTGGGTACAAAGAGGGGAGAATGAAGGGGATCTTCTAACCTATGTAAGTAATCATTATTCTTTTAATGACTTGTTTTCCTTGTACTTAGGTTAGATTCCGTTAGTTTCTTACAGAATTGTAATCTTTAAGGCTGAATCTGAATCAATATTTGTACTATTGATCAACTGCTTGCAGATATGGCAAAACTGGAGGAACGGGACAGTGTCAAACATTATTGATCCAACAATTGCGGACAGTTCGAGAAATGAAATAATGAGATTTATCCACATTGCGTTGCTTTGTGTTCAGGAAAAAGTGGGTGATAGACCAACCATGGCCTCTATTGTACTCATGCTTAGCAGCCACTCTGTTTCGCTTCCATTGCCGTCTCAGCCTGCTTTCTCCGTTCCAAGCAGAAATTTCTCAGTCATTCAATCAGAAGAGTATGACCCAGTTGCAAGTGCATAAACTGAATCAAAGGCTCAATCTGCCAAATCATCGCTGAACCAGATTAGTTATAAATTATAATAAAGTGACCCTTCTGTTGATTCCAACTTCAGTAACCAATCTCTTGTTTCATTCGGATTAAATATTTTCTTTAAAAAAAATGAAATTAGTTTTTTTTTTTAATTTTAATTTAATTTAGTTTTTTATATTTAAGAGTTTATGAATTTAGTTCTTTTAACTAAATTTTGTTAAATTTAATTGACGTTTCGTGTTTCATGATAATATTTAAGTTATTTATACAATTTGATATATTTTTGTTTCAATATTAATTGAAATGCTATCATGAAATGTCAAATAAATTTAATAAAATGTGGTTAAAAGAAATGAATTCATACATTTCTAAAATTAAAAAATTAAATCAATCCAAAATTTTAAAAAATAACTAATTTCAATTTTAATTGAAATTTAAGTAACTAAAAATATATTTAATTTTTTTAACTGTACTCATCACACTGATCTAAGATTCGATTTTTTTAATACCAGCTTATCTTATCTGGGTCGTATAAGAAAATCAAATGAACGTGCCTGGAAGCAAATGCATTTTGTCCATTTTTTCTCCTTTTTCATTTTATTTTAAACTTGGTTGGAAACATAGGCTCAAGTCCCATGTCCTGGACACTCTTTCAGATAATCCAATCACTTTATTGAATTTAAATATGTTAAATTGAATTTTCTTTATATTGAAATCATTAAACAGTAATATAATTAAAGTATTCATATAAACATGTGTTTTTGAAATATTAAATAATAAATAATATTGTCTACTTTTAAAAAATTATTCAGGGA
>Ga0214545_1002451_pt1 | contig 35673 bp, 24 predicted proteins | sample CNSS4metaG_FD_160064 | JGI IMG/M metagenome (GOLD analysis project Ga0214545, IMG submission 160064) | Root nodule microbial communities from cowpea collected in UCLA plant growth center, Los Angeles, California, USA - CNSS4 | ecosystem: Host-associated > Plants > Roots > Nodule | place: USA...
GTATTTAATTAATTTAATTATTTTTTTATTTGATTATTTTTAAACTTAATTATTATAAATGAAAATTAATTATAGTAAAATAAAAATCATTTTATATTTAATTTTATAATTATAATGATAACAATAATTATAATCTTATCATTTTTTATTATCATAAAAAAAGTAAATACAATGTTTTTACTAGTTTATATAAAAATTTTGAAATTAGTCTTTTGATTCCTATTTTCATTCAAAAAATAATAAGTTGGTCCTCAAATATTTTTAGTCTCAACTTGATCATGATTTTTGGAAAAAATGATGCAATTTTGTCATTTTTTTCAAAAAATCTTTTAAATCGGAACAAGGTTTTTTCATCAAAATTGAAGTTATGAATAATAATGGTTTGTTTTGATGATGTAATTGACATAATCCTAGTATAAATTTTGGTAAAAAATTCTTGCTCCGCTTTAAAAAATTTAACGTAAAAGATTAAATTGCATCAATTTTTAAAAATAAAAACCAAATTGAGACTAAAAAACATTAGACGACAAACTTGATATTTTTAGACGAAAAAATGGACAAAAAAAGTAATTCAACCAAAATTTGGGCAACTCCAACATATTAACTGAAAATCCGCAACTAAGAGAGACACAATACAAATGAAATATAAGTCCAACCCACATAAAGGATTGATACTACCTCCAATTCAAAACTTTAATGCAATGGATTTATGAGTTTTTAATTTTATATGGTTCTTAACTTTCTCATTTTTAAGTATATTAAAAATCATCAAAACTATATTCTAGATAATGAAAATAAACCACAAATAAAAATATTAGAAAGAAGTAAAAATAATTGAATGTGTCCTAAAAATGATTTTTTACAATGTTGAACGAAATCACACAATAGAAAAAAAGCGTACAATTAAGGATATAATAAAATGAAAAGTATGTTGAAGATTTGAGAAAAAATTTTAAATATCAAACTAGTTGAACGATTGAGAGATAAATAAAATTATTTTAGTAAAACAAAAATTCTATAAATAAAAGAAAATAAAGATGAAAGAGAATGAAGAACTATATGATTCCCTGACATTATAATAAGAAGAAAAACATCTTAAAAATGTGAGTGCATTTTATGGATGTAGAACAATCAAATAATTATGAAAGATGAAAAAAAAAAGATATAGTGAAACAAAAACAAAGGAGGATATATATATATATATATATATATAATTTTAGGTTATTTTAATAATTTAAACATAGACAAATATGAAGATAGGAATGGTTATTGAAATGAGTACAGGGATAGAAACTCTATATATGTATACATATTCATATCTCCATTTTTATACTCAATTACAAAAATTGAGTAGTATTCAAATGTAACCAATGTAGGATTCTTAGTAAAAACAATTCAAAGAATACTGACAAATTTTTTTTATGAAGTTTTTTATTAAAAAAATCTCATTCTATTCTATTTTTGAGTTAACATTTAGAAAAATTTCTCTTGGTCCATTTTTTTTTGGGATGATTAGGATGAGAGAAAAATAATATAAAACATTAGAAGTTGATAAAAAAAAAGCTTATTTATATTTTGAAATTTTAAATTTTAAAAGTATACAAAATAATTCAAATTGTAAAATCATTTTTCTTCCATTAGGCCTATTTAAACACGAACTCTATTTTTTTTTTTTTCCTTTCTTAAATTCCTTCTATGGGAAGAAGAGTTAGTTCGTAGCTGGAAAGATATACATATGATAAGTTACCGGTTTATTTATATAAGATATTTAATGTAAGACTCACTTTCTTTTCTGCCTTAATGTTTAAAGGCCTAGCCTTCTGTTAGGCCTAAGACCGGCCCATAGGGTGTCCCAAAACCCTACTCCTAGCCCTAACCCCTCTCATTTTACTACTTTTCAGAAAATTGTTCCCCTCCTCCCTCTAAGAACTGCAGAAGTGAGCTCTGCTAAGGCACAATCAGAGCACCCGCTGTTTCACTCTAACGTCTTCTCCGGGTAAGTTGAACTTGAGCTTTACCCTTTTCTTCCATTCTAGTGTCTGGGTTCCACCTCGGGTTGACGTGAAAACCTTATGCTAGTCTTTATGCGTCTGTTTTTCAATTTCTTTGCACTGGTTAGAGTTATAGTACTCGTCTCTTCTCCTAGGACCATTGTGCTTACATTTTGGCTCCACTATATGTTTTTGAGTATATTGCCTGCATTTGCCTCTGTTTTATGTTTAAAATGTTTGGATGATGTTTGTGCCTATGTGGGAATGAACTGTTGGTGCTTGAGTTGAACTTTGCTGGTTTTGCACGTGTGAAAGCAGTGAGTTCTGTTGAACTCCCCCAAGCGAGCGAAGTGGTCGCTCAAAACAAAATGCTCTAGCTTAAGCGAGGAGCTCTCGCCTGAGCGAGAACAGTAGTAACTCGCCACCTCTCTATTTTGAGGGCTCGCCTAAGCGAAAGTCACTCGCTTGAGCGAGAACAATCTCGCCTAAGCAAGATGGGCTAGCTTGAGCGAGACCTCGACGTGCCTCTGTTTGCAGTCTCGCCCAAGCGAGAGCTAGTAGCTTGAGCGAGGGATTCCTCTCGCTTGAGTGAGAGCTCTTTAGCCTGAGCGAGATTGACAGAGTTGATTGTACATGGGTGTGTTTCACATGATTGGATGATTTTTTTTGCTTTAAACAGTTTAAGTATGATGCCATGTATGCTCTATGTGATATATTGGGTTTTAAATTGATGAGATTGGTATGAATGAATTCATGAAACATGATGGGATGATTGGTTGGATATTGGTATGAGTTATTATACATGATAAATCTATGGTTGGTTGGTGAGACATGGCTATGGTATGAGTTGGACGTAATTCCACGAGCCTCTTGGTGAGATCTCATGGTGGTGCCTTGTGTGACGGACGCAATTCCATGAACCTCTTGGTGAGATCTCATGGTGGTGCCTTGTGTGATGGACGTAATTCCATGGACCTCTTGGTAAGGCTTCATGGTGGTGTCATAGTGTATATAATTAGGTAAGGATTCAAGTAAAGATTGCATCCTAAAACTCTAAAGAGTCAGTTAGTCTTACGTAGAGCGGACTGACTCAAGTGGTGAGAGTAGCAGGAGTCCCTAGTCTTTGGTAGGATAATGATCTTAGATGTTTGAAGACTAACCTTGTGCGTGGTAGGGTGAAACCCATTGGCAATGGCTCTACAAAGCAGTAGAGGCCACCACAAGTGCAAGCATATAGTGAATCTGACCGATTATATGTATCCGGATAAATTGAGTCTTAGTCTTGTGGTTTTCTATCACATGCTTGGTTGACTTATGTGTTCTTGACTTTTAAATTGTATGCTTAATTGTATAATAAAAAATCTTTTTACTCTAGCTTACCCTTCTTGTTTGTGTTGCTTTCTTGTATGGTTTTTCCTTTTTGCAATGATCACCAAGGATCCCTTGGTGTGAGCAGATATGGAAACTTCTGGCGATCGCATTGGCGACGAAAATGTTGCAGCTTAGTTGGACATTGTTTGGTATTGGGCTCACTGTTGTGCCCATGTTTGAAGAGTCTTCATTGTTTTTGTAATCTCCTGCTTATGGGCAAGCCTTTGGATATCCGTTGAAACTCTTATCTTTGTTTGGGCATTGTGTAGTACCTTTGTTTTCCTCTTGGTGTAATTGGATGATGTAAAATCCTTATACTTTAAGTCTTGTATCCCTTTGAATATTATATTCTATGCGATATTTTATTTAATTAGATTTATCTATTAAATTAGACGTTACAATGTAATGTTTAATATAAAATCTTAAAATAATAAATTTGATATAACAACATTCTATATTAATTTCTTGTTGAATAGCTAAGAAACAATCAATGAATTATCACAATCCTCCAAGATAGAAGATCGTACTAGAAATTAATCAAGAAGACACTTGATATTTTTGCTGTCTAATTATAATTTTCAAATTCAAATCATTCCCCTCCTACTTGATTCCAAGCAACCACTTAAGAACATCCTCGCCAAATATGTAGCAAAAACATGTTTGGAAAAGCTTTTTAGCTGTCTACAAAATATATATTCACGACATCAAACTCTTTTTTTTTTTAAATTCTTGTACTTTCATCAATAAATTTTTTCAACCTTATGATTGTTCAATTCTTTTTAAGAAAAATCTCCCCTCTTGCATACATTTTTGTAACGTTGCATTAACGTTCACATGTCAGAACATGACAAAGAAGACTTTCCTTGCATGTTCTTGGCTTTCTCAATCAAATTGCCAATATCTCTTATGGCTTCTCAAGATCTTCTCTTTATTTCCGTTTTTCTTACACAAGTTATTGCCTCCTCCTCCAATGCTTTCATCTTTGAAGGATTTGATTTGGTTTAGCGTTATTGGACTTGGAATTGGAATCAATCAGTTGTTTTTTATTTAACGTGAATCTTATATTTTTTAATTCATTTTGCAAATCAATCACATATCGACTTTACATTAGAAAATCAATTTTAACTAATTTTATATTACTTTGACGTAGAATCAAAATACGTGTTAAGCCGCAAAGGATCTTCCATCATCAAACCTAGTCGTTTACTGAAACTCACCAACAGATGAGGTTTGAAAAGACATGAACTATTAACTAATCAATTATTTAATTGTAATATGGAATAGTGATAACACCGGTAATTGTGGTACCCATTGAATTCAACCTTCCATCGATGCTGCCAAAACAGGAAATACACTTTTCATGGCAACCTTGCAGGAATAAAAAACTCTGCAAAAACTGCTTCAAAAAATTTCGTCATTTTCTATTCCTAATGAATAATACGTGTTCTTTAAAAAGGATATCCAAGGCTTGGTGGGTAAGTTTGACAGGAATACAAAATTCGAAATAATATATTCATTGATGATGTATAATTTAAGAGACTATTTTAATGTCTCATTAAAATATATAATTCATGTTATTTTAATCATGGAAACTTAGCTGAAAGTGAGGGGAAACAAACTTTCTTTAATATTTGTTTCTATAAATAGTCAAACATTCACACTCATCAAACCCTACCTACTCCGAAACAAGACTTTCCACTCTTTGCAGTGTGAGAAAGTTTAATAGAAAAGATAATGCAGCAAGAGGATATGCAGTCACCATGGTCCTTCTTTGAAGACATGAACTCAACTTTTGAATCAGGTGTTGAGTCCTATGGCTTCTCTATGTATGACCATGTTGGTGATTCTGGATCCTATGGCTTCATTGTGGATGACCATGGACTCAATACACTATTGAGCACTCTAGAGGATTCCACTTCTGAAATTTCTTCCATACCCTTTTCTTCCTCTTCCTTATTCTTCTCCAATGATCATCTTCACACCCAATACCCAATCATTGAAGAAACTGGGCAACTTCCATCACTCATGGAATTGGATGATTTTGATTCCATTTTGGATACTGAAATTGTTAGTATTGAAGGTCATGGATACCTAAGGGAGAGTGAAGGGAGCTTCTTTCCTACACAGACTTTTTCAAGTGAGGTGGAAAATGCTTGGAGTCCTACCCCATCTGTGAGGTCAGAGTTGTCCACAAATCAAGCATCATCACTATTGACTTTACCTCACCAAAACATGGAAATTGAAAACCAAGTGAGTCTTCCACACTTGCTAGAGGCACATGGAGAGGCCTTGGAGCAAGGACAAAAGTCACTAGCAGAAGTGATTTTGAGGTGCATGAGTCAGAAAGCTAGTCCACTAGGTGAGTCTCTAGAGCGCCTTGTGTTCTACTTGTCTCAAAGCATGACCAATCATGGAGACTATCTCAAAGGTGAGGCCTTCAAGAACTTTGAGGCTGCTTTGAGAGCACTCTATCAAGGTCTCCCAATTGGGAGAGTTGCTCACTTTGCTGCTGTTTCTGCAATTCTTGAAGCCATGCCACAAGATTGTAATAGTGTACACATAGTGGACTCTTGTGTTGGACATGGATTTCAATGGGTTCCATTGATTGAGGCCATTGCACACATGAACAAAACAGTGAAACTGACATCAATTAAATGGGGTGGTGGTGATGAATGTTTTTCTAGTCCATCAAATTTTGAGGAAACTAGAAAGCTGCTCTGTGAGCATGCCAAATCCTGTGGTTTGAAGTTGAAGGTAGAGGAGAAAGGAGTGGAGGAACTTGTTGCTGAGATTAAGAAAATGAACAAAAGGGGTGGGAGAGGTGAGTTTTTGGCCTTCAATTCCATGATTGGTCTTCCTCATATGGGAAGAGAAAGTAGCAGAAGACAAGCCTCAGAGTTTCTAAGGGTAGCTGAAGATTTGATCAACACCTCTGGCAATAGGGGGATTATAACTTTTGGTGATGGAAGTGCTTATGAGAAAGTGAAAAACAACTTGGATTTCAGGTCATTCTTTAAAGCACATTTGGAGCATTACCAAGCCTTGTTAGAAGCAATTGAATCACATTTCCCAACTCGTTTCTCAGAAGCAAGAATCACCATGGAGCAACTGTTTTTGCAACCTTGTATCTCCTCTCTTGATTGGTTACAAACATGGGAGGAGATGCAGAGTGATGAGATTAGCTTTAAGGGTTGCCAATTGAGCAAAAATATTTTGATGGAAACCAGAGAAGTGTTGAGAGGAAGTGAAGACTCATATCAAGCAAGGATTGAAGGACAAAATGACAATGAACTAGTTTTGGAGTACAAAGGAACAAAACTGTTAAGATTTTCAACTTTGAAAAACTAAAACCAGAGTGTCTCATGTCTCAGATCAGATTTAGTAGTTATGATAATTTGATTTGTACAGATTCGTGTTTATATTTATCTCCAAGGATTATATAAAGATGTTTATTCTTTTTTACACGATATATAACAACTTTGCAAAGAGCTCTCTTATATTGTTATATACTTGCACTTTAATTAAACAGGGAAAATGAGAATAGTAACAGATGAGAGGTTTTGCTTCTGGATTAAATTTTGATATTTTGTTTAAAAATAAAAACAAAATATAGGTAATCATCTACTTCGATTTGAGAAACGAAATTAAAAATATAAACTTTTTTTTAGAAAAAGAGATTAAATTTACCAATTACTAAAAAAAATACAAAAAGAAAAAGTCCTCAATTTAAAAATACAAAAATTAAATTTCAGATTTAATTATAGATCTATTTTTTTTATTTGAAATATTAAAATAATAACAATAAAAATAAAATATTTAAAAGAAACATGGCTAATAAAATGTTCATAAATAATATTTCATAAATAAATACTTTCACAAGTTCCAATTTTACATCAAACTTGAGACCCGTGCGTAAAGCAGGACGTCGTTGTGATTTATTTTATTTTTTTTAATTTTATTATAATGGTGAGTTTAAATGTTATTATTTTTGTATGAATTGTTTGTTTACATAAAATATTTAAATCATGAGATTGATAATATGAAAATAAAATTAAATAATTAGTTAATTTTATTTTAACTTATGTTGAAATATTTATTTTTATATAAATTTGTGAATAGTGAGATATAATATAATTAAATGTTATTATATGAATTTGTTGCAAATTTTAATGTTGAAATAAATAGTTAAATGGAATTGTTATTTTTTGTTGAGTATAATAATCAAAATAATGGTTACATGCAGAAATTTAATTTCTATAAATATAAATGCTAAAACACAGTAAAATAAATATTATTGTATGTTACAAAGTTTAGATGTAGTAGTTGGATATATCAATTTAAAACACAGTAATTATAATATATCAATTCTCCGAAACATAGTTAAATGAAATTATTAAAATTTAATCGTGTTGTGATATTTTTTGACATATTAGAGTCTGCAATACATAAAATTTGTAGTTTTTTTTAATAAATATATTAATGGAGTAATTATTATATCAAGTAATTACAATATTTAAATAATTAATATTTTATGTTCTCTTACATTTTAAGTAAAATTTAAGGAACTTATAGATATAATTTTGAGAGGTTTTCTAATGAATATTCTGTTTAGATGTATTGCATATATGTATATGGTTCAAATAAGTATATGATAGAATAATATCGTAACTGAAAATTATTGAAAATGGTTAGTTTAGACCGGTTTAGTTAGTTAATATGGTTATGAAAATAAAGATTAATTTGATATAGGAAGGGTGTAAAGAGAAATTAGTGAGGTACATACACGAAAGCCGATAATAGTGTCTAGATAGGGTGGAATTTGCTAAAATTTATCGCTAACATTTTGATGGTTGTAGTTATGGATGATGGAAGAGGAAATTTGTGGAGGATATATGAGGGAGAACTTGGAACTCCATTATATGTTCGTCTTGGAACAGGTTTAGATCTGTTTTGAATATGATTTTTTTTTTTTGTAATTTAGTTATATGATGGTTGTATATATCATGATGGTTATTGTTATGGATTCGTTCGGTGGTTGTTATAACAACGAAATTTCGAAGTCGAAATGCTATAACGATGGTAAGTTGTATGTTAACCCATAAAATTTAGTAATCAAGATAGAAAAGTATGTTCATATGCATAACTGAAGAAAATATGTTTGAGATAGTTCCCTACACTTTAGAATTATATAACATAGGTTACATGGATGTAAGTGCATACTTGGTACAAATTCTAAAAAACTTCTTTGAAAATTACATTAATCGTAGAATTCAAAGGTTGATTTTCACTATCATGAATTAGGATCTTTAGTCCAGCTTTGATTTGAATTCTAGATACTGCAACATATAGTTGCTCATGCTGAAAACTGATGTTGGTAGGTATAATCTTATTGATGCTAAAGATTACCCTTGAGATTTGTTTATTGTTATTGCATATGATAGAATAACTAGGAATTGACTTCTAATAAGCTTTAAAGCCCATGGGGATTATGATAGTGACAAACATTCGAGGAATATATTGACCTTTTCTATTTCTAGTAATTATCTTTGAACCAATAACATGATTTGCTAGTCTACTTACGACTAATCTACTACCATTATATAATCCTTCATCTTGGTCTAAGTTCCTCAAAAGCATAATTGAGACCCCAATCTTGAGTTTAATGTTATGATTTGGGAGGCCTAATATAGTGAGTGTATTTAGAAATTCTGGAGTGATTTGATGATACACATCAACAACCATTTCTTTAGTGTTGGCAATGCTATCACAACTAAGATATTCTTTATTTTCACCTATAACAGTGCATTCAATATGTATTATAATTATTTATAGATTTAAACATACTACATCCAAGGATGATAAGCTGTATAAATGACATGTATCTTCACTGAACTATGAGTAAAATAGGAAGAGTTGGACACATGGTAACTATATAAATAAGGTCAATTTTTCGTCCCTGTACTTTTATGCGAAAGTGGAATTGGTCACTTTTTAGAACTTCATACAAAAAACATCCTTATATTTTTAAAATGCTTGGAATCTATCCTTCATCTTAGACGATGTTAAGTGATTAATGACATGTCTAACGGAGTTAGTGACGTGGATATAAGTAAATGACACATGTTAATTTAAATTTAAAATATTAAATAACTTAAAAATCAATTAATGTTTTAATTAAATTTTAAAATAAGAAAACCCCCTTTCATCAAAACCAAGTACAGCCAAGTTGCATTTTGCATTTTTTTTCGATTAGTGGTTTTCGAGCAACCAAAGCATCAAGGTCACTAGTTGGATTGTGAACTCGAGGTTGGTCCGTAGGCATGATTGCAAGTTCAAAATCAAAGTGGGTTCGAGGTGGTATGATTGCGAATCTTAGGGTTTTTCATTTACGACAACAAAGGTGTGTTTTAGAGTCCCAAATTTATTGTTTAGGGTTTTTTCTGGGAAAGTATCAAATTTTTGGGGATAAATGTTAAACCACTCTTAGGTGTTGATTTAGTGATGAAATCACATGGTGAAGGTTGTGCATCTATTCATAGAAGCTATGGATCGAATAGTACAACTTCATCAACACCTTTTTCGAGCTTAAGAGGAAAAGGAAAAGTATGTGGTTGTGGGACAACATTAATGCTTCTCAAAGCAAACACCGTGAAGAACAAAGGAAGGTTGTTATGGAGATGCAGGAATTGGAAAGTAAGTAAATTATAATTTTGGCATTAAATTATGTTATGACTATTTTTGTTTATGGGTTGTGGTTTTCATTGTAGAGTGATTGTCACTGCAATTTCTTTCAATGGGCTGATGAAGCAAAATGTGAAATGGAAGAGAAGCCATAAATAGAAGAAGAGGAAATTGGTGACGTTAATGACAAATTGATCATGGAGTTGATAAGGAAGAATGCAAAGTTGAAGATGAAATTAGAGTCACAAAGAAAAGAGGGAAAAATAAAGTTCTTGTGTTTTATTGTATCTTGGGAATTTACAATTATATTTTGTATAATTTTTGTGTTAAAGAGCACTTGTAATTGATATAGGTTGAAAGGTTTCTTTTTGGACTAGTTTGTAGGTGAAGAATGTTGTTAAGTTGTGAATGTAATGAAATTAGACAAGTATAATGCCAAAAGCTTTTAAGCCAATGAAGTTTGACTGTGAGATGAGAGATTTTGTTCTTGAAGTTATATTGTGGTGATGCAGTAAAATGTTTTGCTTTTGAAGGTTTTAAGTTGGAGTTTACATTGTTTCCAATTTAGTTGAACATCTGTTTTCAAGGTTTTAAGTTGGACTTTAAATTGGATTTTAAATTCATGAGTTGGAATTTAAGTTACGACAATAAGTTGAACTTTAAAATCATTAAATTCATTGGATTTCAAGTTGTTATAATAAGTTGAATTTTATTCATTCAATTTAAATGAAGAATAAATTCATTAAATATATTGAATTGTAATGCATAATAACTTCAGATTATTCTTTAGCCATAATCATTTATGTGCAGATTATTCTTTAGTAATAATCAATTATGTCACATTAATGTTACTTTAATATTTTCTTTTGTAAAATGAATGGTTACTTTTGTAAAACTCAGAACTAGTGTGTTTTCTTACCAGGGAGTTATCACATACAATGTAATTAAGGGTGAGGTTCTCTTACCATCTCACCAAGCATTATTGGTTTGGTGCACGGATAATATAAGATGGGTTACCCAATAACAAATTTAAGATATGATTTGATATGATAGAATTTAAATTTTAAGTCTCAATTAAAATCCAAAAAACAACAATAATTGACATTAGTTCCAACTTATACAATAACTATCATAATATAAATTGTTATTGTTTATACATATTCTTCATACCTTTTGTTGATTAGAAATGAAGACCCATCTATTTGTGTGCATATCCCCAATATCATCTAATAACAAAGTAAGGAACCACCTCCATGTTTCTTTGCATTCATTTTCAACCACCGCAAAAGCAAGTGGAAAGTATTGGTCATTGGGATCTTTTCCAATAGCAACTAGTAATTGCCCACCATATTTAGTCTTCAAATGACAACCATCATCTGCAATAAAAGGTCTACAACTAGGAAGAAAACCCTTTTTGCAGCCATCCAAACACATGTAAAAGCTTTCAAATCTTTGCGAGAAAGTGGGAATAAGTTCACTTAGTTTAATCTTACAAGTTGTTTCCCTACCAACTCTCTTAAGTTCTGCGATGTAATCAAATAAAAGAGAATATTGTTTAGCTCCATCCCCCTCAAGTTCTGCCAAAGCTTTGTGCTTTGCTTGCAAAGTTATCCATGGGCTGATTCTAGTGTTATAGTTTTTCTTAACATCATCCATTATCTGGATTGCAGACATGTTTCCCACATTTCTGAACTTATCCATGACAACTTTTGAAACCCACTCTACATTCACATTTTTGTTAGAAAAAACCCTTGCACACTTATGTCCATCAACAAGGGTTTTACCTCAGAAGGTATGACATGAACCAACTTTACTCACCAATATCACAAACCCACACTTTTTTTTTGCAAACAACTCTAATTCTCACCCTATCACCCATTTAGAACTACATGTTCTTTAATTGCTTGTTTAGCATCTTTCAATGAGCAAAATTCCATGCCTAGTTTAAACTTGAAGCTGTTACACATATCATGAACTTTATACTTTGAGAAGTTGTCTTGCCCCTCAACATCACTATCCAAATCTTCACTGTTGTACTCCTCGTCAATCTCATGTTCCTCAATAGTATTATTTGACTGGGCACCATTAATAGAACCAACTTTTTCACCCCCAACTATAGACATTGACTTCTTGCTGTCAACTATTTTCTTCCATCTTTCTAGAACATCTCCAATTTTTCTACGAGGTCTATCATCATCCATCTGAAAACCATCATCTTTATCTTCACACAATTCTTCCTCACTACATTCTAGTTCAAAATGTTCAACAGATCCCTCTTCATCCTCACCCTCTTCACCAATCTCACCACCTGCAGTAGCATCTCTGTCATCACCTTCACCCTCACCATTCTCTCTTTTCTCAACCTCATAAACATGAATAGTGGTGGATCTTGACAAACAATATTGGAGGGGCCAAAATAATATGATTTTGAGATCATTAAATTTGATCATTAGTACAATGCTTCAAAGAATGACTTCTTTACTAAACAATTTGATCATTAATATAATGCTTCAAAATGTGTGAACAAGTAGAATCTATATTGTTTTCATTAATAGTTTCTTTTTGATCACTTTTAAACGATGAATTTATTCTTTTATTCTTTATCAATATACTTTTTTTTGTAAATAATATTAAAAAATAATTTATCATAATCTAATAAACCATTGAGACACGTAATCATTAAAAGAAAAATATATTATAACTAAGTCACAATTAAAAATCAGTTATGAAAAATTACGTGATACATTTTTTTTCTATATTCATACAAAAGTGAACAAAGAGCTGATGAGATAAAAAATAATATTTTCAATATCAAGTGATACAAGAGACAAGGAAGGAAGAGCATAAATGAGAAATGAAAGCAAAAAAAAAAAAGAGTTTGTGTCTAACTTTTTTTTCTTCAAGAAAAAAAAAAAGAAAACATATGAGAGTGAGAGATGATTACAATTTGTGAAAAAAATTAAAAACACAATAAGAATGAAAATAAAAATTATCTTAATAAATATTTGGTTTAATTACTCTTTTGATTCATGATTTTTGTTTAAAAATGTTAAGTTGGTCCTCTAGTTTTTTTTAGTCTCAATTTAGTCTTAATTTTTTAAAAAACTAATGCAATTTGGTCTTTTACGATCAATTTCTTTAAATATCTTAAAATGGATTAATGATTCTTTCATTAAAATTGAAACTTTTAATATGGATGATTTGCTTTATAATATAATTAATATAATCTTAGTGTTTTAATTTTTTGACAAAAACAAGGACAAAAAAGAAATTAAACTTAAATATTTTTATTCTTTATTATCTATTAATATTAAATATTGTGCTTTATAAAATAAATAAAAATACACAATTTAATTTTGATCAATTCTTATATACTTACAATTAAAATTTTTAATAAATTTCCAAAAATATTTTATGGGGGGCGGGGGGCAGGGCCCTCCCTACCCCCAAAATCATTTGCCACTGAACATGAACATCATCTTTCTCACAACCATCAACCCCAACACTTGTATTGCCTCCAATAAACTCTACAAATTCAATTGTTAGACTCACTATGTGCTTAACATAAATATGTATTGCTTCTCTATTCTCCTCATCATAATTTGCTAACTCCATGGCATCCCTATCCACACTAAACACTCTCAAATTGGTATCCAAGCTTCCTTTACTAGGCTTCCACCATAACTTGAAATCACCAACATACTTGAAATCCCTTATTATACCAACAACCTCAAAATAGGACCACACATCTGGTCAGCATCAAGAATGACATGTTTCTCACCACCCACATCATGCAACTTCTGAGATTTCACAAATTTCCCTATATGATGAAATGTTATAGAGAAGCCCATTTCTATACAATGTCAAAACCTTATTTTAACCACCACTTCAAACCCCTAAACCAATTCAACAAAAAAAAAACCCTAAAATGCATGAATCAAAAAAATAAATCCCTAATTTTCGATTTCGTACATCACCATGAAAATGTGAATGAAACATTACAAGCAATGTGAACATTAACTCAAATAATAACAATTATTTGCATAATTCTTCTTTCAAATTTAAGAAAACCCATAAAAAGATACCTTTGTTGTTGTAAGTGAAAAATCCTAAGCTTTGCAATCACACCACCTCGAACCCACTTTCATTTTGAACTCGCAATCACACCCACAAACTAACCTCGAGTTCACAATCTAACTTCAGTGACCTTGATGCTTTGGTTGCTCGAAAACCATTAATCGAAAAAAAAAACGCAAAATGCAACTTGGCTTATGAAAGGGGGTTTTCTGTAACAAACATAAAACACATCCAATTTTTAAGGGGATTTTCTTATTTTAAGCTTTAATTAAAATATTATTTGATTTTTAAGTTATTTAGTATTTTAAATTTTAATTAACACATGTCATTTACTTATATCCAAGTAATCAATTCCGTTAGACACATAATCAATTATTTAACACCGTCTAAGATGAAGGATGAATTTTAAACATTTTAAAAGTAAAAGGATGTTTTTTTGTATGAAATTTTAAAAAGAGAACAATTCCACTTTCATATGAAAGTATAGGTACGAAAATCATACTTATCCCTAGTCTTAAGTAGACGCATTTGTGGGTCCAAAGGATATTTTTGTGGGTCCAAGATAAAAATAAATAAGGAAGTTAAAATTGAAAGGGTAATAAGGGAAGAGAGATTGAACTGGAAACAGAGAGCGGGAAGATTTGATTTGCGATTTGGCTTTTCTGGGAAGGAGAATTCTATTTCTCGAGACGAATTGGGTTTAGGGGTGGGTTTTCGAAAGGTACTTTCGTCTTGGTGTTCTTGCGATTTCGCTTTGCGATTCGAAGGTTCGTTGGTTCTCGAAAGGAACTCGAAGGGAAAGTGGACGCGCATTTGTGATTCGTCTTGTGTAGTGGCTAAGGGTTTTGCTGGTGCACTAAGAGAAGGGTAGCTGCTGTGGATGTTCGATTTGGTTCGTGAATTAGCGAGGGTTTGTTCGTGCACTGTGAAGAAGAATTTGGTTCATGACTTAAAAAAAATGAAATCAAGGAATTAATTTAAAGAAACTTTTTTCCAGTATATTTTGAATTTGTAATTTTGTCTCTGAAGAGTGAAGAGAAAGGGGATAGGGTTTTGCAGAGTGATGGCGGAACCTTCAAGAAATATGGAGGTGGAGAAGCTGATCTCCTACACCGACGACCTCGTTACGGTATTGGTGGAACCGCGCGACCTCAACAACCTCTCATATTGTCACCAACAAAACCTCTCTATGTCTTCCACTTCCCATTCCCACCACCAAGACGTTCGCTCCTCCCTCCAAGGTTTGTGCCAATACCCTTTTTTTCATCACCAATTGTATCACCCTTTTCGTTACCTTTCTGTGTCGGATGTTGCAAATTTGCTGTTAAACTTTTTATAGATATAGTCTCGATTACAAATGAGTCTTTGTTAAACGCTCTCCTACAAAAGCTATTGGATTTGATAGTGTTTCTAGTCATATGTGGAAGTGGATTCTGTCTATGCTAATTGCTAACTATTACAAAAGGTTTAAAATTGCAGTTCGGTTTCATTCTGTTCCTTGATATTGTGAGAAGTTGTGGACATGTAGCCACAATTGTGGTCGCCGACTCGTAAAAACCTTAACTTTCCAGCCGAGGTTGTGGTATTAGAATTTTGCTAGAAATTATATCACTTATATGGAGTAGTTCTTATCAATGTTGTCTGGTATGAGTGGATCTTCTTCATTATAATGTGTTTTTGTATGAATCAGATTGTGAGAAAAAAGTAGATGCTTGCAAGCAGCAAATAGAGGAAGCTAGATCTGAGACTGTTTCTGACGCGGAACTGGACCTTCTGCAGAGAGGACTGGAGGAAGAACTTGAAAAAGAACGTTTGTTGAAAGAAGAGTTTAGATATGTCTCTAGTTGTGTTTTTGTCTTTTCAATTGCGGAGCTTTATAGCATAATATGTCTTACCATCTGTTTCTCATCAGCACAGCCATCGGCGAAGAGTTTAATGATCTAGAACAGCAGTGGATTTCTGTCCAAGGGCAAAAGAAGACCTTGCAGAAAATTGAGAAGACTAAGCTAAGGGCTCAGTAAGTAAATTACAAAACTTGAATCGAAGATAGTAAAGCTGCCTCATACATATGATTGATTTGTTAGTCATGTTTTCTTTCGTGTTGTAATCTCTCGATTGCTTGTGATGGTGTTTGATTTTAGCATATGCTACATAAAGTGAATGTAAATGTGTTCTTGATAGAGCCCATAGTCACATAGAACTCTTGCCAAAAATCAAATTCCCCCTTTAATGTAGTATAGAGGACACCTGAGTGTCAATCCTAGGAACTCTGATTTTATTAGCTAGTTTGTGAGAGCTTAATCGTGTTGATTGTCACCAAATTGGGGGATGTTTGCAATATGGATACAACAACTATTAGTCTATAGAATGGGATGGATGGATACGATGCATGAGACTAAACACAGTGCAGGGAGCGTATATAAAACTACTGTAACAGCAAAAGTTTCAGAAAACTGAAAATGATACTTCAACACAGTCAAAACAAGAAAGAACTGTCTAAATCAGAAAAAGAAATCTCAAAACAGAAAAGAAACATGTTAGTGAATTCAAATCAGCAAAGATAAACAAAAACTGGTTAGTTTAGTTAAAACTAGTTAGTAAACAATCTCAAAACAACAAATGAAACTAATCAAAACATCTACTACTGATCTCAAAACAGTAAAGCACTATTGGTTAACCTACAAAAGCAGCAAAAAAGAAAAAGGAATAGGCTCAAAACAGCAAAGAAAATTTTGAAACAGCAAAGAAAGTTCAAAACAGAGAATAAAACTCAAAATGGAAGTACTGCACCTTTCCTAATCTCTAGAAACAGCAAATGACTCAATATGACTCAAAAACAAAGCAATTAAAGATGAAATCAGCAAAAAGAAGTTCAAAGCAGCAATATATGTATAAAGCAGCAAAGGAGAACTAAGCAAAAAAACGAAAAATGAACCACTCCCTCCTCACTTGAGTGACACATTCTCCTCAATGTGCAAGGGAAGCAATCTGGAGACAGCTGTCAAATCTTTGGATTTATCACTGGCTGAGCAGGAATTGATCCAGATTTTTGTTCCACCAACTCATTCACAGTAGTAGCTAGCTGGCCAATCTGTGTCTTCAAGTCTTGAATGGTAGCTTCTAAGGATGTCTCTTGTTTCACACGCTGCTGTGGTGCAAAATTTTGTAGTCTGAACTGTTGAAACTGACTAGGATTTGATGCTAAGTTCTGCCTAGCTGGTGGTGGCACATATTTCTGCTGAGCATTAGAGTTGAACAGCTGCATCTGGTTGATAGGTTGCTGGGAAAATTGTTGCAGCAGCTGGATCAATCCAGTCCTTAGTTCAAATTAAGAGACCCTTCTGTGTAGGGAATCTGGATGCACAGAGGCTGGTAGCCTACATCCAGAATTGCCAGCTCCTTCAAGGTTCTCTCATGCCGCCAGGCCATGTCTATCAGATTTAGCAGCTTTTGGTTCTGTGTAATTGATAGTTTGGTCAACAGGTCCTGACTCAAATTGGTTTTTGATTTTCTTCTTTGAGTTCCCGTTTAGCCCTCTCAATCTCAGGATTAAACTTGTGTATTGAGCCTGGTATGGTCATGGACATATACTCACAGCAAATACAGTGACACAAATATGACAGTAATCACAGCAAAGACAATATATAACAGTGGCAGAAAATTCTAAACTACTACTATAATGATCAAACTAAAAATCAGAAAACATTGTTAACTGGACACAAATGACTACTAAATCATTGTTCCCCTGGCAACAGTGCCATTTGATAGAGCCCGTAGTCACATAGAACTCTAGTCAAAAAATAAATTTCCCCTTTAATGTAGTCAATGCTAGGAACTCTGATTTTAGTAGCTAGTTTGTGAGAGCTTAACCATGGTGATTGTCACAAAATTGGGGGATATTTACAATATTGAACTGTAAAACAATAGGATACAACAACTATTAATCTAAAGAATGGGATGGATATGATGCATGAGACTAAAAACAGTGTAGAGAGAGTATATAAAACTACTGTAACAGAATGCATGATATTATATGTATTAGAAAGATGCAAATCTAACATGAAACTAATCTAGAGTGATTAGGAATGACCAATGAATGAATATAATGTCATGAATGATGTATGGAAACATGTTCTGAAAGTTAGAATGAAGAAAAACTACGTGGAAATGTGAATACGAGAACTGTTTGAAGAAATGCCTAAGTGAAACCCTAGAATGCACAAACTGTTTGATGAAATGCATGGAGAATGAAAATTCAAAATTATGCAAACCAAAAATAAAAAATAGAACATTCAAACCAAAAACAGAACAAGTTTCATAATTGGAAAATCTGTCAAACTGGAAACTAACTATTAGAACAAGTTTCAAATGATTAAAATGAAATGTTGAAAGTGAAATCAAACTAGAAAGTAAATTCTGGAAGTGAAATCAATTGCAGAAATCAAATTTAAAGAAAAACATGAAAGGCAGTAACGTAAAACTGTAAAACCTAACTAAATAAACCAGAATTTTAATGTTGAGTCAATGCCTACTAGGCTTCATTCTTGCTAGCCAAGGGTCAATTCTGACTTCTTGGTGTGTAAGTGGTCACTTTGTACTCCTTAAAACTCAATCTTGAATCCAAAAACTGAGTCTAGATAAAAACATGCAAGAATGAGAACCAAGTGTTCATTAATTGAACTTGAATTTCCGATAAAGAAGGAAGAAATTAACTAACGTAATGCATGAATTTGAAACTAGAATGAATAGAGAAGCAGCAATAGAAGAACAGGAATCATAAGATGAAGCAGAAAGCATCACAGGAAAGTAGAATCAAACGAAAAACAGAATTGAATTGATGGAACCTGAAACAGCCCTTGAGAATAGCACTTGGAATGTACAGAACCAGAAAAAAGGTTTCTGAGAAACTAACCTAAGCCACTACTACTACAACCCACCAAGGAAGCACTGTTTAAACAAGTTTCTAAATGACCAGTCATGCCTTTATATAGGCTGAAGCAAAGAGCTAAAACTGGAAAACGAATGACAAAACAGGTTAGAACCAACTAACTACCTAACTCTAGTCCTAGGAAACCTAAACAGCAGGTCAACTTTCCCAGCTTCTTCTAAATTGGACTGGCTAATGCAGGTCAACATGTTATGCAGCAAATGCCTAGTCAACTTCCAACTGGCTGTCATAGGTTGCTTCAACATCACAGCCAGTCTTGGACAAGGTTCAGCTCCTCTGCCCAGCTGTCTCTTCATCTCAAACCGCCAGGTGTGGGTTTCTTTGTCTTTTCCAGCTCTGAAACCTCGAATGACCTCTCAGCACGTGCAGCAGCTTGTCTTTCACAGCTTGCAACCAGCCTCTTCCTTCCACTCATTGATTGACTTCTCATTTATTTCTCAACTGGTCACTAGCTTGTCTTTACTTGTCTTCCTTTTTCCTTCACAGCACCTAAAACAAGGAGTTCTCTCAAGTTAAATGTACTAAGGTAAAAATCAATTTAGGCACCAAAACTTAAGCTGGAAAATTATGCTGCACATGAAAACAGAAAAGTAAAGCTAGAGAATTCAACTATGCTACTTAGGAAATTACTATTGAAAAACTAAACTAGAATAATAACTACTTAAAAAGAAAAAAACTTAAAAACACAATTTTTGCACATTTTCCTAAAATCTCTATTTTTTACAAGAAAAACTGAAAATGGATTAAAACCAAAACAATCCTAAATGAAGCGTTTTAACAATGAAAAACATGACAAATTAGGGACTTAACATTTCTTCTTTTCATTTTCAGGATGATACTGTCAATGTATGCTTCTGTGACAAATATTGTGCCTGACTTGGGTGAACAAACCAAAATCTCAGGCTGTATCCTTTTGATGAATTTACTGTTCTCTGCCCCTTAATCTGTTTTTTCTGGTATTCTGATATTATCTGTTGATTCTTTTCTTAAAAAAATTGGTTGCTCCCTAATCCTCATTTGCAGATATTGTGGATAAGGATAAAGACGTAGTTGAGAAGTTTGAATATGATACTTCTAAGATGACTGCTTTTGATATATGTAATGGTGTTTGGAAAATAATTAGTGAGTGATGCATGTCAACCACATAGGTTGATACTTGCAACGATGTATTATTTTCTCAATTTTGAGTGGACTATTAGTAGTCCTACAATTCACTCATTGGTATAAGAATTCTGTCTTAATTTATTATGAATGAAAATCTTGCAATGTTGATATCAACTACAGAGAGGAGGGTAATATAGCTTGTAATATTCAACTTCATCTGCTGGTTCTTCGTCTCAAGAAAATGCCCCTGCATTTATTAACATATGCAAAGTAGTTCGCTACTTGCATATCAACTAGTATGCAATACACTGAAGCATATATGAAAAAAATTCAGCAGTTTAAAGCTAGCAGAGGTTTGTGCTGGTGCAGTATTTACTCATACCTAAGGCGCAACTCATCCAAAAGGATGACTCTGCTTTTTTCAGTTGCTTCAGTTTTCACTCCAGTTAGCAGATTTTGTTGCCTAGTTGATACTATATTTTTCTACTTTTATCTGCTGGACTTTGTATATGGATGTATATTCTGGTTTGATAAATTAAAAACATAAGTGCCCGTTTTTAATAAAATGCAATTTATATGATGTTCTAAAGTTTCATTTTTAAATGTTTATACTTCCTACTGTCTAAAATATTGCCGGAGAGAGAAGGCCTAAACTTGTGACATGAATGATTTTATCTTTAACTGCAAGGATGTTGAAGAATCATCTATAGAACCAACTTTTATTATTTTATACGAGTTTAATTAATAATTTGCATACATAGCTAACGTAAATACAGTGACAGCACTTCGAAAGTTTCAAATGTAATGCTTAAAGTAATTAAAAAAATAATTTTAGTATATATATCAATTCACAATGTAAATATATTATTGCTAACAAAATACCATTTAGCCTCCCATCTCTGAAGTTTTGTTTTTAAGAAAAAAAGGGGCATAGGGGGTGAAATTAAACCAATAATCTATAATTCGCATAGGTGACATTAGATCATTTTAGCAATTAATTATAGGTATAAGTATTTATTGTTATAATCAAAGTTAAATTTTGTTATGTTTACTGTATTTTAAGATGATTAATTTATTTTACATGATAAAAATATATATTTACAGTAAAAGTATGTAAGAATAAGCATTTTCATAAAGAAGTTGAAATTAAGGATTTTTATTTTTCAAAAACGGTCTAATTGTCATTTTTAAATTGAACATAATGATGAAAAATCAGTGTCTTCTGTATTATGATTATCCATGTTAACTGGTAATGACATATTCAGCATTCATTGTGTGTCTTCTTGTTGTGCTTATAAAACCATGCTTAGCAACTACACACACCACTTCAAAACTTATTAGTACTCCATCCATTCCTAATTGCATGCAGCTAGAACATAAGTGCCTCTGTAAGCCTCACAAACATATCGTGTAAAATTTTCATATTCATGTAAAATAACTCAAACGATAACAATCTTTACTCTTTATTTATCAGTATCATCACAAATATGGAAAACTTACTACTGATATATGTGTCAGTATGAGTGTGTTCAAACATTTCCGATTGATTCATTGTTTGCCATCACTAAAGGCAGAAATTCGAGGGGTGCAGTTTCATTAATATATTTCTTCCCAATCTGCATAGCAGTTTAAGTTCTATGTTAAATATCATAAAGCATAGTCCATAAAGTAGAATATCAAATTACATACATGGTTATATTTATAAGGCTAATACAGAATATTGGATTTTCTGCTACCATTTTCTCCGTTTGATGTTGCTAAATTGAAATGGAAGTGGATGCCTCTTCCCTGTTGTTGTCTTCTCTTCTCGAGCTGCTTCTATTTTCTTGCCTTACTGATATATATCTCGGCACCGTTCTTTCTATCTCAGGTTCAAAAAACAAGTCTTGGACCTGTCTTTTACTTCGCATACAAGAAAACAACTCAAGAGCAGGTGAGCATAGAAGAGTAACTAATTACAGAAAATTAAAAACTGCTAACTATATTCACATATATATACACTCAAATCTAAACTAATTAAACTACTGAATATCTTATACAAGTACCCAACAACGACGCCACTAATTTCTTTGAATCTTTCTTTAACTTCAACATGTATATTAAGTCACTTATAGTACCAAACAATTGTAGTATCTATAGGACTTATGCAAATTTTAATATAAATATGTATATACACCTGCAACCGTGACAACGACGGTGGATGGGGGCGGCGGACTGTGGACGAACAACGAAGGACGACAGTGTCTGTGACAAACAATGAATGAAGATGAACTAAAGAAGATGTTCTTGCTTTTGATACCAATTTGAATATATTTAGTGAAGTAAAATAGTGAATAATAATTTCACTGATACAATTTTACTAATATATATATATATATATTAAAAAAAGCATAATACAAAGGATTAAGGGACAACCCTAAACCCTAATCCTAAATTTAGGTTCCCATGAATAATAATAAAATAAAAACATTACATTTCAACAAAAAATATATTGTAGATATAATTTTCCTCCAACATAACATATTTCTATGTAATTGTTCAATTAGAAATTACTATTAATTATATTTTAGGGTGAGGTTGTTGGTTGGTTTTCTTAATAATGATTCTATACTTTTTAGAAGTGTAGAAATGTATTTCAACAAAGATAAAATGAATTAATTGAATGATCAGTTTTAGATTGGAGTGTAATGAAGTAAATGTCAGATGAAATAATTGAAGAATCAAGTCAAGAATTGAAATAAAATAACAGAGTTTTTTTTTAAATTAATATAAATTATTTTCGTCATCTAGTAGCCTCCTTACTTGTTCAAAATTCATTATCAATAAATAAAATACAATAGAGAGAATACATTGGTACTCTTGTCCTTAGCTTCTTTCACTTCCTTTTTTTTTTGAATTCCACAAACATAAACTACATTTATTGTTCTTGTTGAGCTATGGCAGAAAATTCAATACATTCAAAGTGAAGCAATTATCTATTATATTAAACGTATTTTAGAACTAATAAAATAACAAATCATGAATATTATATATAGTATTTTAAACAAACCGCTTAATTTCACTAATCAAATCCCTTAATTAGCACTTGTATAAACCTTTCCAAATTACAATATCAACCTCTCTAGATATCAACGAGCATCAACCTCTTCAGATATCAACAAGTATCAAACTCTCTAGGTATCCTTCTCCATCTTCCTCCGAGATCAATAACTCTCACTTACAATAAACAATAATAATCTCTCACACCAGAGAGTACAATCACAAATATATTACACAATGTAAAGATCAATATTACAATGGTTTTCACCTAACCCAATATTACTCTACAAAATATGGATTTGACTCGATGCACTTAGAGTATTCTCCCTTTAAATTCTAGCGTAGATTTGAGAATTTTGCTCATTCTCTATTTCTTCAGCATTTCACTATATCATTCACATTCTTTTTGTCTTCTTCATCTTGGTCTCGGTATTTATAATCATATCGTTGATGCATATTCAATGGAGTATATTCTTCATATCTTAAAATATTTGCATCTTGCTTCATCTGGAAGTACTTGATATTACAATCACAATGTGTTACTTCTTGTGAATTATCATTGTTCTTTTCCTTTTTAGCTATTCAACAAGTTGAATTTTAATATTCATTGTACTGTTATGGCTTTAATTATCTAGATATTCTCTTACAATCTTTGATTTGCATAGTCGTTTCCTTGCTCGTGATTGGTTGACAATCATATGACAATATTCTCAATCTTCAATTACATAAGATTGCCTTAATATTTCTATTTAATAAAATAATCGACCAACTTTGATATTCTTGAGATATATCTTTAATCATAATATATTTTTTATTGATTTGATTACCAATTTCAACATTAAAATTTATTTATTCAACTCAGACTTGATCTTTGTATCACTTGGTGATTTATTTAACTTTTATGTGTCGTTTGATGATCACATCTTGACTTGTCTAATAGTTATGATACTTGTATAATGCATGCTTTGACTTTACTCGTCTAATCAACCTTCCATTTAAGTTGTCTAATTGAAGTAATTGTTTGGTAGGGATATTTCACCATTTAGCTTCATAAGTTGACTTTGACTCATCTAACACTAATACTCATCTAGTGCCTTGATGTGCTTGTGTTGACTTGTCTACTCGTTCTAAATGTAACATCCCTATTTCTCGGGTCTTACACTAAACACGAAGAAAGTTCAAAGCCAAGAAAGGGGGGAGGGAGTTGAAATAGACTTGTTAAAATTGGTGTTCAATTAGAACTTATGAAAAACTTCCGTTTGATTCAGATTGGCCAAATGATTTAGGTAAACAACACTACTGAACCACACATTTAACCGATTAAAAAGAATAATTAACAAATTGAAAAATTTCCAGAGAATTTAATTGTTTATTACACAAGACTCTTTTATCAAATATAAGTAACTGATGATCAAAGATCAGTCAAGATAATATGAAATAGATAGATTAACTGATCGCTTACTTGATCACAATGAATTATATCACAAAGATTCAATTTATTAACTTTATTAATGTAGTATGTTATAATGTGAGTTGTTGAAAATATTAAAACAATGCACACAAAGTTTTTATACTGGTTCACTTACAAGGAGCTACATCTAGTTAGTCAGAATAGCCTGAGCCTTGACTTTCCATTATAACAGGAAATTACAAGGTTCTTTACAAACAATTTCTTGAAATATACACCTAAACACAACGTTCTTGAAACACACACAACAAGAACACACAACATAACAAGAACACCCTCATGCAAATTAAAATCACACTAGAAACACTAAGCAACACGATGAATATATGTTAACAAAACCTGGATGATTAGCTTTCTCTAGCCAATCAAAGATCTTCTTCCAAAATCAAGATGGTGACAATCATAGCTCTAAAACTTCACAAACAACCACTAAAATTGTAGTATCTCTATTTCTCTTTGAAAGTGTGTTGAAGAATTTTTGTCAAATGTATTTTTCTCAATTTCGAAAAGACACCCCTCTCAATGATAAAAGAGAAACATATAGCCTATGCTGACTGGAATATTAAGGCGATTAAAATTAACTATTTACCGAGTGTAGTCTTTTGAAAGCAATAGCATACACATAAGGGTTAAGTTGTAGTAGTGCATTCACGATTTTTTTTCTTCTTATTAGGCATGATTTGTTCTCTTTCTTTTGTGATTTGACTTTAGCATGGTGGTGGGGCTGTAGATGATGCCTAGTCGTCTAACTATCTTCATGTAAGTCATCTTTAGCTTTGATGGGATTAGTACGTTTGAAGGTATCAAGTGTTGCTTTCCATATAATTTTTCTTTGACCATTATGGTTGCCGCAGTGGTGGAACCAATTTCTCGTTGGGCTTGTTGTGATTTTAGCCTTTGTGGCTTAGCACGTTATTTTAATTCGTGTATCCGTATGCATGTTCTCCATATTTGGGATTGGTACGCTTTTTAAATGAGTGAGTGAATGGTAGTGTTGTGTTCATGTTGTGAGGGGTTTTCGTTGTGGAACTTTATTTCCCATTCATGATGTGGTGGTGTATATTTTGTTGGCAATCTATAACTCTTATGTGTTGCACTCTTTTTCCCCTTGTTGGGTTTAGTAGGGGGAAGTCTAGAAGTTGTCTTTGTTCTCACCATTTTCTTGCAAAGATCAAAATTAACCCAAGAAAAACATCCCAAGTCAGTTAATGACAATGAAAAGGTCCAGGTTATTATATGTACAAGTTCTAATGTCCAACCAAGAACAAACCAAGCAAGACATTTCATCAAACAATATGGGTGCATTTCCCAAATACGAATTTTCTTGAATCAGTTCATGCATAGATAACCCACATTATTCTGTTCCACCAATAGTTCACCTTCAAACCCATATCACAAGAACAAAACACATCAAACATAGCATGTGCACTACCCTTAGGGTTTGAAAGAGCATAAAAACAAGAATTTGCTTGGTGAAAATGGAAAGAAATGAAGAAAAACTTACCTTGAAGAGAAATTAGCATATGGAGGTAAAGATTGGTGATATAAATTGGAGAGAATTGAGTGAGGAAAAGCGTGCGTGAGTGTTTGGGGAAGAAAGTAATTGTGAATCAGTTCTCCCCCTACTGCTAACTTAAGTCAGGGAAGCGCGTTCCCGCTTAAGCGACAATTGTAAGACCTGAGAAATTTAAATAAATAATAAATAATTAATTACCAATAATTATAGGTTGGAAGTACCTATAAGAGAATTACTTTGTTAAGACATGGAAAGGAGCAATGGTAGCTTAAGTGGTTAGACACACTTGGTGTGTTTGAGAGGATTTGGATTCGAGTCCTACGTATGCCATTAGTGTGGTGTTTAATTGTTGGTTTATTTCACATATGTTTTGGTTGTGGGAAAGATGTATTAGCTTGTTGGTTGTGCATATGTTTAGGAATTGGATGGATGTGAGTTTGAACCTTGGCTAGCCATGAGTAGTTCCTTTTCATTAACCTTTAATTTTTATTAATTTCGTTTTTATTATATTTTTTATTTATTTTAGGCTGTAAAGGAGAGATAGGAGAGGCTGAGTGAGAAAGTAGAGGGTCATTGGGTGTGGCAGCAAGGAGGGTAGGAGAGAACAATGAAATTGTGGTCTAGAGAGAGATATTGAGTGCTGGAAGGGAGTTTTGGAGTGAAGGCAAGGATTAAGGTTTTGGGGACAAGGAGATCACTATGATCACAATGGTTTCATCGGAGATAACCCAACTAGGTGAAGATTCAATAATGGACGTTGGTGGTTGTGATGATTGAAGCTTGCCAACAATAGAATGTCTAGCGCTTCCAATCGATGAGTATGACCTCGACAATGAGGTCGAACCCAGGAAAATGGATTGCAATGTTTGAAGATTCGGGGTGAATGAAGGCATCTCCCTTTGTGCGTGAGGGTTTCATGGAGAAGCAACATATGTGTTTTGTTGGTGAGAATTGTAGTGTGTTAGATTAATCCATTGGTAAGGGTGAGGTTCTTCGAGAGAGAAAGAAAGGTCTTGAATAACTTCTTCCCGAAATCTATAATACCCTAATTTTCAAACAAAAATGCCACTTTCACTTCCCTCTTCTGTTGCCAATGTGGAATTTGAAAGAAAAATTGAAAATTGAAAATATATGCCATATAGGATGCCATGTGAGGTAGTAACAAATGTTGTCAAAATTGAGTAGTCATCCTACTATTATCCTAGTGATTTTAGATAAGGCTTGTGAAAGAGAAAAAATGTGAGGTGATGAAAATGGGTCAATGGATGGGTCCCACGGGTGTGTGTGACAGAGAAAAAAAAAAGAGTGGAGTGTGGGTCCCAAGGGTGTGTGAGAGAAAAAAATGTGAGTGGAGTGTGGGTCCCACGGGTGTTGAGAGAGAAAAAAAAAGTGAGTGGAGTGTGGCAAAAAGACCAGACACGTGACAACTTTGTATAAGAGGGAATTTTTGGAGTGAAGAAAAGAAGAAAACATGAGTGTGATTAGAAATAAGAATTGAGTTTCTATTATTGTTATTACAATTTATTTATTTATTTATTATTTTTATTTCTATTTCAAATTAACCGAAACATTTACTTTTTTGCTTTAAACTTTTATTTTTTCCTTTAAACTTTTAATTTTTCCTTTTTACAAACTTTATTATTCTTTTATTTCTATAACCTTTTTTATGTTAATTATCTATTTTATTATTTTTTTTTCAAAAATACATTTTATTTGCTCGGACGAAATTAGGTGTTGACAAATGTCTATGAGCCTTGCAAACTGTCTTTTCTTTCCCTTTTGGAAGGATTATGAGGGTATGGTAGGTTCTTTAAGTGTGGTACATGTTTCTCACCCTTCTCCCTCTTTTTCTCCTTATTTGTATTTTTTTCTTCTTTTTCTTCTCTTTTATTCACTATTTTATTTACATACTCACTTTTATTTTTCTCTTCCTCTTTCTCACACTCATTTTTTTCTCTTTCATTTTCTATTTCCTCCAAGACTTCCTCCTCCACAACTAGGTTATCTCTAACCCTCTTTCCACAATTTTACCACTCCTAGTAGTAATTGAATTACAGTGCTCCTTGGGATTAGTTTGAGTGTTGGCTAAAAAATGACATGCTTGTTGATTTGATAGCTGCTTTGCCAATTGTCCCACTTGTATTTCAGGATTTCTGATTGAAGCTTTTGTATTTTTCTAATTGGTCAAAGAAGCTTTCATTCCAGAGTATCCTCCAATTTGGTTGTCCTGTCATGTTCAAAAGGATAATGTTGTTGCTGTTGTTGATAAGGAGGTTGTTTGTTTGAAGGACCAACATCTTGTTTCCATCCAAAATTCTGATTGTTTCTCCACCTCTGTGAAAAATTACCATTATTGGAGAAATTACCTGGTCTTCCTTCATTACTCATGTACTGAACTTCTCCTTGTGAGATACTATGATAAGAACAATGACCATTTGGGTTATTGCCTCCACAAAAGTCACATGGTTGTTGTTGACTAGGAGAAGATTGTATAACTTGTAACTGCTCAAGTAATTTAGACACCTGCTTGGTTAGGGTTTCAATTTGCTGAGTCAGAATTTTATTCTAAGCTAAGATTGCATCTGTAGTACTAAGATGAAACACTCCTTTTCATTGAACAATTTTCTTATTATGTTGAGCTTGATGATCTGTGGATGTTAATGCCTCAATGATTCTCGTTGCTTTCTCTGCATCCACATTATTGTTCCTTCAACTGTTGCATCTAATATCATCTTTGTATCAAGCCTCAGACCATTGTAGAAAATATTTAACTGAGTAATATCTTCAAATCCATGATTAAGGCATCTCCTTACTAAAGAATTAAATCGTTCCCAAGCTTCACAGAATGGCTTATCTTGTCGTTGCCTAAAAGTTGAAATATAAGCTTTTGCTTTGATGTAACGAGAAGGTGGAAATAATCTATTCAAGAATTTCTCTTTTACATCATTCCAATTATTCAAAATTTGATTTGGGTGTGACTTAAGTCATTGCTTTGCTTGTCAATGAAAAAGGAAAAAAAAAGCATATATACATGCTCTAGATCTTCTTCTTCAAAACCCATAGTTCCTATCAATTCATCGAATGTAGAAATATGAGTACATGGATCTTCATTATCCATTCCAGTGAATTGAGAACTGATTAAGCTAAGGAAAGTTGGCTTCATCTCCAATGTTTTAGTGATGGGTGGTATTGCTATGTTAGAAAAGTATCTTGACGCTTGTTGCATAGCATAGTCTCCAAGTGTTCTTCTGGGTGGAGTTAGCCCTTAATTCGCCAAATTTTCTATTTCCTGATGTGTGATGGAAGTACTGGAAGATTCTTCATTTGTTTTTCATTGCTTCTTTTTGTTTTTGCCTCTGTTCCTTCGAGCTATCTTTTCTATCTCTGGGTCAAATGCCAATTTGTCTTCAGAAATCTAACCTCGTAAGAACATAAATCAAAACAGCTCAAGCAAGGATTAGTACAAAGGAGACAATTGAATAAACTATCTAATTAAGAAAAATATTCACAAAGCTCGATGAGATAACTAAAGATTTCAAAAGAGCATTGTTCCCCAACAACGACACCAAAAATACTTGTTAGTCTCTTGGCAAGCGTACCAAAAGTCCACTTAGTATAATGAGTTTTAAGTAATAGTGTCAATCCCATGAGGAACATATTCAATTAAAATATATAATTATCTCAATCGCCTATATACAAAAAGTAGATATTTGTTTGATTCATTGTTAATTGTAATACTAAATTTGCATAAAAGTAATATAGTAAAAGTAGAAAGTTTTTTGTAAACTTGGATTGAATTTCATCTATCTCACTTGTTTGTAATTTGGAGGAAAATACATATATAACAGTTGATAATACCAATATTGATGCAACACTAAAAAATCATTTATATTGATTCCTCACATATAAAATTCATAAGATTAGTCCCCTGAATATTGATTCCTCACATATTCAACAAACTATCAAGCATTATGTTCAAGTGTTATAAGCAATTGATATATTGAAATCTATTCGTAAAATCGCAATTCATCAAGTATCATTGTTCAGATCAGATTTTCAGAAATACTTAGATCTAAAAATCATAATCAGGAGTCTATTAATAAGATAGAATCAAGCATTAAGAACAAAATAATAATACCAATATTGAGTAGAAACAGAAATGTTATATATAAATATCACCATATTACATCCAAGTTTGAATCGATTATATTCAATCCTAAGAGAAAAGATTAGCCACACATGGTAGCCATTGAAATCCTAAGAGCTAAGAAGAAAACTCTAGAAAGTATGGATCCTTTACTTTTCGTGGTTCTCCAAAGCTCGTTCAAGATCAATTATAGCCTCCTTTCACTTTCTATTCATGGAATATTTATACCGCATGAGTTTTCGCTTAAGCCACTCGATTCTCGCCTAAGCGAGAAGGTACTTCATGTTGAAGAAAAGTCATCTCGCTTGAGCGAAGCTATTCTCGCTTAGGTGAGAAATGCCCAACTTGATTGTCCTATGCACAAACTCTCGCTTAGGCGAGGTCTTTTTCGCTTAGGCGAGAATGGCGGCAAGAATTGATCATCATCTAAGCAGTTCTCGCTTGGGCGAGACTATTTTGGCTTGAGCGAACTATGGCAGGACTTCTTCCTTTAACTTTGTGTTTCTTAATTCATTCTTCCTCTCTTATGTTCTTTTCTCTTCCTACCTTAATTTACCTGAAAAATACACAAAATAGAGATCAAATGATTTCTTTTAAGTAAAAACTTGAAAACATGTGATTGAAGTTCATTTTTCTTAAACTAGGGAAATCAATATCATATAACACAAATTAAAAACTGAACTACCAAAATTTTATATGAAATTTTACTAAATTTTGACACTTATCACTAAATACGTTAAAAATATTAATGTTATTATATCACTAATTTTTAAGTTTAAAGACTAAATTATATAATTTTTAATATAAAACATCTTTTAATTTTACTTCAAAAATTAGAGACTAAATATTCAACCCTAATTTAATTATCACTTATGGATATTTCAATCACTTACTTATTATTACATGACGTCTAACCACAAAAGCATAATTATCAAAAAATTTCTTATGATAACAACCTTGACAATACAAACCAAAACATTACAACTAATTCATTGAATTAGTATATAATAATTTCAACTACACTTCTTCGTTCCTTTTTTTTTTATTTCCAGGACATATGTAACACGCATGCACCGCCAAGGTTTAGAAAAAACTACCTACTGTTTTAAGAAAACCAGCAAAGTCAATGCACTATTCAATTTTCCCTTGGAGTGTCTTTAATGCTATATGACTTTTATAGGAAGGTTAGATAGAAAATTTGAACATTTATAAAGCATTTAAATACATTAAATTTAAATTAATATAATTTTAAATTATTTATTTTTAAATATTTTTATTTGGATAAAATAATTTAAATTGATCAAAATTTATTTTTTTATTTAGATAAAATATTATTCTAATATTAACTAATAATAAAAATATTAATATTAAATATTTCCTAGTTTTGATTGATTTGAGTTTTTTGGTTAAAATTTATCAAGATTTTTCATTTGATCCATTTTGTTTATTTCAGTTATTGTTAATTACAATTATTTAAGTTGATATTAATTGAGTTGCTTTTACGAAATTGTTAATTGAAGTTTTTTTGTCTTGTATACATTGATAACAAAAACGATAAATGTTAATCGAAAAATGTATTTGCATCCATTAAAAAGGAAAAATAAAAACTTTCTTGACGGAGAAAATCTTAACTTGATTGAAAAATAAAAATGATTCACAACAACCAAAAATAATTTTATCAATGTAAATAAAAAGATAACATATGTCCACGTAAATAAAAAGAAAATACTCTAGATCAAGTAAAAGGTATTACTTTCAACAAATTCTCAATCTTTATTAAATCAATAATATTGCAATCAAAATCTAATTAAGAAAATATAAAAAACAAGAAATTCAAATCGTCATTTAAGCTAATTCAATTCCTACTGTTTTTTTCCTTTATATCGTAAATTTTCAAAATTCAATTTTAATCCTTCTAAATTTTTCTCTACTTTTAATTCTTTTAATTTTGAAATATTTTTTTTATATATTCTTCTTTCAACTTATAAGACAATGCTTTATAGAAAATAAAAAAGTTTGTTATGTAATGTGTTTTAAATACGAACAATAATATAGTTTATCGTTTAAAAGTTGAGAATAAGATAATTTGAATATAGTTTTATTTCTTAATCTTTTGGAAAGCTATTTTAAATATAAAATTATAATTAAGCTCTAAACTAAATGTCAAATGTAATTATTGATCTAAAAATATTATTTCAGCGAATTAGAATGAAAAACTAATTTTAAAAATAACTCTCAATTTCTTGACCCTCAATAAAAAAAGAAAAAATGATTCAAAGATAAAATGTTATTCCCGATTTTGATTGAAAGTTTGTTTTAATTTAACATTATTTAAGAATCGCGAAGTCAAAAAAATTTAATTATACTTTCTTCCTTAACACTTTTAAATATTTTTTAAGAATAAAACTTTGAAGAAAATTCTAAATTTTAAAGTTAACAATACCTAATAAGATACTTAAAGACATGAAAATTGAATACGTTTTTTTTTTTAAAGAAAGATCAAAACAAAACTTAAATAATTTAGAAACACATATTTTATTTTCCTTGAATAAATCACCTTCATAAATAAACATTACTAAGGTAAATATTTATGGAAACTAAAAGACATCAACATAAGTATATATAATAACTAATACGATCGAGTGTGATATAAACAGGAAAGGAAAAATGTAACAAATATTGATAAAGTTTTTCTTAAGAAGGGTGTTCATAAATCACCTCTTTTTTGCATATTAAGGTAAATATATACATGATATACATGAAAGTTGATCTGTTATATACTAAGCTCAAACAACTACTGAAGCTCACTTGTACACTTTTAATCTACGAACTCAATTACATAACTTTTGTATGCCATACCAAGAGATTGGTTATTGTGACTAACACAGAATTTAAGGCCAGAAAAAAAATGACCAAGACCCCTTAGAAGTGAAACTGTGAAACTCAGTACAAAACTACACTATATCAAGAATTTGTTAGAAGCATCATGTCCTTGAATTCCTGAAAATCAAGTTTGCCATCAAAATTAGTGTCATAGGAGCAAATCATGGATGTGCTATCCTTCCCACACCTTTCATCCCACATGCCAAGCCTCTTCAACACACACTCAAGTTCTTGGCTTGTGATGAACCCATCTCCATCCAAATCAAACACCTTGAAAGTCTTCACAAGGTCTCTCTCCACATCCTCAATCTCATCACCCCCTTCTTCTTCCCCATTCTTCTGCTTCACCATACATTCATAAAACACCAAGAACTCACTCAACTCAAGCCTCTTCTTTCCCACCAGACACTCCAACTCCTCCACACTGTACTTGAAACCCGTCTTCTCCAGCACCATTTTCAGCTCCTCCAGGCTCAAAAACCCATCTCCATTCACGTCCACTTTCTCAAAAATCCTCTGCAAATCGCTGCGTGTTAGGGCACACATCTCGTTCTTTTTTCAAAAGGGTGTTCGAATATAACAGAAAGATTTTGTTTTTCTGCAACACTATGCTCAATTCTTCATACATGGATGCTTTGCACTGCAACACGCGAAGTGTTTATATACATACACAAAAAAGTCATGTGGGCACCACTGTGGGACATTATGGTACAAAAATCTATATTGAGGATTTGATGTTGATGATGTGGCTGAGAATGATCCAAGTCTTCAACAAGATTATTCCAGGTAGATATTTATGAGTAGAATGTTCTAGTCTATAGATTTTAATATATAGTTTTTAGTTTTTATGGTTAAATAATTTTCCTCTTTCATACGGCTCATTTTCATGAAAATTTTGATTGGAATAAAACCGACGAAGGTGTATTTCAAACGCGTGTTCAGACTCATCTAGAGAGTACACGTGTCAGATAGAAACAGAGGTTTCTGGATACTATCGTTACTGTGTGCATAAACCAAATAAATACTATGTGCTCTTTTGTTCTTTTGCTCGTTTTTATCTTCTAAAATGACCAGTATTTATTTAGGTGTGTTTTTAGCGGAATAAAATTTATAATAAATAAATTGCTATATATACTATACTAAAGATTTTGATAAACAATTTTATAAATAGGGAAATTATATTTAAATTTGTGATATATAAATTATATTTAATGTATGTTATTTTAAATTATTGTAATTTTTTGAGAAATACTGACATTAAGTTAAAATTGATAATGTAAAAAGTAATAAACTGAAAAAGGTAAGTAATTCAGTTAAAATGCTCAGCTGGTCTTAGAAACATAAAAGATCATGTCATATATATTCAGTTGGCGAAACTTCGGCCAAATATTAAGATTTCTGGAGTTTCAAAATTCTGATTAAATTATTATTTTAATTTATTTTTTCTTTCAAAAAATATTAAATTGATCGTATAACATTTTTTTAGTTTCAATTTAATTTTGATTTTTTAAAAATATATAATTTAATATTTTCCGTTAAATTTCTTTAATCTTCATCAAAATTGACATTAAAATTATGTTAATTACATCAATAAAGTAAATCGTAAGGCCCACTTTATTTTTTTATTTTTCTTCCCTAAATTTTAAGGGCCTATTCTAAGCAGATGGGTCTAAAAACTGGTCCATAGGGTGTCAAAACCCCTAAAGCAGCCAAGGTCCATTATTATGCACTCACTTCGCAAAAACAGTGCTTTACTTCTCTCCCTCTTTCCCCAAACAGAAGCTCTGCTAGAGTTTGGATCTCCTTCCTTTTTTCGCTAGCTCGACTCCGCTCCTACATCACGTAAGTGGTCATCAACCGGTGCACTCCTTTTCCTAGTTGTATTTTTCGTGTTTCAGTTAAGGTTCACCGTAGAGAACTACTATTACTAGTATAGTAAGGGCTTTTTGCCCCGGTTATTTTCCACATTTTGCCTCGGGTCTGGAACCGAGGCATATTGGGGCGAGGTCAAAAGGTACACCTTTTGGCCTCGGTTATCACCCAAAGCCATAGACCCAGCTTTATGCCTCGGTTGTTTTGAAACCGGTGCCATATACACAACTTTTTGCCTTGGGTCAGTTAGGACCGAGGCCATAGGTGATAAATATTTTTTTTTAATTCAAATTTTCGCAGGCTTTTTGGCCTCGGTTAAGGTTAGAACCGAGGCCATATGTGAGTTTTTTGCCTCGGTCTTGGTAAGAACCGAGGCATATTCCCCTACTTTTTTTAAATAAATTTCCTGTTTTATATATATTCCCACATTCATATAATTTTAAGACCTACATATATTTTTCAGACAGCAACACAACCATAACAGAATATTTTCTCAAACATCCATAATCCAAAAACATTTAAAAGATAATTGAAATGTACACAATCGAAATACATATATCCTAATCAATACTATTG
>Ga0214545_1002454_pt1 | contig 35658 bp, 30 predicted proteins | sample CNSS4metaG_FD_160064 | JGI IMG/M metagenome (GOLD analysis project Ga0214545, IMG submission 160064) | Root nodule microbial communities from cowpea collected in UCLA plant growth center, Los Angeles, California, USA - CNSS4 | ecosystem: Host-associated > Plants > Roots > Nodule | place: USA...
TTAAATTAGTGGTCAACGCGTTGAGTCAAATTTTTTTTTCGCCATATGCCTCGGTTATTATGACAACCGAGGCATAAAAGTTGAATTTAATTACAAAACTGCCACCGCGTGCTTTTATGCAGTGGGTCCGCATGAACCGAGGCATATACAGCGCTGTAAAAGCTCTAAAATGCACTAGTGAATGATAATTTGAGGTTATCAAAAGGTTAACGACGATAAAAAATTTGGGGTAAAACAAACATCGATAAATGTTATTGAAAATTTTTTAAATTCATCGATAATTACTGATAATAGCAAATCGATTGGTATATAATCGTCGATAAATGTCATGATTAGGTCTTCTTCTTACTTTTCATCTTTCTCATCTTTTTCCTTTTTTTTCTTCTTATTCCTCCTTTTTTCCTCATCGAGCCTCCACCGTCATCACCTTCGTTGTCGCCACATCCGACAACTCCTCCTCCTCCTCTTCCTCTTCATTCTCCTCTTCCTCCTCCTCTAACTCATGCCACCACCACCACCGCCCTCGAGCCGCAATCTTGCCACTACCACCATTGTTCCATTACTATAGCCGCGCCTCTTCCTTTTCTTTCTCCTCCTCCTCTCCTCATCCTCTTCCTTCTCTTCTTATCCTATTCTTCTTCTCTCCCATATGCCCTTGATATATAAAAAAAATCTTATTAGGCTTGGTGCGAAATTTGTCACTAATTTTATCGACAAATTTATCGATAGAAAAATTTATCGGTAATAGGCATTATAAATTATTAACGAAATTTATTAGTGGAATTGACTATCAAATATATTATCAACTAAAATATTCTTCAATTACACAAATTCTAATTTACCAACAAATTTTATCGAGCTAGATTAATTAATGACAAAAATATTCGTTGGTCATTTTAATTTTAAAATCTGTTGGTAAAATTCATAGATAAAATTGAGTTTACTAACAAATTTATTTTCATTGGTAAAAATTCGAGCAGTGTAAATAAGTGATATCCAAATTTTGACATATACCTATAAGAGAAAAAGAAAAGACTTCTTATCAACTACTGACAATTATTGTTGATTCTTTGATTGTACACGACTCTCCATGTTATTGTGGGATCACCATTTCCTCTTTTTTACTATGTATCAATAAAGTCAATGTGTCTTCTTCAATTGTTGAAAATCATTCATAATATGAATAATATCTATTGAGGTATGATGACAACAAATATAATGTATCATAGATTGAGTAATCCAATGGTATGGGATTGAGTTATCACAAAGCATGACATCCTAAGCCTAAAACTTGAAGCAAATTTCATCATTCATGGTTCGTGGCCAAACAAAGGAGTATTGGTGACAAGTTATGGTCACACAATGGAAAATTGGGACTAACTTATGTTATTAATAGCAGTCCAAAAAACACATTATATTCCTTTTAAGCAAGTTGGAGTATATACTTCCATGTTTTGAGTTGCAACTTTGTAGAGGTATAATATGTTGTTGTCACTGATGAATGTCCTAAGCTAGAAAAGATTAGGCAAGTCTAACAATAGGTAAATGTATGTCACTCATCATTAGTAACATAATACATAACCTAGTAATACCCTACATATAGTGATTTACTTCACTTGTGTTGTTTCAACATTTGATCATTGGGAAAATGCATCATAAGGAAAACATTGAAAAAAAATTATGTTTCTCTTAGTGTTAAAGAGGCAATATACAAAGCCAAGTCAACTTACAAAAACATTTAAAACCCATATACTTTGTTTAGATATCTACTATACATTTTTCACAAATATTGGTCAATTAAAGATTTTTTATCCCCTTGTAACTATGTTTGAAGCTATGTTCATTTTGTTTTGTTTAGTTATTTAGTTATGTGTGTTTGATTACATAAGTACCTCTCATTTATTTATTTATTTATTTTTCTTAGTTTGATCCATTAATTGACCCTTATCTCATTATTATGTGTTTGATTTTCTATATAGTTTTTTCACTAATGTGTGCTTAATTACATAAGTTTTTTCATTTTGTTTCTCGTCATTACACTAAAGCTTATGCAATATTAAACTTAACAATCTTAATTGAATATCACAAATCATGACTATTTTTTAAAATCCTAAATTAATAATACAAGGCATTTTTATTATGAAAAAATAAAGTTTTGAAATACTAATTATCAATACACCACTTTAATTTCTCATTTTTCTTCATTTTCTCTTTTGTTCTACTTTATTAAGACATGCTTTTAAATTGACTTTAGTAATTTTTTAATAAAATTATATATTTTATTATAGGGTTAACTATATTTTTAGTCCCTGAACTCTGATGTTAAATTAGAATTTGTCACTATCCAAAACTTTGACTCATGTTGGTTCCCAAACTTTTAAAATGAATGGATATAGTCATTTTAACCAATTACATTAACTTCTTTTGTGTCAAATGCATTTCCCAGAAGACAATGAAGCGGACACTTGTCAAATGGTGTAAACATTTAAAATGCTAGCATGAAACATATTTGATACATAAAAAAAATTTAACATAATTAAGTTAAAAAGACTATATTGATTCATTTTTAAAGTTTGAGGACCAAGCTATGTCAAAGTTTCAAAAATGAACGAATTTTAACTTCGCGTCAAAGTTAGGGGCTAAAAACATACTTAACCCTTTATTATAATATTTATTAATTTATAATGCAAAGAAACCTTTTAATGTAATATTTTCCTTTTATCACACCAAACATTCATGCCATCACATAAAAATACCATAAAAGAAAAAAAACACATTACAAGAAGCAAAAGGGTTACACCAAACCCATGCAATAACAAAAATACGCTTTGAAAAGAAAAAAAAAAAATCTAAACGTAAAGTCTATAACACTATATTTGTTACGAAAAAAGTCAATATTAAGAATGAGAGTCAAACATCAAACCATCAAAAGTCTATGTACTATCAATTCAGCGCAACAATTACTTTCTCAAAAGATTTGCAAAAATTTTAAGTCCACCGTTCTCTATGGCTGAAGGCACTTCAACCAATGACAACAAAGACTTTAAGGAGCAAGTTGAGAATGATCAAAAGCTTGGATACCAAAAGGGAATAACATTCAAGAGATATTCTACTAAAATTATGAGTTTCAACATGCCTAATAGCCTACGTAGTCATCATAAACACCACATACAAAGAATTTATGATGCCAACACAAGTAGAAAAACCCCTAATGTGTTCTCCACTACATCCTCTAAAAATGCACCACTAACTGCATGTCTAGGACAACCCATAGTTCTTCCATCAATGTTAACTCTCACCCTCTAACACATGTAATCTTCCATTTAAGTTGACAAACTTAAGAATCGTTCATAGGTATTGTTTAGATGACAAAGTCAATAATAACATTATGTATATTTTTCTTATACGAGTTACTTAACCCACTTATCTACCATTATATAATGTTTAAAGAAATTCGAAAGTCTAAATTTTGTTTGAACTAAGCATGTTCCTCATTGTCCACAACATCCAAATAATATAAGTCACAACAATAAGACAAATGTCTTTGACAAGAGGACTTCCTACATTATTTTCAAAAATGCAAAATATACATCTTATTAAGAAAGGTTGAACCTAGAAAAATCTATTGCAAACATGTTCAATGCTTGACAACCATCAAACAGTTATTTAAAATATGTTGAGAACATTTCACCTGTAGATTATAGTTTCCACAAAACAAGAGATTTAACAAGAATGTTACTATTCCAAACAAGAGTTCCTAAAGAAATCAAATTTGTCAAAGTGTACATAAAAAAATTCACGCAACCTTTAGGATAAGAATACCTAGGTCCTCTAGAGTCTAGTTGGGAACATCATGTTTGTCAAAACTAAAAGTGTTGTAAAAATCATAAATGTCGGAAACTTGTTTTATAAAAAGACAAATTCCACACATGTGGTCATCCAAGGGATGTGCAACTTTAGAACAAATATTTCTTCTCTTAATAATAGGAACACCAACAAGAATAAAAATGCAAGAAATATAACACAACATATCATTCAAAAAATTAGTCCAATGAGCATTCTTTAACATTAGTATAATAATACCAATTAGCAATCTTAAGTGAGGCTAAAATAATACCTACAAAGAGTAATTTTGTAATATTTATTTTTCAAGAACCCAATCCACATAAGAATATCCCAATGCATACTACAATAAATAAAAATCATAGGTTACAAGAAGTAAATAAACTTTATTTTCTTCAAAGATATTGAAAACTAAAGCCCACCTTCAAGCTTTGTTAGAACAAAACTTACTACTTCATATTACAACAAGTTGCACATTTATGTTGCCAATCCAAATCAAATTCCTCATTCATCTATAAAAATCTTTCATGTGAAAAAGAAATGAAAACACAATAAGGGAGACTTGAATAGTGTTTTAGAATCTTTTGCAAATTTTTCAAAATATCATTAGATGATACACAATTAGACAATAGTTTTATATTCGATAGATGTTGTATCAATTTTTTCCAAATATCATCTTTTTCTTAAGTTAGTACAAGTGCAATAACATGCAATATGAATAAGATAGGGAAGGAAAAAGGTACTCTAATATTTTTATATTAGTTTTTTTGTAGTGCAGTCTATGTCAAATTTTCAATCAACTGAGTGAGTTATACTATCCAAACCAACACTATAAGTTACAATATGAGTATTCCTTTGACTCGTAATTACTTCTGCGCAACTTGAATGTAAATGGGGTACTAAATGTATGCATTACCTGTTATAGTCCTCTTAAAGCAAGATCTTGATACCTGGTAGAACTTACTAGGTTTTAATTAGAGTGCCTTTACTCGAGAGTGTGAAAAGTAATGAATTGTACAGGTTACATAGTTTTCTCTAGGGTTGACAAAGCATGCATCAGGAAGTTATTTGAAACACAACAACTTTAGCTCATTTACCAATAGATCGTTCATGTAACATAAGATTTTCTAAATATTCTTGGCGCATATTATATCATTTGTCAAATGAAAGAATTGTATCTCTTATAGGATTGCCAAGTGTACCAAATCGCACAAGTAATAAAGTGGAAAGTCCAAATATCGTTTCCCAAGATACTTGTGAAATACTTGGCAAATCTTGTAATTCATAACTCAATTAGATAACAAATTTCACAAAAAAAAAAAAACTCTTATATTTTTATCAAACATATGGTATGCAACAATATATGATAAAGGCTTCACTAGGATTCAAAGCAAAAACACCAAAAAATATTCTCTTAATTCCTTCTCTAGCATTCACACCTTATGTAACAAGTCCTAATGTCTTAGTGATGAGTGCGTATTTTTGCCCTCATTCAGTGTTTAATTCTGGGTATTTAATTGAATTTGTGTGCTTAAAGATTGTTTTAATTGGGATTTCCTATGATTGGGTTTATTGAGCATGAGATACAAAAACATGTTAAAAATAGCTTTTTAGTTGCATAGATGTTCTTTAGATATTTTGAGGTGTGTTAGTGCAGCTGCAGCTAAGTTGAGCTCAAGGAGGTGTGGAAATAAATTGATTAAAGCTTCATGACACCTTAAAGATAAATCCAAGAATAAGAAATTATCAAAAAAACAAAAATCCAAGCCAAGCATTGCATGAAGACGGCAAGAAAAGCTTGAAAAAATGAAGAAGTTTGGCTAAACCAAGAAGAGAGGAACAAAAAAAAATTGGACCTTGCAGTTTTCTTTATCTTTATGATAGAAGATAATTTGGGAAAAATATATCTTTAGATATTTTATTTGATATTTTTAAATAATTATCTTATTTAATTATATCATAAAATATTAAAAGATAATAACTACCAAATCTTTTTAAATATGACAAGATCTTCTTGAATCTTTTTAGTTCCACAACAAACAAATATATCTTGAAGATATTGGATTATTTAGAAGATAATTTAAGGAGATTGCAAAGGGTTGATTTGGAAAATTAATACAAATATTAATTGGTGATAATTTATCATATATCTTTAAGTAATTAATTAATTTAATTATATTAGATATTGATATTATCAACCAATTATATTTGTCAAATAGTCTATATCTCTCCAAGTATTTTTAAATATTTATATTTATCTTTATTTCAAAAGATATTTGAGAGATTTTAGCAACAGAAAAGCCCAGTCCAATTCCTATATAAAGAGACCAAGGGAGAAGTAGAAAACATGCTCGGGACTTCGGAGTTTTGGAACCCTTAGGGGGGCCTAATTTCGTTTCCTTTCTCTCTCTCCATTCTTCTATTTTTATTCTGTATTCCATGAATTGCTAAATTTCTTGGGTTGATTCCATTGTAATTTCATTATGGATTCTGAGGTTAGAATGAAATAATTTCTTTGTTCTTTTTATTATTGTTGAGGTTTTTTTTATCTATGTCTTTTATCTTTGAATCATATAAAAAGTAATGATTTTAAATCTATATGCATATTGATCATATGAGTTCAAGGGTTTTTAAATCTAATTGAGACTTTACTTTGATTTTATTTAGAAACTTTCATGTGATTAAACGAGTTTTTACCAATAATTGAGACTTTACTTTGGTTAAAGGTATTTACCCTAACGAAAATTAATTGAGACTTTACTTTGATTAATTAAGCTTTTTATTTGGTGAGGAGATAAAAGAATAGACATGATTAGACATAGTAAATTTGATTGAGACTGTACTTTGGTTGAATTTACTGTGGATAATCTAAAAGTTCTCACTTTTAATTAAGACTGTACTTTGGTTAAAAGTGAGAACGTCAATAAATTAATTGAGACTTTACATTGATTAATTTGTAAAACTATAACAATAATTAATTGAGCAATAATCTTTAGATAACCAATGATGAATCTATTTTGAAAAAATAATGGAATCAATCTATTTTCTTTACTATTGTTTTTATTTCTTGTTATCTTTTAAATTTTATTTCTATCTTTGTTTATCTTAATCCCCTATATTCTTTTATTTTATTTGACTAACTCATTTGTATAGTTTTATAAGAACTAATTTGTTAAAAATCAATTATGTGTTCGTTGGGAGACGACTTAGGGTTATTTTACCCTTTCTATTTTCCTGACTACTATCTTAGCAATACTGAAGTTGCTATAATTTAGTAGTATTAATTTGATCGCGTGAACGACAGCGTTATCACTTAGCGATAAGTCTAAACTTGAATAATAAAAATCCTAATGTTTTAGCAAGTTTTATTATAAGTTCGCATTAATGATCAAAATTCTAATGTTATGAATGACCTATGATGTACTTTATGTCTAGATGCACAATCAATTAATTGTCTACTCTAGTCTAGATTCTAAAATCGTGTCCAATAATTAGAGACCCATAAATATGCAATCAATAATTATCATGCAGTTAAAACAAGAATAAAACGTAAGAGTGATGGAAAAAAATTATATTGAATAGTGAAATACACAATACATTACACCCAACCCTCATGAATAAGAAAGTTAGTTACTTCTTAACATTCTGAGTACTAGAATAATGATGAAGATGAATGCCTCCAGCTTTGAGAATACGCTTCTACCTTCTTTCCCCGTGAACCCAAAGGCATTTTTCCCCCTAAAAGGGTTATTTTTTCCCAAAAGGGGTTTCTTTTTTGCTTGAAGGATTGTTGTTTGACCTCTGTCAAACCCTTTATTTATAGATTTTTCAAATTGTAATGGACCTGCAACTTTTTTACTTGATTTTGCAATTGAATATCCTGAATTTATATCTTTTTAATCTTCAGAGATTTCATATCTTTGATATATTCTTCAAATATTATGATTTGTAGTTGAAGTAACCAATCCTTAATTTTACAATTGAATATCTTGAATATATATCTTTTAATCTTCAAAGATTTCATATCTTTGATATATTCTTCAAATATAAGAATTTTTAATTGAAGTAACCAATTCGGTGGATAACTAATTTTGTTGATATATTCTTTTAATAGTCAGTAATCTTTACCAATTCTGTTGATAATCTCCTTAAATCTCTAAGATTTCCACTTATTTACAAAATATAAACCAAATATTTATGTTTTCCAAATTTATTAAATAAAAATTGAAATATCTAAAAAGATAATAATAAATTAACAATAAAAAAATAAAAAATAAATAAAAAATAAAACATGATAATGCTAATCATTTTACATAATTTGTTATGAACAAAAACCTTCTATCTTATAAAGAAAATATGATCATGTTTTACACTTTGATATTTGACAACACTTAATCAAAACATGGGTTGTTGGATTTTCCTTTAACGTTTCAAAATAATTGTAACTCATTTATAGATTTAATTATAAATAGAGCAACTACAACAACATTAGTCAATTGGACTTTCTCAAAATGCTACGCAGATTACCTTTCCAAGAATCTAAGTTTGAGACTAATATTATTAGCCAAAGATAATGAGTTAGATGGGCAGTAGAAAAAAAAATTGGAGCCCCAATATACATGTAAAAGAAATAGACTCTTTTCCAAAACCGACTGAAGGATTTGGGAAACTTAAAGTAAATTTAAGAATGAGGTCTTTTTAGGCTTTTTTTTTCCTTAGAGACCTAAAAATAATTAGTACTTAAACAAATTTGAAGCATTTTTTTCTTAGAAATCTAACGAAATTAGTACTAAAAAAATTTTGACATATTTTTTTCTTGAAGACCTAAAATAAGGACCATAAGCCACTGTTTTCTTTGAAATTCAAGTGAAAAAATGAAGTTTTCTATTAAAAGTCATATGCCATGTTCAGGCCATACATGGCTTTTAGAATATCATGGCTTTTAGAATATTAAGCCATTGTCGAAGCAATCTCATAAGTATGAAGAAATTGCAAATATACATACTTTTTGAACTCGTCACAAAAATCATCTTTGCCTCTTTGCCTAGAGACTCTTTGCCTCTATCCAAGACTTCCTCATCTAAAAACAAGAAAGTGGAGAAAGAAGATCTTTAATAAACCTATCCATAGCATTTGATGAATGTTTGGCAAGTGAACCAATCGTTAACGTAGTAATAAAATATCGTCCTCTAGGATTGACTCGTTGAATACTAGATTCCTAATTTACATAATTTTGAGTAAATGAGATTCAATAGAATTTAAAGCATAAAATTATAACAAAAGCTTCAACCTAGAGTCTTACATCAAATGTAAAGAGTAGAACCTATAATCCAGAGTCTTACATCAATCTTCCAACAAAAGGGGAAATTAGTTACGCATAATGAAAAAGAAAACAAAAAATGTTGGAAAAAGAGAAGGATGAAATTGAGGAAGAGCCTTTTTTCCTGAACGATCCCCCCTTTTTATCTTTTCCATGTTCTCTCCCTTGTCTGAGGTGGTTTTCTCTCTCCTCTAACCGTTTCCTCCTCTTTCTCTTTCTTTTATTTTCTTTTTCCTTTAAATCCTTGGCAGTCTACGTCATATTTAAATATCTCGCTGAAAGACCCACTAGGCACATGTGGAACACATTGTTTTGTATCTTGCAATTTGAACCAAAATCTACAAGTCGTGGAAAAATACACCAGGCACATGTGGAACATGCTGTTTTGAATCTTGCATTTTTGAAGCCAAATCCACAAGTCGTGGAAAAATTCACCAGGCACTTGCGGAACATGTTATTTTGTATCTAACTAACTCCCTCTAGACTTGTTTACACAAACAATGCACAAACCCAAATGTATGATCCGAAACAAGATAATGCATGATGAAATTAGTCAAATAATGCACAAATGAATAAAAATGGCCTAAACTAATGTATGAACACACACACACACACACACACATATATATATATATATACATATATATATATATATATATATATATATATATATATATATATTATGTGCTCATCAAATTCTCCCAAGCTTAGACATTTGGTTGTCCTCAAGCAAAGAAAATGTAATGAAACAAAATAATAAATGCAAACAGAATTATGTGTTAGTATCTAATCTCAAATCTAAATTCACCCAATAATATTCTAGATGCGCACATTGCACATTCGTTGGGTCCCTAAGGGAAATTTATTCAATGAGTAAAGGCACAAGACATTAAGGAGGAAAATCTTTGATTTTTGTTCTCATTCATAAAATGATTTCTTCTGAGGTTTCTAGCCCAGAAAACACTTACCTACTAACTAAGCATGGATCCTCCACTCAAATGCTTTGCACTTACCACAGTCTCAAAGGAGTGCCCCTTTTACTACTAACACACAATCTCAAAGGGATGTCCATTTCACTTATTCTTATTAATAATTATATTCTCCCTCTCTTTTTTTGTGAAATTGACAGGCATTTCTCCAATAACCAAATGCAGTGATTGTCATCTTAGAAACCTAAAAAGTAATTTAAGTCTATCACTCAAAAATTATCTTCCTTACATGCCAATTGTCAAGAATTCTTGTGTAGTATGTAATTTTCCCAACAATTATCCAATGTACTTCACAAAATATAAATGAATAAACATAAACTTGAGTCAAGATGATGTGTACGTTATACAAATGCAACAACTAACATGCAATTGACCCTACCAAGCTTAGATGTTTAAGTTGTCCCCAACATAAACACAATAACTAAAAATAGAAGGGACAGAACTCACAAAATTACTGGTGGTGGCGATGGAGCAAAGCCATAGTGTCTTGGAGTAATTGTTCCACACGTTGCTGGAGGAGGAGTTGAGTATCGCGGACCTGCTCGAACTCATTGTAATGGCGTTGTTGGTGCAAGCGGAGCTCAGCAAGGGATTGATACTAGCAAATGCTTCAGAATCAGAATCTGTAGGACTTGATAGCACTCTAGAGGGTGGACAAAGTGTAGGAGGAGAGGAATTGTAGGCATCAGATGCCGAAACGTCCACATGTCTTTACCATGCACAATAGTAAACTCAGGATTAGGAAGAGGTTGAGGTGTCATGCCTTCTATAGAATTCAATACCAAACAATATTGACCATCTCATTTAACCAACATGTCATTCTTTACAAGCATATCAAGATCAATACAAGATGTCCCAGATATTGGCTTGTCATCCTCCAAGGGAATGTTGAAATGTAGAGCAATAGTCGTGATTAGTCCACCAATTGCTATGTTCCTGAGGATGCTTTCCCAGCCTTAGTGAGTTAACGAGCCAACCAAGCACCTGAGTCTAATTGAACATCATTAACCATACCCCACATAAATAATAACTCAGATTTCCTAACAGTAACAGTGTTATCACCCCAAGCAAACAATGTATGAGCTAATAAGCGATGAGTATAACGAAAACAAGGGTGATGGATGTGGGATTCTTAGGAATCAAATGAAATAAACTAACTAGAGGTAGATAAACAACACCAAAATGAATGTTCATCAAAAGCACGAGGGTACCTCCTCTCACTACCGCTAGGAAACCCAAAAATGGCATTCTTCTCAGCTAACTCAAGGGTAAAATTAGTGTTGTGCAATCCAAACTTACTCAACCCCTCTATGCAATTATTTCCCTACAAAATATCTACACTAACAAAACTAAGATATTCAAGAGTGATTCTCTCATAAGCAGGGTGTTTCAAGTTGTCAAAAGTGGTCCAACCAATTTTTCTCAGCATCCCAATCACTTCTTCTAACATCCCTTAGGCATTCAAAGCATTTTCATCAATATATCGAGTAGGGAGAATAACCCTCTTAATCAAAGAAGCGTACCTTTGTGTTTGTTCTTTGTAACATCCTGTCAAGATATTACTAATTTTTAATAAAATAAATAAGAAAAATAATAAATACGCTACATTTAATAATACCTCATTTTCCAAAAAGCGCGGGAAATTTAAAACTTTTATTAATTCCAATAACAAAACCAAAATCCATAATTATAAAAATGGAATAGTCTAAAAACATCTGATAAGAGTTTACAACTTATTCCACAATCATAAAACATAAAAAAAATATAAAACTCCCAACCTTTTCCCCGCTCCGTGGTTAAGTCTCACCAGGACCACCTGCAACAACATCATCTGCTTACGTGTACCGCGTACACGATCATCGCCAAACACAAGCAGATAGGGTGAGCTTAACAGAATAAACATATGAATATTTATACATATATATAAAACACACTTATTTTCATATATATATATATATATATATATATATATATATATCATACAATCACCCAAAGAGATTTCCTCATTTGATCCCATATCACATGGCCACAACCATGTTATTCGTGTTCTACATCTTCTAGTGATTACCTCAAGATAACTTGCTGCCACACCTATCGGCCACAACCGATAGAGCACGTGCGGGAAGCCATTGCTACGGATCACACACCGCAATGCCAAGTGCAGTTCCCAAATATGAACATAGTTCGCAACGTTCCAAGACTACCAAATTCGTCAGTCAACTACTGAGGAGGGAAATTTAACTGGACCCATTCGTACTGGCCACAACCAACACACTCACACCGGCAACACTCGCCAACTCGAGCTCAACTCAAGGGTTTCTCGTGTTCATCCATCATCCCGAGACACAACTCAAGAGATGCTATTCCGAGCCACAACTCAAGGAACACCACTTGCTTAATCCCCTATCCCAAGCCACAACTCAAGGGATACGTTCCGAGCTTAACTCAAGGACACTAGCAATCCCACCTTTGAAGCATCACCAAAAGCCTTGTAGATCACGCCTACAAAACTAGCAACCCAAAGTTGTAACAACAAAATCGTTTGGCAGGGGACACGTACCGCTAGGCGCTGCCGCTTCCAAACTGTCTGGCGGGGGACGCATACCGCCAGGCACCAAGCGCCTCAAAACCATCAATCACAGAAGCCACCGCTTGGCGGGACAGCCCACACTGTCAGACGGACATACTCTAGTAATCTAAGTCCACTCATCCTAGCGATATCGCCTGGCAGATTGACCCTCGTCGTCAGGCACCACACCTTTGTTGCTCCCTGGATCCGTAGCTATGGCCTGGCATATCTCGCTCTGTCGCCAGACGCTACACTAGTACAATGATGGTTACTGGTTTTGATCTTCCACCTCCATCCTTATAGCTTACGTACATATCAAATCCAACTCACCATCATATACTCCTATTCAATTAACTTTGTGTATTCATTATGGTATCCAATTAAGACCTATCAAGGTCCTATATTTTGCTCCCACCAGTTTATGTATCACACCAGTATTTCAACTCCTATTATTTCTTATTAACCTCACATACTCAACTCAACATAACCTATCCACAATTTAGGTAGTTTCAATTTACACGCTCATAATCTAGTGACCCCAGGTTCCATCATATTGAACCAATTCTCACAGAAAACTCCCCAGACCCTCAATTCTCTCTCGGCCAAGAATAATTACAGCCTCTGCACTGGCTCCTGGTGGCAAGCCACATGCCGCCAGGCGATGCATACCATCTGGGCATTTCCAGACTTTTCTCCCAGCACCCATAACCCCAACCTTTCACCATTCTTCCTTCTTTGCAAATTTCCATCAATCTCCATCCAAATTCATTCACATTCAAAATAATCCATAACCTAATCACATTGATCAATAATTTCCAATGCCAATTCATAGTATTCATTTTCGAATCATAAATAAAGACACCAACATTCAACCCTAAAAGGTGTTCATAGCAATTTATCAAATTGAACCTTCAACCATATATAATTCTACAATATAACACATAACATCATCAATAATCAAGTAGGACTTCATTTTTCCCCGAACAGAATCACCCCAAAACACACAGAACATAAAAAACGAGTCAATTCGACTCGCGTCGCCTGGTAGGTGTTCATCACCACCAAGCAGTTCATCACAAAACCCAGAAAATGGGTTGCAGGTTTGTGGCGCCTGGCGGTACAGGGATTCACCGCCAGGCGGTTCCTCAGGGAACCTAGAAACACACTAAAATGGCATGTGCCGCCTGGCGGACTATTCATAACCACCAGGCGATTTCTAGAAATTTTCCAGAAACACAAAATTCGACATACATCATGGAGAAATCATGCATATTCAAGTCACACATCATATATTTAATCAAAATCATAACACTAACGTGGTAAAACCCCTAACCTGGATTCCTTAGCTTAACTTTGGCACTTGAAAATTCTCCCTTGATTCCAATGACCTTCCTTGACTCTTCTCAATTTAGTCCAACGATTCACTCAAACCTTACAACTCTCAAATTTCGTTCTCTCCTCTGCTAGCACAATGGCAAACCACCAAAACCCTCTCTCTTACCACTAATTGGCCTTTTAATTGGGTCTTAATGTGGTTTAATTGCATAAAAACAAAAGTGATTTAAAACTAGTGTTTATTGCCATTCATGAGTGCATTATGGATTGTTCTTCAGCCACTTCTAGGTTGCCCATTCATCTAGGGTTTCCTTCAACTATTCACGTTCAAGCCAAAACTAATTTTAGCAAAAATAAAGTTTAATTTAGGTTCTCTAAGGCTTGAACCCACAACCACACCAATGCCAATTCAATGTACAACCATTACACCAATTCATGTTTCTTGATGATTAATATAGTTTTATAGTTATCTCATCATTCAACATGATCAATCATAACCTTAAAAATAATAACAATTAAATAACACATAATTGGCATACAAAGGACTCGAACCTAAGTCCTTTCACACAATTAAAGCACTCTCAACCATTTAAGCTAGTACTTTTCCACATCATACAAGTTGGGATTTAATGACATAAAGGCTCCCACTTCCCGCATATATAAATTAATTATTTATTTAATTAATTAAATTTCGCGGGTCTTACATTCTTCATTTTGGAAGACAATACCATGGTTATTGTCCTCAAAGGAAGAAGAAGATCGCATCCATTTTCTGGTGTCGGTGGATGTAAGACCCGCAGAATTTAATTAATTAAATAAATAATTAATTAATAAAAGCGGGAGGCTAGTGCATTTATGACATTAAATTATGTTATGTATGACGTGGAAAAGTACTAGCTCAAGTGGTTGAGAGTACTTTGGTTTGTGTGAGAGGACTTGGGTTCGAGTCCTATGTATGCCAATTATGTGTATTTTGTTATTAATGTTTTAATAATATGTTGGGCCACACTCAGTATGAGATAATGCTTGAATTCCCTAATTTCAGAAGTTAAGCAAGGGGAGTTGAACCCGAATCTTAATTTTACTGCACTGTTTTGTTTGATTGTGATGAATTGTGGCCCTAAAAGTTGTGGTTTTCGGGGGGACTATTGCATGATTCGGGGTTGTGGTTTTGGGGGGACTATTGCATTGGGATTGGACCTAATAGTTGCCTATAATGGGATGGTATGTGGTATAATCTGGGATATTGCAAAGTTGGGTGATTGCAGACTATTTTAGTGTCCAAATATTGCTTATGTGCTTATCTAAATTGTGCTTAAAGAATTGGTGTGGTTGAGATGTATTTTGGGTCACTGGTGCAGTGGGTGTGTGCATGAATTAGTGTCAAAACCTGCAATTCTCGCTCAGGCGAGTCAGGCTCGCCTAGGCGAGATGTGTAGGGACGCGTATTCTCTGTCTGCTCGTGGCCATCGCTCAGGTGGAGAGTTTTAGAGTTTGGGCGAGGGCTCTGTCTGCATTTGTGTGGTTTGCTTGAACAACTCGTGCAGGCGAGGTTGGTGGTTGTCTTGAGCGGGAGTACGTCTCGCCTAGGCGAGACCCTCTCGCCTAAGCGAGATCACGAGGGAAGGTCTGGGGTGTTGAGGGACTCGTGGCCTTGACAAGGCACTTTTATTTTGGGCGAACGAGAGCCTCGTCCAAGCGAGCATGAGCTCGCTTAAGCGAGAAAACATAGGCTATAGTGGTTCTAGAGGCTTGCACAAGTTGGGGGTCTAGCTATGAGAGGTGGGCTGTAATGGTTAAACAAAGGTTCTAATTTAAGCAAGCAAGGGCGAAGGGGTACGTTTAAGGAAGATGTACCTATTGTGCCTATAAGTCGAGATGAAACTTGTGAGAGGTGTTCTACATGGCTTTAATAAATATCTTCTTGGTGGACTTGCTGGTGTTCCATGGGTTGTGGCCCGGAACGTATCCTTGAGTTATGGCTCGGGATAGGGGTTAAGCACGTGGCATTCTAAGCCCGGAATGACTTTCCTCGAGTTGTGGCTCGAGATAGCGGATGAACACGAAGAACTTTGAGTTGTGGCTCGGGTTGGTGAGTGTGCCGATGTGAGTGTGCTGGTTGTGGCCAGTACGGATGGGTCCAATGGATTGCCCTCCTCAGTGGTTGCTGACGAGTTTGGTAGTCCTTGGACGTTACAGACTATGTTCGTATTTGGGAACTCCACCTAGCGTTACGGTGTGTGATCCGTAGCATGATTCCCGCACGTGCTCTATCGATTGTGGCCGATAGGTGTGGCAGCAAGGCAGGTTGAGATACTTACTAGAAGATATAGACCCCTGTTAACATGGTTGTAGCCATGTGAAAGAAATGGAATGAGGTTCCCTGATGTACTTAATATACATGGCGGTGGCCATGTGGAGGGAAGGTAACGTGACTTCCATTAGGTGCATCGGTGTACATGGTGGTGGCCATGTGATGGAAATAGAACGAGACTCTATGGGAAAATAAAGGATACTTGATATGGTGGTGGTCATGCCGTATAAAGAGAGAATTGGTGTTGTTGTTATATTATTTGTACTGGTTAAACATGTATGTGTATATATATATATATATATATATATATATATATATATATATATATATATTCTTGTATGTTTTAACTGTTAGCTCACCCTATCTACTTGTGTTTGGCGATGATCATGTACGCGGTACACGTGAGCAGGTGATGATGCAGGTGGAGCTAGTGAGGCTTAACTACGGAGAGGGGATAACTTGGGGATCTTATTTTTATGATTTTGAATCAGTTGTAAACATTTATGTTCTTGGACTTTTTATTTTATAATTGACGAATACTTGTCTTAATTTTCATTATCGATATATGAAATAAAGACTTAAATTTCCCGCATTTTGGGAAATGAGGTATTATTAACTGCGACATTATTATATTATTTTTTTAAGAAATAAATGATGCTGAGGTATTATTTCTTTTTATTTTATTAAATTCGTAATATCCGGATGGGATGTTACAGTGGACGTCTCCACCATTTGAGAGAGTGTGAAAACTACACGACTAGGTGCTGGAGTGGCTAGAGGTCGCGATGATTTAGTGCAACTAATGGTGACCTTCGCGGAGGCATGAGCGGAGTGGGGCTTGCTTGTCAGAATAACACGACGACTTGAATAGTGCATCATCGCCGGCATTAACCGGTGGTGGCTGGTGAAAGGCGTAGAGCACACCAGGCGAGGCACTAAGGGTTGGGTGAAATAAACTTCCCCCCTTCTAGCACACTTAAACATTCACGCTGCTCTTCTTTTCTTTTTTTCTCCATTTTTTTCCTTTTTTGTTTTCTTTTTTTTTTCTGATAAACAATACTCATTCAAAATACCTTGTATGTGGTGATGTTAATGCAACATTGGCCACATTTTTTTTCAAAAACACCACATAAATACACCTTAAATCTTTGACCATTCACTATAAAACTTCTTTTTAAATTGAGGTCTGAAATTTCAATTGTACCAAATGGAAACATTTACGTCACAAAAAACGGAGCATACCACCTGGACTTTCACTTACTAGAAACAATTTGACCCTAGTATTTTATAACAACACATGTTGCCCTAGTGTAAGCTCTTTATGCACAATTTTTTTATCATGCCAGTTTTTTGTTCTTTCCTTATAAATGCTAGCATTCTCATAAGCCTGTAGTCTAAATTCATCCAACTCATCCAATTACAGTAATCTCTTTTCACTTGCATTCTTTAAATCGAAATTCAAGAATTTAATAGCCTAAAATGCTTTATGTTCTAATTCCACTAGTAAATGACTTGATTTCCCATACACCAGTTGATATGGAGATATTCCAGTAGGAGTTTTAAAAGTTGTACGGTAAGCCTAAAGTACATTATCTAGTTTCCTAGACCAATCTTTCCTAGATGAGCTCATGACTTTCTCTAAAATTCTCTTTAACTCCATATTGGAAATTTCCACTTGCCCACTAGTTCGTCGATGGTAAGGAGTAGCTATCTTGTGTTTCACACCATATTTTTCCAAGAGTGCTGCAAATTTCTTGTTATGGTAATGTGAACCTCCACTAATGATTGCTCTTGGAACCCAAAATCTTGAAAATATGTATTTCTTGATGAAAGAAATTACCAGTTTAGCATCATTAGATGGTAATGCCCTAGCCTCCACCCACTTTGACCCATAATCCACTACAACCAAAATGCATTGGTTTGAAAAAGAGGAAGGAAATGGTCCCATAAAATCAATACCCCACACATAAAAAATTTCCACTTCCAATATGTTGTTTAAAGCCATCTCATTTTTCTTTGAAATATTTCCTACCCTTTGACATCTATCACACTTCTTGATAAAACCACGGGCATCTTTAAAAAGACACTACCAAAAATAACATAAATCAGTCGCTAATACCATTAGCGACTCAATTAGCAACCAAATTTACGGGGTAACAAAAACCTTGGTGGCAAAAACAATAGTGACCTATTTTATTTAGTTGCTAAATAGCTACCAAAATATCGGTCGCTATTTGGTCCCTAAAAGTTTGGTCATTTCCTAAGCATAAGAGACCAATTTAGCAACCGGAAGTGATAGTAAATTCGGTTGCTAGTTTGGTCGCATAAGGTAGGTGGTTAGCGACCAACTATTTTGGTCACTAAAGTATGATTATTATATTTATGTACAATTTATTTTGGTTGCTAAATAGGTGGCAAAGTTATGAGACAAACAACGACCAATTAAATCGGTCGCCAAAGTATGATTGTTGTATTGATACACAACTTTTTTTGGGTCGCTGAAATAGTGGCAAATTTTTTTGTGAACAGAGACTAATATTGGTTGGTAGCTAAATTGGTGGCAAAGTTCGGAGACTAACAGCGACCCATAAAATTGGTCGCTGATTAGCAAAAAAATGAAAATTTTGTTTTGTATTATTTACGAATTTTACTTGGTTAAACACAATATTTTTACTTGTTTATGAGTGATAAAATTTAATCTAGCTAAGTAATAACAAACTACATTACATAATATAGTAAAGTGTAGTACATACATTACAAGTGGTAAATATATAACATGATCCAAAAGAACAAAACAAAAATAGTTTGAAAGTGTGCAACATTGAAACACACCAAATAACTAAACATGTAACTAATGATCGCCTGGTTTACTATCACTAATATGGTCTACTCTATCCTCTCCAATAGTAGGAGGATCACTAGGACCTGGCACAACATTCTTCAAATGAATATGTTGCAAAATAAGTTTCATTTATTCATCTTGTTGGTGCATACATTCATTTTTTTCATGCATACGTTCACTCTGTTCGGCATGATTTTTCAGTAAGTGTTCAACCTTTTCTTCAAGTGTCTTCTCCTTGGCATTCTTTGCCATAAGTTTAGCATTCAACTTTTGAATAGTCTCACACATTTATTCTATTTGATGTTCAATGTTGAAAGATAAAAAATATGTACCTACAACAAAGATAAAAAAAAAAAAAATCAATTTCTACCATCCAAATAGAGGAGTGGTTAAATTTCATGAATAGATTTTTCTATGAATACATTTATTTCATGAATACATTTTTCTATATCAACCTAATTGTATAAATTTTAATAAAAACAGAAAACAATTTAGGCGTTATTTTATTTTGGTACAATTAATGATATAAAAAAGAAATTATAAAAATTTGAACATAATACAATAAAGAAAGTTAACAAGAACCAATTGATGACAAGACTAGTATGTTAGATAAGTAAAAAAAAAATTCACTCATGTGAATCCAAATTGTGAATGCAAAACCAAGAATTACGAAATTCACGATTAAAAATAAAATCTAATATATAAAACTAAATAATACATATAAAAGCACACACAATGCAATTTGGATGTTTCATAAATTGAGGTGTTTCATGGTCCGAGTCAAGAACCAAAGTGATTTATTTATCAAATTCCATTGCCATAGTGTGAAACGTATCACACATCATTCAATACTAATTTTAGTGATCTAAACAAACATAATAAGTAAAGGGGGAAATAAAGAGACAATGAATACATAATAAAGGAGAGACAGTAAATATAAGCATTTTAAATGAAGAAAATTTCTAAAAATAGGGCTTTAAAAATTTTAGAGTTTAAGGTTTAACTTCAAAGTAACTTTTAAGCCAAAGGAACAATGGTAAGACACGTAACATATCAAAGAATACTTCATTGTTATTTACTTGAAGTTGAAACACATATATTCACTATGCATGGCATTAGAACTGGAAAGTCAGAATTAAAACATTAGTATGTAATGTTCTTTTTACCATATTAAATTAATTAGTAATATTGATCACATTAGTAATGATTTACAAGTGGTTACAACACCAATTATTACTTAATCAAATATATGGTTAATCAACCTAAGTAGATAATATGATTGTGACATAAAAGTAATGAATGTGACTAACAAAATCCATCCAAGCCAAATCTGACTCATAATAATGATTTGAAAGGAAAGCATCAGCCTTGCTATGTAGCAACCTCTTCAAACTGCAAAAGAAAAAGAAGTTAACAAATATTTTTAAGTAAGCCATGTTTAGCATTGAGTTTGCCAATAATGGGTTTAGAAGAGGAATGAATAACATGCATCTTTTTCATATAGCAAGAACAGAAGATAGGTATGAGAAAGATACCAAAATACTCTTTGCTTATAGCACAGTGAAGAATAGTGTCACCATTGTGTTGCATAAGATCTTGCAATGGAGCGGTGTGGCCAGAAAGGTTAGAAATATAAGCAAAGACCTTTTTTTTCCAGTTGAGAGCAGCTTGAAAGAGAGGTGTCTCTCCTTCTTTGTTCTTCAGTCTCACCAAGTAAATGCTCTCCTTCTTCATTCTTATGATCAACTCACATAGCTTTGAGAAACCCCTAGAAGTAGCAACATGTAGAGTGGTATCCCCTCGATATCTCCAAGCTTTATGCAATAAAGCAACAACTTTCATGAGATGAGACTTATATTTTGCTAAGTAAGGCACAATATATAGATCATGATCATAACTTTCTTTGTTATTTGAGTTGAAGGTATCAAAATCTAAAGAAGTTCACTCTGTCTTTTAATAACACTAAAAAAGTTTGTTGCCTGCTACAATAAATAAAGCTTATTGTTTCAACAAATAAAGTTAGATTATTCTAATGAAATGTTGGTTCAACAAACCCAATGCAAGAACAAACCTAATGCCTATTTATTCATTCACTTTAAGACTATACTGTAACTATTCAGACACAAAAACAAAAAGTATATTTAGAAAACTAAAAGAGAAGGAAAAAGTTAACTTAGTGCAATCTAGAGAGAAAACAAGAACAACTTTATCAATAAATTCCAAGGATTTTGAAAAGTTACCCAAATTATTGAAGGAATAAGTTGTTTCTAGGGCACTTTGAGCCTGCAATAGTTGAAAGAGCTCCTTTTCTATAGTTGAATCTTCAGGCTTTCAGCTCTTGAAACTTTTTATAGCTCCTCTCAGATTGCAAAAATGAGACACTTGTTAATAACAATCTTGCAAAATGCACTTTTTCTTTGGCAAACCATAACACTTGGATCCTTCATATGGCTACGTCGAGTACTAGCAGGTGGCAAAAAGGAGATATGGCAATAGCAAAGATGAATGCTTGGTCAAAGATGATTGACAACGAAGAACAAAAGTTAAAGGAGAAGGGTTTGGAGGAGAAAGGTTTGGCGAAGCAGAATGTACTTGGAGGAAAGAAAATTTGGGGAAATAAAAGTGAAAGCTCGCGTGGCATGCGAGAGGGAAACTAATATTTCAGAGAGAAGGTACTTTCTTTTTAAAATTAGTCATTTTTATCTCTAAATAATAATGACTACAAATTTAAGTATTCAATAATACAGTAACAAAAAAATAGTTTTCAATTCTATTCGACCAAAATTTAATTATTGGAATAAATTAATAATAAGTATTTGTACAAAAATACAATTTGAAAATTAATCAAAAAATACACATGTAGTAAAATATTTATGATAAAGCAATTTAAATAAGATGAAAAAAATATTTATGGCTAAATATCTTGAATTTCAATTTTCTTGTTTGGATAAAGCAATTTAATTTCCACTTTATGGTGAACCCAACTACACCATTGAGTCTAACTTAACTTAGCCCGAACTTCAATTTGAGACTACTTGTCTCGACTTTTGGTTTAAGTCGACTCGAGCTTATTCAACCTCAGCTGGTTCAACCTAGTCCAATTTGAACTGATTTGACCTTAATCGATTTGAATTAATTTGACCTCAGTCGATTCAAATCGATTTAGCCTAATTTGACTCGACAAAACTTTCAACTAGGGTAAATTGGTTTAAACCTTCAGTCTAGATCAACTCGGCTCGACCTAGGGCCTAAACTGACTTGACTCGACTTAGGGCCCGGACCGACTCGTGTCGACCTCTATTCTGAATTGACTCGGCTTGACCTTCGACCTATTCCGACTCGACTCAACCTTCAAATTGAGGGAATTCCTTAATTTTTGAGGGAATTTCATATTCTTTCAAATAAATAAACTATTCTCTTAAATTGTCTCATCCAAACACATCATACATCTATTAAACTATTAGATATCTAGATTGAGTCTCTTTGCATAGTTTGTAAAAACAAGTTAAAAATATGAGCTCGATAGAATTAAATTATTTTAAATCTAGTGTTTTTCTTTGAAATTAAATGGATTTGGAATGGTCTAACTCAAATTATAGTATCCATATCTATATCTATATATATATATATATATATATGTGTGTGTGTGTGTGTGTGTGTGTGTGTGTGTGTGTGTATATATATATAGAGAGAGAGATGAAAGTAAAGCCTATCATTAGCCATATACATATTATTCACAAAGGATTTCTCATGAATAATGAATAAGATGTCCAAGAAAAAGAAATACAAAGATCAACTACGGTGTAACCAATAACTATAATTTTATATCTATGGTTGAGTGGAAGATAAATCATTATAGATTAGGATATTGTCTCTTTTAGTACGTAAGGTTTAGACTAATCTTATTCGTTTTGATTAGAAAACAATTTTGCACTCTAGGAAAAGCAGCGGGAAATGGCGAAGTAGAGAGGGAAAACAAAAATCTCAAAGTGTTTAGGGGGAATTTAACTTTACATTCCTCTCACCTTTTTTTTTTAAATTCGTCAGAGTTACGGGGAACATGAAAATTTTTCTATTAAAATTATTTATTTTGTCTCGATCAAACTTATAATCTCTTTAATTAAAAAATCTATTATATAACATAAGTGTGGGCTCGTCTGATACTACACTATAATTATTTAATAAAAAATTATTTTGAACTCCAAACATGACATTTCACTTAATTATTTAATATTTAAATTTAATATATATTTGTGTTGGTTGTAGCGTGGTTTAGTTCATTCTATATTTTCATAATTTTTTCATCTATTTGAGTTAAGCCGATTTTAATATTTATATTTTTTTAATCGTTCATATACAGTAGAGTGGGCTTAGAGTGAGTTTGACTCACTCTAAAATCAACTTGTTTTAATATTGTATAATCTTCACCTAAAATTTTATATTTTTTTAATTGTTGAAATAAATTAGAATGGGTTTAGAGTGCGCTTAACCCAATCTAAAGCATGTAAAAATTTTGAAATAGAATTAGAGTCGTGAGACCTACTCTTCAAAGTGTCCAAAAACTAACTGACGCTTTAACATGGCAGCTAATTTAATACATTCTTGTAGTGTATTAAATTCAAAATTGTCAATACCTATTGTATGAAAAAAAAATCAATGACGAACTAGCTCGTAACTAATATTATTTTACATGTCAATGTTTAGTGACACAATTAAATATTAAATTTTATTTTTCAACTAAAACCAATAAACATTTAGCAACCATTAAAGTTTTGGATCTTAATATAACATTTAACCATGAACCCTAACCCTAAGTTTTAAAACCATATTGAATTTAACCATATTGAATTTAGCGACCAAAACAATTCGGTCGTTAAATGATGTGTTCAACATTTAGCGACCACTGCATATTGGTCACAAATTGATACGTTAAAAGCACTATATTCAGCGACCAAATAATTTTAAGTCGTTAATTACCATGTAATAAATATTTAGCGACCACTAAGTTTTCGATCACTAATTACAAAATTATACAAATTTAGCGACCACCATACTTTTGGTCACTGATTCATGCATTAAAAACATTTTAGTTAACGACCAAATACTTTTCAGTCGCTACTCATCATAAAAAACATATTTAATGACCACCATGATATTGGTCGCCAATGGAAAATTTATTCGATCGCTAATGTTGTTACTAAAAAGTTTACGTTCATTTGTAGAAATATAGCCACCGATTTAGCGACTAAATTGTAGCAACTATATGTTAAGGTCGCTATTTCAGTCGTTGATTAAATTTATGTAAGTACAATAATATTTTGTCGCTATATTGGTTGCAGATTGCAACAAAAATCATTCAGTGGCTAATTCAGTCACAAATAGCAACCTATATTTTTTTGTCGCTAATTTCGGTCACTAAAACATTAATTTTCAGTAGTGAGAGTAGGCCAATAGAAGCCACTTTATAGCACTTTAGAAGTTGTTCTCTCAACACCAAAATGCCCCTTCATAATCTGATCCATGACAATGTCAAAGGATACTCTCAAACTCATTCTCAACAACACATCGGCTAATGATACCATCACCACATTTTCTAAACAGTAGAGGATCATCCTAGAAATAACCTTTATCATCATGCAAGAATTTCTTTCTCTACTGAAAAGTCAAGTCATAAGGAATTATACCAACTACTTGAAAATTGGCGAAGTTTGCAAACCATGGCAAAGAAGTAATGGCTAGTAACTGTTCATCTAGAAACTCATCTGAAATAGGTTGTACTTCTCGAGAATCCCCACCAACCTTCAATCTTGAAAGGTGGTCAGCTATTAGATTTTGCTTCCCTTGCTTATCTCGAATTTTCAAGAGAATCCAACGGACTAATCGTGGCTTGGCTTCTTGCTTAGCAAACAAATACCTCAAAGCAGCATGATAAGTGTAAACAATAACTTTAGACCCCACAAGATAGGATCTAAATTTATCAAAAGCAAACATTATAACAAGCAATTATTTCTCAGTTGTGGCATAATTCTTTTGAGCTTCATTCAACACACGACTGGCATAATAAGTAACATGAAACACTTTGTCTTTTTTCTATCCTAATATAGCACCCACAACATAATCACTAGCATCACACATCAGTTCAAATGGTAAAGACCAAATAGGTGTTATAATTATAGGTGCATAGGCAGGTTGTTTGTTTAAGGTTATGAATGCTTGCAAACATGCATCATCAAACACAAAAGGAGCTTCTTTTTCAAGAAGGTTCATCATAGACTTTGCTATTTTAGAAAAATCTTTAATAAATCGTCTATAAAAACTTGTATGTCTAAAAAAACTTCTTACCACTTTTACATTCATGAATGAGGTAATTGTTCAATTATTTCCACCTTTGCTTTATTCACCTCAATACCTTTAGCTAAAATTTCATGACCAAGAACAATACCCTCTTTTACCATAAATTGACATTTTTCCCAATTAACAATAAATTAGTTTCTTGATATTTTTTCAACACTAAGGTCAAATTAGATAGGCAAGAATCAAATGAAGAGAAAAATACAGAAAAATCGTCCATGAAAATTTCAATACAATTTTCAATCAAACAAGAAGAAATGGAATACATACACCTTTGAAATGTTGCGGGTGCATTGTAGAGACTGAAGTGCATCCTCTTGTAAGCAAAGACTTCATAGGGGCATGCAAATGTTGTATTTTCATGATCTTCAAAAGCCATGGCTATTTGGTTGTAACCATAATAGCCATCTAGAAAACAGTAGTACTCATGTCTAGCCTATTTCTCAAGCATTTAATTTATAAACGAAAGTGGGAAATGGTCCTTCCTCGTGGCTTGATTCAGTCTTCTATTGTCAATACATGCGACACCCAGTAACTTTTCTTGTGGGAATAAGTTCATTCTTTTCATTTGTCATTATTGTCATCCCACCTTTCTTGGGCACCACATGAACCAGACTCGCCCACTCATTATCAGAAATTGGATAATAACGCATGCATCTAATAGCTTGATTACTTCTTTCCTCACCATATCTTTCATTGTGGGGTTGAGCCTTCTTTGTAGTTGACAAATATGTTTGAAGTCCTTTTCCAAATCAATTTTATGCATGCACATTGTAGGACTAATACCTTGCAAATCATCAATTTGCCAACCTATACCAGATTTGTGCTCTCTCAACACCTTTACAAGCTCCTCTTCCTCAACAACAGTAAGTTCATTACTTATAATAACAAGATTAAGCATTGTCTCATCTAAGAAACTATATTTAAGGTGAGAAGGAAGTGGTTTCAATTCTACCTTGGATGTCTCGTCTCCTCCACCTTCACTCCTGTTAAGGTCTTCTACTCTTCTTGTAGATTTAGATAAAGGCTTGAGAACTTCTAATTGATAGGCACACTACACCACTTCTTCATCCTATGATTATCCATTTCCTTTAACACCAGAGACTCAATGGTTTTAGCTCGAAAATAATCCCCCTTTTCCACCTTGTGCTTCATTGCTTCATTTATGGAGAAGGTGACTTTATCATCAGCCACCCTTAATATCAACTTACCTTGTTGTACATCTATTAATGCTCTTCCAGTGGCTAAGAATGGTCTTCCCAATATAATTGGAATCTTAGTATCCTCTTCCATGACAAGGCCAAAAAATCAGCTAGAAAGATAAATTTATCAACCTTTACAAAGACGTCATCCACTACTCCATATGGATAAGTCATTGAACGGTCCGCTAATTAGAGAGTTATCATAGTAGGCTTCACTTCTCCAATACCCAACCTTTTAAAAATTGATAAAGGCATCAAATTGATGCTTGCTCCAAGATCACACAATGCCTTACTCACCATTATACTTCCAATCTCATACGAAATCACAAAGCTTATTGGATCCTTCAACTTGGGAGGTAATTTTTGTTGAATTATTGCACTACACTCCTATGTGAGCATTATGGTTTCATCTTCTTGCAACTTCCTTTTTCTAGACAACAAGTCCTTCATAAATTTTGCATAGCTTGGCATTTTCTCCAATGCTTTAGCAAATTAAATATTAATATGGAGATTCTTAAAGTCATCAAGAAATCTTACAAATTGTTTCTCCTGATCTTTCTTCTTGAATGGAATAGTAGGAACATATTCTCTCATTTTACCATTTTCACTCTCTTCACTTTTATCTCCCTCACTCTTCTCCTTACAATTTTTCTGCTCATTTTTTTTGCTATCTTTTAGAATATCATCTCCTCGTTCATTTTTCACACTACCCACATCACTCTTTTTCTCATTTTCTACTAAACTCCCACTCCTCAATTGAGTTGTCTTACATTGTTCCTTTGGGTTTGGAATGGTGTCACTGGGGAATGTTCCAGGAGACCTGCTTGAGATTTTTCGTGAAAGTTGACCAATTTGATTCTCCAACTTTCAAATTAAAGCTTCCTGGTTCTTGAAATTAGTCCTTGTCTCATTCATGAAATTAGAAGTTTGTTCCACAAATCTTGAGGTTTGCACTATTAGCTTCGCCAAAGCACTCTCCCAAGTAGACATCTTGCTTCCTTGGTTGCTACTTTGTGCTTCATATTGATAAGGAGGCTTTGGTTGATTATATTGATTCGAACCACTCCAAGGTTTGTTTGTTAGGCTCCTCCAATTTGAAAAATTATTAGCAAATTGACTTTATTGTTGGCCCACTGCATTCACCTGTGCCTCTTTTTGAGTTACTTGACATTCACCATTTTGATGTATTCCTTCACAAAAATCACACATTAAAGATGTTGTATTAACTGCTTTTGCTTGCATATTCCCCAACTTCTGAGTCAACTCGGTCATTTGTTGTGTTATCAACTTATTTTGGGCTAGGATAACATCCAAATTATTGACCTCTAACACTCCAGCTTTTCTATTTTGCCAGTTAAACTGCATATTCACTATATTACTTGCTATTAACTCAAGAGTCTCCAAAGCCTCCTCGGGTGTTTTCAAATTAAACGATCCTCCAATTGTTGCATCCAAAATTGCTTTAAAAGATTGTGCAAGACCATTATAAAATATTTGGACTTGCAACCAATCTCGTAAAACATGATGTGGGCATTTCCTCAATAGCTCCATGCACCTTTCCCAAGCCTCGTATAGAGATTCAGTTTCTTGTTGCACAAAAGTCGTGATTTCATTTCTCATTCTCGCTGACTTGGATGGAGGAAAGTATTTGGTTACAAATTTTGTAGCCATATCTTCCCATGTAGAAATACTACCTTGAGGTTGTGTTTGAAGCCAACTTCTAGCTTTATCCCGTAATGAGAAAGGAAAAAGCTTAAATCAAATTGCATCATTTGAAACTCCATTAATCTTCAAAGTGTCACAAATGGCCAAAAAAAAATTTAGATGAGAATGAGGATCCTCTAAAACAGCACCTCTAAATTGATTTTGCTTACTTATAATAGTGCAAGCCTGATTTCAAAATTGTTGGCTTGAACAGGAGGTCTCACGATGCTCCCTTGATAATTATTTGTATTTGGCATCGATAATCAAGTAGAGTCCTCCTCAGAGGTTGTTCTTCAACCATTGTTGATATGAGATCTTTCTTATCAATTGATGATCCTGATTTTCTTTCTACTTCTTCTTTCTTACGATACTTCTATTAAGTCTAGCAGTATGTTCAATTTCTGGGTCAAAAATTAAAATTTTTTCTGCAATTGTACCTTGCATAAACAACTTAGAAACACAAGATTCTAACAACAAAAATCACGTGAAAACAGAAATAAAAATTAAACAAAATAATTAAAACAGAAAAAATAATAAATTGAAAACAAACAATTTTGACTGCCTAAAAATTAAAACTGAAATCTTAAGCGAATTAGATAGCTTATCAACAAAAAAATCAATCCCCGACAACGATACCAAAAACTTGATGAACGTTTGGCAAGTGAACTAATCGTTAATGTAGTAATAGAATATCATCCTCTGGGATTGACTCGTTGAATACTAGATTCCTAATTTACGTAATTTTGTGCAAATGAGATTCAATAAAATTGCAAGCATAAAATTATAACAAAAGCTTCAATCCATATAAGAACTGTTAGAGGATTGATTTTGTACAATTTCCTCTAGAATTCTACTCCTTTCCAATTGATTTCAGCAATGTAATCATCCACTCGAGTTTACTCAAAGAGTTGTTTTACCCCAAATCCCTTAATAGGTAAAATTTATTAATTGAATTCAAACCCCAAATTCCTTTAGTCAGTTTACAAAAGTTCAATAGAATAATGAAAATCAATACTCATCTCTATTGAAAACTAATTAGACATGCCCAATTTCCCAATTGTAACATAACTTAACCTCTCTTATTTATAATCGCAAACAATCCTCAATTTCCCAATTGTGAAATTGCTCATAGAATAAACATTAAAACCATAAACAAAACACTAGGATGAATAACATCAACAAAACATCAAATGTAAAGAGTAGAACCTATAATCTAGAGTTTTACATCAATCCTCCAACAAAAAGGGAAATTAGTTCTGCATAATGAAAAAGAAAACTAAAAATGTTGGAAAAAGAGAATGACGAAATTGAGGAAGAGCCCTTTTTCGTGAACGATCCTCCCCTTTTATCTTTTCCACGTTCTTTCCCTTTGTTGGGGTGATTTTCTCTCTCCTCTAGCCATTTCCCCCTCGTTCTTTTGCTTTTATTTTCTTTATCCTTTAAATCATTGTCATTCCACAACATACTTAGATTTCTCACTGAAAAAACTCATAGGTCGTGGAAAGACCCACCAGGCACCTATGGAACACGTTGTTTTGTATCCTACAATTTGAAACAAAATCCACAGATTGTGGAAAAACCACCAGGAACCTGTGGAACACGTTGTTTTGAATCCTACATTTTTTAGACAAATCCACAAGTCGTGGAAAAATTCTCTAAACACTTGTGGAACATGTTATTTTGTGTCTAACTAACTCCCTCCACACTTGTTTACATGAACAATGCACAAATCCAAATGTATGATCCGAAACAAGATAATGCATGATGAAATTAGTCCGATAATGTACAAATAAATAAAAATGGCCTAAACTAATGTATGAATACACATATATATTATATGTTCATCAACACTTAAAAAAACCAACAAGCTTCCCATTAATATATAAAAATTACAAGGCAAAATACATAATAGAACTAATATAAGAGCATAAAGTGGTATTATGAAACCCAAAAAATATTCGGTATTTTTTAACAAAAATTTCTAGCTAAAAGCTTTCTTGATATCAATCTTAATGGTCACATTTGCCCCGTATAGTTATTTATAATACAAAGAAATATTTAGTGTAATTCTTTTCCTTTTAAAAAATATAAGTGTAAAATTCAACAAAATAATAATTATTTCGATTATAGGTGTTCATGAGTTTAGACAAATTTATTTTACTTCACTAATAATTTTGATACTATTAGATATTTTAATAAGATGGAAAAAGACTTAACTATACATGTTAAATAAAATAAACTTATATATTTATTAACACAATATATTATTATTATTATTATGTATAAATAAATGGTCAGAGAAATGAAGTTTTCAACTGCAAATTAAGGTATATTTTGTTTATAGTAATATAAACAATATCAACTTAAATATAGTAGGGTTAAATATGTTTTTGTCCCTTAACTTCCAGTGAAAATTGAAATTAGTTCATCTTTGAAACTTTGACCAACTTTGTCCCCCAATTTTAGAAATGCAGGAATTTAGTCATTTTAACCAAATTTTCTTAACTTTATTTGACGTTTCAAACATGTTTCATGATAGCATTTTAAATGTTTACACCATTTGACACATTTCCACTACAATGTTAGTAGAGAAATGCGTTTGAAACACCAAATAAACTTAACAAAATTTGGTTAAAAAAACTAAATTCATGCATTTCAAAATATGAGAGACTAAATTGGTCCAAAGTTTCAAAGACAGACTAATTCTAATTTTCACTGAAAGTTAAGGGATCAAAAACATATTTAACCCAATATAGTATGATAAAAATTTACACATTAATAATATAAAACAATTTTTATTGCCATTGAATTATAACGTACTATACAACTTTTGCTATACAATTATCTTAAACCTCATACTAACAAGGATTTATAGTTAAATGATAGCGTAAAGTCATTTTATTTAAGAATCTAGAAAATGGTTTAAGAGTGGTGGTTTTAAGAGATGATACTAGAATATTTTAATAATAAAAGGTTGAAACTATAAATGAATTTTCTATTAATAGAAGTTCATTTTATAAAACCACATTCTCTCTAAACTTCTTTTTGGCCTTTCTTCCACCTTCTCTCTAGATCTTTGGCTCCATATTTCATCTATTTGAATATCAGAGTACGCCATAGGACTCTTGGCATTGAGGTATACAATTCTACTCGATCACAATCTTGAACAGAGTAAGTTCAATGTTTTTCCTTCTTTTTGGTATTTTAAGAAATCTATTACATGTGGGGTATTTTGGGCTTGCATGTTTCATTTTAGGACTCAAGATGAATCTTTGTTCGGTTAGGATTGTTAGGGTGTGTCATGATTGTTGATCAGACTTTTCTACATTCAGGTAGAGCAACCTGTGTGAGATAGATTCTATGGAGTATGTGAGAGTTGATTTTGTAGAGAGCACCTTTTGGAGTTTATGAGTGTTTATCTAGCTAAGGGAAGCTAACAATAATTGTACACTTACTTATATTTATTTTAACTTGTGTATTGCTTTCAATTGAGATGATGTAATTGTTTGATTTTGATTTTGTTTGATTTGAAACTAATATGTGATGAGAAATGTGGACTGGTTGTAAATTCATGTTATGAGTTGATCTCTCAAATATTCAACTATTTTGGCAAATTGTTTGAGTATAATGATGAGATTGATTTGTGTTTTTATTGCTTGGAGCATGGTTTTTTAGTTATTTTAGTATCATTGTTTGTGGGGCTGAATTGATTTGACTAGGATTGTCTAATTTGATCTTTGAGAAGACTAGTTTTTAACTAAAATAAGGCTGTTTAAACTAAGAAAGAGCTAAAGTTGCATAGATAGTCATGTTTGACAGTTTATTCAAGTCAATTTGATAGTTAAAACTTCGGTACAACATTGGGAAGTACCGTAGGACCATGAGGCACCATCTGAAAAACACAAGTTAATGAGTATCAAAGGTCCAAAGTATCTAACACTACCTTGGGACTTCTAGGCACTCTTAAGTCAGTGGTTCCAATGGTCTGGGCGCCACTCCAGGGTTATTGGGCGTTCACTTCAAATTTTCTATATTATTATTTGTAATATTTTATTTGCAAATTATACTAATGCAATAGAAAATAAATGATGAATTATTATATATTTAAATTAAAATAAATATTACGTGATTAATGCTATGAGGTGAGTTTACATTGAGGTGACTTACATATGAATGATATGTGATTGAAAATCTAGATGTATTGTACGAATTGTATGTTATGGAAATATGTGAGAACTTTTGTTGTTTTGTATTGTATGCATTAAGGATAATGTAGAGATTCCCAATGTGAGAATACTACATTGATTTTATGATTAGGGTGTATTGAGTGTTGATTCTAGAAAGGGGTTATCATGATTCTATTAGACTCCCACTCACATAGAGGAAGGTGTCTAGTTGTGAGAATTGAAGAAAGTTCTATATTTGAAAATATGGTTGTTGACTAAACTTTCAAATATTGAATTTCCCCTATCATGCTTTATGGAAGGACGAAGTTGCCCTGCCTTGATAATTATATAGATATGGCTCGTGTTTGGTATGAGTGAGAGGTGACAAGTGCATGATCTCTAAGTCTAGTCAATACAAGTGTCTTCTAGGAGTAGAGTAAAATGTTAGTTTTGTATGACTCATTTTGAGCATGCTTTGTGGACATCTCATTAATGATCAATTTGAAGGAAAATAATTTGACTATACCATGTTTTAATTTGAGTAATAAGAATTGTTATAATTACATCAGTTTACCCTATTTTTTGTGTTTGTTTGTGATCTTTCGTTTGTAATGATCGTACATTATATAAAAACAGATAATGGTGCAGGGTTGAGAAATAGTAAGATTGTTGATGGACAATTAGAATACAATTTTTTCTTTGGTTTTATATTGTATAGCTCTTCCATCGGTTGAAAATCTTTATATATTTTAAGAATTTTATTAAAATTCAAAAAGAACTACAAAATACATATTGTATGTTTGTATGTTTCGTTTATTGCTTAATATAAATCTATTATTTTGGATGTTACATTTTAGTACATAATCGATCATTAAACTCATAATATTATGTTACACATAACAACACTAACTATATTATTAATAATTTAGAAGACACGATATTTGATCAAGTTAGAACTACCTAACAAATTATTCAAATCTTGTTATGAAATTGATTGATTGTCCATTGAGTTGCTGAAAGTTACTCAGCTTGATTATTATTAATAATATTTACATTATTTACATTAAGTATGTAACCCTTGAGTTGTACCCTTTGGGTTGTCTTTTGTACCTATAAATAGGGACTTTTCTCCCTTGATAATGAGATACAAAAAACTAGTATTTGATGCTCTACTCTTTCTCTTTATTCTTCTCTCTATTATTAACTTTATTTTATAACACGTTATCAGCACGAAGACTATCCAACTGAGTTAATGGAGATGTTTTCTCTTTAAGGACAATGTTTTGCATACCTCAATTCAAGCTCTTTATGATCTTTTTCTTATTGACAATTTTTCTTATATTCTTCTTTTTTGTGATAAAAAAGTGTTTGACTTTATCAATTTTCATATTTGTCTAATTATTATTATTATAATTGTTGTCTATATTAATTTTATAGTTTCATAAATAAAATTTGATTATTATCAATATTTTATGAGTCAATTTTAAACAAGTCAAACCTTACAAAATTTGAATTTGTGACTTTTGATATTACAAGGAAAAATTACTCATCTTCTTGAGTATTAGAGGTGAAATACATCTAGATGCAATGAGTCTTGATGATACTCTAAAAAAAGGAAAAAAGAAAGAATGTGGAAATAAAGCATCTGAATGCCTTCTTATCGCCAAACAAAACAATGAATTTTTAATGAAAAATTATGAAACCAAATTGATTATGCCTCATTTCTAGAAGTGAATGGAGCAACATCCATCAAACTAAATTGGTTATGCTTTGTTCCAGAAGTGAATATAGCAACATCTAATTCATATTTTCATGGTCATAAAGGAAATTTCAAAGAGACATTTTGTCATTAGAAGTGGAACAATAGTGTGAAAAGGGAAAAAAAGGATGAAAACAGTGACAAATAATATGACAATATAATTTATCACTACGGTGGTAAAGTCATTTGGGTCGTACTTGTCTTACATCAAAGCATCCTAAAAACAGGAGAAGAACATAAAAACACACTTTGTGTTTATAAAAATGATGATTTTGATTTTGGCCATTCAGATGTCATTCATCTTGATATTATTATTTTTCTTTGCTAAACTAAATGGAATGGAAGATGGAAACATTGATCACCTCATTGGTGATGGAAGTATTAAGAATTTTTTTTTTTAAATGGAAGAAGAAGTTTCTATGTGACAGTATAAAATATATTTTTATATATTAAATTATTTTTATAATAATTTAATTAATTTAAGGTGAATTCTCTATGGTATTATTATTATATAAAATATGCATGTTTGATGTTAGTTATGTATAAGTAAGAAGAATCAAATTTTCTTCTATATTATGAAATGTATATGTGAAATGAGTGTACGATGAACATTTATTATTACTATTATTGTTATTATTATTATTATTATTATTATATATAATTGTTATAAAAGTGTCAATGTATAATATTGATATTTTTCTAATTAAATGGAGAAAAATTGGATTTATGGTGCATTACTTGATTGAAATTGTATTGGTGGATGCAACTGAATTTGTGTAGCCAATTAACGTAACAAGGGGCAATGAAGTAACTTTTAAATAAAAGTAAATAAAAGGACCATGCAATATTAGGTGCAGGAAATTTAGGTTTTGGAAGGTAATAAATTTGAACTTGATTAATATTAAAATATAATAGGTAAATTAAGATTGCATTAAATGATACTTTAAAAAAATACATATTTTTTTGTAAGAATGTGAAGAGTTTTGATATGGATTTGTGGTTCTAATTTTATTATACTATACATATATAAAGGTTTAAAGATTTTAGATATGATATTTTATACTTAGTTTTATTTGATATTATTTGATAATATATGACTTGCGAAGTTGATTATTTTTGGATGGTACCTACAACAAGTTGAGGTTATTAAGTTCATTAAAATTTAATATATATATATATATATATATATATATATATATATATATATATATATATATATATATATATATATATATATATTTATTATTATATATAATAATATTTA
>Ga0214545_1002457_pt1 | contig 35645 bp, 22 predicted proteins | sample CNSS4metaG_FD_160064 | JGI IMG/M metagenome (GOLD analysis project Ga0214545, IMG submission 160064) | Root nodule microbial communities from cowpea collected in UCLA plant growth center, Los Angeles, California, USA - CNSS4 | ecosystem: Host-associated > Plants > Roots > Nodule | place: USA...
AATTTTAAGAGGTTAAAAATATTTAATTTTAAACCAACTCTAATTTTAAATTAAAAATATTTAATAAAAATATGTAGTTTAATAAGAATATTCATATAATTGCAATTAAGCCACATTTATATACAAATTATATTTTGTTTTTGGAGAGGAAAAAAAATACTAAACTAAAAAAAAACTAGGACCAAATTGAAAACAAATAACGAATATTAGGACCAAATTGAATATAAAATTATGATTCTGATACGTGGCATGATATTAGCTTGACATGTGGATTTTTTTTAATTAAAAAAATTAAATTAAAAAAAATAAAAAAATCAAAATAAAAAATCAATAATGACACGTGGCATAATATGAGCTTGACACGTGTACATCTTAAAAAAAATTAAAAAAACTAAAAAAATTAAAAAAAATCAAAAAAAATCAAAAAAAAATCAAAAAAAAATCAAAAAAATCACAAAATGACACGTGGCAGTTACTGTTCACATCCGTTAACGATTTAGACGGAGTTAACAGAAAGGAGTTGATTGAAAAAATATAACAAAAAGTAGGACCAAATTGAAAACAATTTCAAAAGTAGGACTAAAGTGAAAAAAGTCGACCAAAACTAGGACCAAATGACTATTTAAGCCTTTTAACTTTTATTTATTCAAAGCCTACGAAATAATTTTTCTATTTTTAATTTGAAATAACATGTAAAACATCAACTATACTTATTGACATACGTGGATATAAAAATAATGACAAAATTTCTCTATAAATATTATATATATATATATATATATATATATATATATATATATATTTGGCGTTATAAGGATAATGTAGCTTTTGAAGTCGTAAACTATTTTTGAAACATGAATCAAACTTATAAGTTAATAAGACTTTTAAAAAAAAAACATTTTTAATTAAAAAGGCTAGAATTAATGTTTTTAGAAAGTTCCCTTGACATCTGACAAACTAACCAATTATTTTTGTGATCATTTCTTCATTTACATTTCTTCGTTCTTGTAGTTCACTTTGCATATAAGAGGGTAAAACAAAGATAGATTGTTCAATAAATTTAATCCAACAAAAATTGATAATAACACTGCTTTTCAATTCTCAATTTTTATTTGTATACTGATATGCATTCTACATTCCGAAACAACACAGATTAAGAAAAGTGATCAAAGTAAAGCACCTAATAACCAACTTCTTGTACAACATCAATTTCCCTTGTTACAACGTTATTTTATTATTCTTATGTTGAGTAAGTGTTTACCTAGCCGAGGGCATGAATTCGGTGTCTACATTCACGCTGACCGGTGCAACTGAATACCTGAGATCAGCACCACTATCATGCTTTGTTCTTGCTAATTCCGTCGCTAAAGCCTCCTGTAGTTCAATCACTACCACACTTATCATTGGCCTTTCGTATGGATTTGGAGAAACACAAGCCATTGCTATTTCTACAGCTTTCCATGCTGAGTTTATGTCAAAATTTCCTTCTAAGCTTGAGTCAACTATGGCCCTGATATCCCCTTTTGATATCATGGAGTTAACTCGTTCACTTATGTGACCCGGTTCTTCATTCTCTGCCATTACTGCTTGATTTGTGATTATTTCCAAAAGAACAACCCCAAAGCTATAAACATCGCTTTTCTGTGTTAATCTATTGGAAGAGTGATAGCTGCAAGAGAAGTCATGAAACCCAAATTGTTTACTCTCGGCGGATTTTATGATGATAGCTCATATATTCAGGTAGAAAATCTCACCATATTTTCCTAGAAAATGATCGAAAGGCCAATAATTAAGTACTTACTGAGGGTCCAGATAACCAAAAGTACCGGCAACAACAGTTGACACATGAGACCTCCCATCATCTGGGACAACTTTGGATAGACCGAAATCAGATAACTTTGCTTGGAAGTGTTCATCCAACAAGATGTTTGTAGATTTTACATCTCTGTGGATTATAGGAGGCTTGCAACCATTTTGCAGATATTCCAATCCTGATATTCATTTATAATTGCGGCAAAAATTGTTAAGAAGGTGAAAGGGAGTTGACAGAAATTCACAATTTCAATTTTACTTTCTAACCTAAGGCTGCATCCACTGCTACACGAAGTCTGTCCTTCCAGCTCAAGAATGGTGATTCGTTGTGTTTACCTACAAGAAAAGTTATGCAACATGGAAATTGATTTCACAATTTTTAAACAAGAAAATAATTTTATTTAAAACCAACCTGAGAGATGTTCTCGTAAGTTCCCTTTAGCCATGTATTCATATATAAGGCACTTATTGGTTCCTTCGTTACAGTAACCAACAAGGGATGTCAAATTTTTGTGATGGACTCTGATTAGAAGTTTAACCTGGAAATAAAAGTCACAACCATGTTAAACCGCATAGGTTCGGTACCAAACTCCGAAACCTAGATTAAATTGATCAATAACAATTACCTCTGTTTGAAATTGTTGATAACCATGAGCTGCCGATGGGGAAAGCATTTTCACTGCAACTGGAGTGTCAGCGATAAAGCCCAGGTAAACTGTTCCAAATCCTCCTTTACCAATAATTTTATTGAAATTGTTAGTGATTTGAAGGACATCATAGTATGAATACATTTGACTTTTGCGTTGCAGGAACAATTCATCCTTTTCTGTGGATTGCTGTGAAATCTCATTCGGATGATTTACCGCCTCCGAATCTGTAAATTTCTCAACTTCATTTTGAACGATAATAGGTTAAAAAAGGTAGATTTTTGGAAAATTTTTAATAAAAAACAAGAACTTTTCGTAACTATTTCAGCATTACCTTTTGATTTTTTCCTTTTAAAGATCCACAACATAGCAACGGCTATTAGAAGAACTAAAACCCCACTAACTGATGCTACTATGGGTGTAACAGTGATTTTCTTTTCCTTCTCATTGCATTGTCCAGATTCACATAGATATGGATTTTGACCCACTCTAGCATGGAAATCGCAGAAAAAAATTGTTTAGAGTCTCATAAACCTCACAAGTAATCCATAATTAATACATACTTCAACTTATTTTGGTTGTGCTTGAAATTGGGTAAATCGTGTATATATATATGAATCTCAAACACTGTCTTGAATATGAGTAATTAATAATCATCAGCATAAATAACCATATTATGAATTTGAGACTTTTTAATTAGATTCATACCTTAGTGAGAGAAAACCTTGGTGTGATTTTTGAACAAGTGCAGAGGGAATCGAACCGAAGAGGTTATTCTTCTCCAAGTTTCTAAAAAAAATATGGTTTTCCATTATCTGATACATACAGAGGATCACATATATATTGGTTGAGTAAATGAAGTAACTTACAAGATCTTCAAGTTTTGTAATTCAGACAGAAAATCAGGAACTTCACCATTTAAGTTATTCTTAGATAAATCCCTGGAAAACAAATAATTTAGCCTTTTTAAATATGTTTACATCTCCACTCATGTAGAAAAAGATATGTCGATTCTTCACAATTAATAAGCACATAACAGATACAATAAAAAGATTTAAAACAAGAGATTTTTGTGTCGGGTGAAATAAAGAAGAGAAAAAAAAAAAACTCACAGGTTCTCCAACATGGTGAGGTTTGAGATAGAAGGGTCTATCTTTCCTGACAATCCACTTGAAGATAAATTCCTGTTTTGCTCAATCAATAGTTATATACGAAATCATGTGAGTTTTATAGAGCTATAATCATAATTTGGCAAGCATTACTTACAGAGTCGTGATTCTTGGGATCTCGTTGCCGAGATGAGTACAGTTGAGACCATCCCACAAGTATGCTGCAGGGGCGCATGGATCACCTTCCCAATCCCTTTTCACTCCATAAACTGACTTAATGCTTGTAATTGCATCAACTTTTTTTCAATGCAGAAAGAGGAGTAGAAGGTAGTTATGTTGATGTAGCATAGTGTAAACCAAATAAATGGATTTAAAAAATAAAAAATACCATCTCCTTGAAATGTTTGTGGTTTCTGTAAGTCTATTACTTCGTAAATTTCAATAGCATTGATGATGGGAGGCAGGGTTGAATTTTCGGTCCTCTCTAGGGTATATTTAATTTCTTTCCCGCTTATCGCTGACGTCGTATATATAGTATCCACACTTTGGTACTGAGGAGAAAAATTTTGAACTCTTAATTCACCGTTCACCGTGATGTTGAATTGTCTTGTTTGATTTCTTGTTAACAGTTGGATCTCCTTAAAGTGCATGTACACGTAGAATCGGTCAGTTTCATCTTTTGGCTCCCACCTTATTACCAATGGAGCATTATCATTTTCTGATTCAAGTGCCGTGTCCATGATTAAAGCTCCCGGTTGGTAAAGATCGCTCCCATTCAAAGAATCATATCGAGTCCAACCATTTAGTTGTTTCTTATTTTCACCAAAGTTACAGGGGTACCAGTAACGATCATGAACATCAGCCCAGTACCTGTGTAAAATCAGAATAAATTCAATAATCAATCATTCTTATATTGTAACATATTTAATCCAGTATGATTTCACCTGTAGCCTCTGTTTGAACCCAAATCGCACCGCCGGTAACTTTTCAGTGATCCAAATTGAGTGACGTATGTATTATTTTTCAAAGTCCTCAATTCTATAGCTGTTATAAATGGTGTGCCATTGTCTGTGTTAACCAGACAGATTTGTACATAGTCCAGTGAAGGTACGTGAATGATCTCCATGAACACGAGATTGGATGCATTGAGTGTAGTGATTGTATCCCAGTGGTTAGGTCCCAGAAGAAGATCAAACTTCGGTGCCATATTTCGGCCATCATAATTTCCATACACAAAAATCGTGCGGATGAGATACTTAGAGCCTCTTGTGACGCTTATTTTGTAGCAGTTCCTTTTTCCTTCCGGGAAGCTTCTAAGCCTCCACAGTTGTCGTTGATCGTATCTGTTGAGCTCTTCAGATGCTATTATCCCAATCACACCAGTATTTATGAAATCTGCATCCGAAACGTAATCTATGGCTAGATTTTGCTCGGTATATTTCACACCTGCTTCAGCTCCGCAATCTATGCTGATGAATCCTAAAACATAAAATTGCATCCATTACTCATAAAGTTGCTACACATTTCTAGAAAATTAAATATTCCTATCAGGATATGATTCTCGAAAATCTAAGTTCTTAGAAAGCTCAAGACATTATTAAAAAAAATATTGATGGATTGGATGATTCCTATAACAAGGCCACTGCCATTGCACTTGTTTGAGAAATCAATATAATTCTGCATTCTTTCTCCATGTCATTGCTGCCTGCACTCTATCCTACCCTTATCTATAACCTTTTTGTAAATGTGAAGGGTTTTTCGATTTGTTATTTAACTAATTTTCTCTTAATGACAAATTAAAATTTCATTATCCGAAAACCAAATTTTAATTAACCCAAAACAATTGTCCTATCTATATAAATATTTAATATTATGTTATTCAGGTAATTTTTAGTTTCATGTATAATATTTGGATGAAAAAATTGTTGGTAATAGTTCAAGTGTGAGTCAAAAAGTTCCACATTGAATAATAGGCAAAGTTAAACACTATATAAGAATAAAAACCTATAACATCATTGTCTTAAAGTTTTTGTGTAAAAATGATGTCAAATGTCTTATATGTGTAAAATCAAATGTTATATATATATATATAAATAATCACAATCTCTCAATCACCATGACTCTATATAAAAATATATATATATATATATATATATATATATATACATGAACCCAACAAAAATGGCTTTCTTGAATGTTTTTGTTGTTGTTTGTGATTGAATATGTTTTTCGTATGATTAATAAAGTAATTTCATTCTTATTAATAATAAAATAATAAATAATAAATTAATAATTGTAATAATAGAAGTAAAACTTGTAAGACTTAATAGATGACAACGAATTACTTTTTATTTTATAAGAATTTTATATCTTCATAAATTATTCTCCTTATATTCCTTTTTGGAATTTAAGTTGAATTCATCTGTTCTACAAATAGAACATATACTTAAGCAGGCACTTGGAAGTTGATAATTGGATTCTTGACATTTCAATAAAAGTTCATTTTAACATTAACATTAGTCTAGAATACAGACACATATACGCGAGTGATGGTGATGATGATAAGATGCATCATATGTATGTGCCTGTACAATATATATATATATATATATATATATATATATATATATATATATATATATATATATTGTTGTATACTGTGTGAATATTATATGATATTGTGATCTACTGTGTGATTGCATAGATGACCAATAACATAAAGAATATTTTGCCTCAACAAACCTGGTTGAGCATGAGCTTGGATAAGTAGAAGAGTTAAAAAAGCAATGTAGAAACTCATCCACATTGTACAAGATGATCGACATATGAGTGTCAGCGCCATGTTGTGCCTGCGACTTAGACGAACTAGTAATATGATAGACATAAAGATTTCACCAACAACAAACCTGCATTTATGAAGAAGAAGGAGGAAGAAACAGCAAATGTGGTACCTATGCAGTGCAGTGATGTGATCTGAATTTCTGGTGTTCCAATAATACAGTGTAACAGTTTGTCCCTTATAGTAAGAAGCAGAGCACGACTATTATGGACAAAACAAAAAGCAACACAAAACGACGATGGTTGTTGACGCTATGGTTGGGATCGCACGTTATAACTTCGGTTCCGCCACTCACGTTAATTAATGGGACCATGCATTCTGGCATAGATTTTAAACTGGACGGGATACTCTCCGTTACTAATTCTGTCGCCGAATTTACAGTTTTTAATTTTTTTTTTCTTGATGGAAATAAATGTTAGTGTTATTTAGTTGTTAATAAAAAAGTAATATTTTTTTATTTATGTATAAGTAAATAAATTTTAATAACTTGATATGATAACTAAATATTCAAATTAAGTTTAATTTAAAAATATTATATTGATACAAAATCGTTAATCATGACCTCTTTAACTTAATCTTATAATGGACGTAAACCTTTTAACACGGTGATTCCATCCAGGTATGTGCCGGTCAGCGGAAGCAGAACCGTTTGGAAAATGTTATACCCATCTTACAAGTAATGTCAATAGTCATTCATACAAGATTTTTCATAAATATAGTAAAGGATAAAGTAAAATCATTTTATTATTAAATTAAAACTTATTTAATTCATAAACAAATTTGTTAAAAACATTATCTCGCTTCTAAAAATTCTATTTTTAATTTGAATATAAACTAATTTGACTTTTTTTTCAAAAATTATTCCACTCTTTTTTTCTTACAAATAATACTAAATGAATTCGACATAGATTATTTGTCAAATAAACAAACAAACTTTTATTTTTCAATCTAATTCGGATTATATGTTGGTTTTAAGATTTCACAATTAACGAAATTAATATGCAAACTAGTTATATTATGAACCATCTTATATTCAATTTGTTATATTCTCTCTTGATATAAATTTCATTTAAAAACTTAGATTTCTTTTAAAAGAATAATTATATATATATATATAAAAGAGGGAATAATATGTGGAAAACCAAAAGTAGGAATATGAAGAAAATGTAGATGAAGATGAATCGAAGTGATAATTGAAAATGTAAATTGTAAGAATGTGAATTGTTGAAAAATAAATTACTAAAAATCTATGAAAGTTGCGACTCAAACTATAGAAAAATAAATTACCAAAAAGACAAAATAAAAACTAATTAGAAAATTTACGAAAGTAGTGATCAAAATTACAACTTTCATCATAATTTATTATTTTTTTATTCACGACATTCTTAGAGTGTTTAAATTGTAATCACAATCTTCCATCCTTATTTTACATTTCATACTGTTAGACCAAAATAAAATAAATAAAAAATTACATAAATTGTAATGAGTGCTTCAAAAATCGCCCACAATGCATCAATTGTGCCATATTATCCTATATTTTGCCTCAGTTATCATAGGCTTACTTCCTTTTTTATCCAACATGTTTCTTTTCTCAACTCTCTTCAGCAATATTTTCTTGATGTTGTATATTCTTTGATGCAGTGTTCAAACTCTCGATTAGTCTTTGTTCACTGATTCAATTTTTTCTTACATTATATCATTTCCTTCCATGTATTTTTATTTCGATACTCTACTTTGAGGTCTCGATTTTCGATGCCCGTAACAACAAATTAAACTTCTTATTTATGATTCATGTTTTATTTCCTTGCAGTTTACCATTTAAACTACTGTTGAACTTTATTGGGGAACATTTTTATACCTAAGTTGTTGGTTTCGTCATCTTCACAATTGTAATTTATTATTTTAGTTCTTAACGATTATCGGGATTTTCTTACTATATATTATCATGTGCTTCAAAGATCAAATATTTTATAAAAATATCATCATTAAAAGGTTTTTGTTTGAGTCAATTTCTGTTATAAATCTATTTGTGGTGGATAGCATAAATGGAAAGAATCCTCAAAAATATTATTATGTTTTATTTATGCATCAATAACATTTTCATCAAAAACACCTTGTAAGGGGAAAAGAATATTAGGGTGTTCTTAAGATAGTTACATCATAGAAAACATGATTTCAAATATATATTTGAAACCAAAAGCTTACTAGGACAGAGTGAAGAAGAATGTTTTTCTAATGGTGAAAAACATTTTACTTGCGTACATGAACATTTTAAATAACATTTTTAATTAACAAGGCTAGAATTTATGTTTTTAGAAAGTTCCCTTGAAATCTGACAAACTGACCTATTTATTTTTGTGGTCATTAGACTGGTTCTTCTTCATTTTACATTATTTGGTTTTATTTATTCGTTATTGTGGTTCACTTTGCATAGTAGAGGGCAAAATAAAGATAGATAGCTTTCAAAATTTAATCAAAGAAAAATTACTAATAACACTGCTTTTCAATTCCATTATTCAATTCTCAGTGTTTATTTGTGTAGTAATATGCATTACTACTATATCACCACTCCCAAACAACACAGATTCTGAAATCACCCAATGAACAAGTTCTTGTACAACATCACTTTCCCTTGTTACAAAGTTGTTCTGTTATTCTTACGTTGAATAAGCATTTACCTAGCTAAGGGCATATATTCGGTGTTTAAAGCCATGCTGACCGGTGCAACAGAATACCTGAGATCAGCACCACTGTAATGGTTTGTTCTAGCTAATTCGGCCGCTAAAGTCTCCTGTAGTTCAATCACTACCACACTCATCATTGGCCTTTCGTTGGGATTTGGAGAAACACAAGCCATTGCTATTTCTACGGCTTTCCATGCTGAGTTTATGTCAAAATCTCCTTCTAAGCTTGAGTCAACTACGGCCCTGATATCCCCTTTTGATATCATGGACCTAACTCGTTCACTTATGTGACCACTTTCTTCATTCCCTGCCATTACTGCTTGATTTGTGATTATTTCCAAAAGAACAACTCCAAAGCTATAAACATCACTTTTCTGTGTTAATCTATTGGAAGAGTGGTAGCTGCAAGAGAAGTCATGCAACCCAAATTATTTACTCTTTGCGGATTTTGTCATCAACTCAAATATTCAGGTAGAAAATCTCACTATATTTCCTAGAAAATGATGGAAAGGGCAGTAACTAAAGTACTTACTGAGGGTCCAGATAACCAACAGTACCAGCAACAATAGTTGACATATGAGATCTCCCATCATCTGGGACAGCTTTGGAAAGACCGAAATCAGATAACTTTGCTTGGAAGTGTTCATCCAACAAGATGTTTGTAGATTTTATATCTCTGTGGATTATAGGAGGCTTGCAACCATTTTGCAGATATTCCAATCCTGATATTACATTTATAATTGCGGCAACAAAAATTGTTAAGAAGGTGAAAGGGAGTTGACAGAAATTCACAATGTCAATTTTACTTTCTAACCTAAGGCTGCATCCACTGCTACACGAAGTCTGTCCTTCCAGCTCAAGAATGGTGATTCGTTGTATTTACCTACAAGAACAACTTCTGTAACTTTCTATTCTGTACATGTTTGTTTTTGTTCGGTAGAAGTTATTCATACGACTCATACAGTTCTCCAATATTAAAAATTCCATATCTAGAGTTTAAGAAATCAAATCTAGTTTGGAAATTAATTTCACAAACTTCTAAGAACAAAATAATTTTATTTGGAACCAACCTGAGAGATGTTCTCGTAAGTTCCCTTTAGCCATGTACTCATATATGAGACCTTTATTGGTTCCTTCGTTACAGTAACCAATGAGGGATGTCAAGTTTTTGTGATGAACCCTGATTAGAAGTTTTACCTGGAAATAAAAGTCACAACCATGTTAAACCCTATAGGTTCGGTACCAAACTCAGAAACCTAGAGTAAATTGATGAGTAACTTACCTCTGCTTGAAATTGTTGATAACCATGAACTGCTGATGGGGAAAGCATTTTCACTGCAACTGGAGTGTCATCGATAAAGCCCAGGTAAACTGTTCCAAATCCTCCTTTACCAATAATTGTACTGAAATTGTTAGTGATGTGAAGGACATCATAGTATGAATACATTTGACTTTTGAGTTGCTGGAACGAATTATCCTTTCCAGTGGATTGCTGTGAAATTAAACTCCGATGATTTGATGCCACCGAATCTGTAAATTTTTCAACTTCATTTTGAACGATAATAGGTTAAAAAGGTGACTTTTTGGCAAATTGTTTATAGAAAATTAAAACTTTTCGTAATTATTTCAGCATTACCTTTTGATTTTTTCCTTTTAAGGATCCACAATATTGCAACGGCTATTAGAAGAATTAAAACCCCACTAATTGATGCTACTATGGGTGTAACAGTGTTATTTTTTTCCTTCTCCTTGCATTGACCAGATTCACATAGATATGGATTTTGACCCGCACTAGCATGGAAATCACAGAAAAATTATGTTTCAAGTCTCAGTAAACCTTACAAGTAATCCATATCGATAATTTAAATACATTTTTCAACTTCTTGAATATAAGTAATTAATAATCATCAGCATAAATAACCATATTATGAATGAAACTTTTTAATTAGATTCATACCTTAGTGAGAGAAAACCTTGGTGTGATTTTTGAACAAGTGCAGAGGGAATCGAACCGAAGAGGTTATTCTTCTCCAAGTTTCTAAAAAAAAATATGGTTTTCCATTATCTGATACATACAGAGGATCACATATATATTGGTTGAGTAAATGAAGTAACTTACAAGATCTTCAAGTGTTGTAGTTGAGACAGAAAATCAGGAACTTCACCATTTAAGTTATTGTTAGATAAATCCCTGGAAAACAAAAATAATTTAGCCTTTTAAAGTATGTCTAAATCTTGATTCATTTTTGTGGCAAAAGATGTGTCAATTCTTCACAAATAATAAGTACATACGGAAACAATAGAAAGATTTAAAACGAGATTTTTGTGTCGGGTGAAATGAAGAAGAAAAAACTCACAGCTTTTCCAACATGGTGAGGTTTGAGATAGAAGGGTGTATCTTTCCTGACAATCCACTTGAAGATAAATTCCTGTTTTGCTCAACCAATAGTTATATACGAAATCATGTGAGTTTTATAGAGCTATAATGATAATTTGGCAAGCATTACTTACAGAGTCGTGATTCTTAGAAAATCGTTGCAGTTGAGACCATCCCACAAGTAGGCTGCAGGGGCGCATGGATCACCTTCCCAATCCCTTTTCACTCCGTAGGCTGACTTAATGCTTGTAATTGCATCAACTATTTTTGAAATGATAACAATAAAAATTGTAAAAGGTGGTTAAGATAATTTACAACAACGTATACAAAAGAAATGGATTTAAAATATGAAAAATACCATCTCCTTGGAATGTCTCTGGTTTCTGTAAGTCTATTACTCTGTAAATTTCAATGGCACTGATGATGGGAGGCAGGGTAGAATTTTTTGTCCTCTCCAGTGAAAAATTAATTACTTTCCCGCTGATGGCTGACGTCGAAGATATGGTACTGACATTATGGTACTGCGGAGAAAAATTTGGAATACTTAATTCACCGTTGCTGATGACGTTGAATTGTCTTGTCTGATTCGTGGTGAACAGTTCCGTGAAGTGCATGTACACATAGAATAGCTCAGTTTCATCTTTTGGCTGCCAGCTTATTACCAACGGAGCACTATCATTTTCTGGTTCAACTGCGGTGCTCATGATAGTAGCTCCCGGCTTGTAATCCGTCTGATTTAGTGGTTCAGGAATGAAGGCATTTAGTGGTTTCCAATTTTGGCCGAAATTACAGGCATACCAGGAACGATCATTCCAGACACGATCATAAACATCAACCGGGTACCTGTGAGAAAATCAGAATAAATGCAATGATGAATCAAGGCAAGAGATTTAATCCTAAACTATAATTTCACCTGTACGATGTGTTTGAACCCAAATCGCAGCGCAGGAAATTGTAAAGTTCCAATGATCCGAATTGAGTGACGTATGTATCATTTTTCAAAGTCCTGAATTCTATGGCTGTTATAAATGGTGTGCCGTGGTCTGTGTTAATCAGACAGATTTGCACATAATCCCGGGAAGGTACATGTATGATCTCATTGAATTGGTCCCTGGATGCATTTTGTATATTGACTTTAACCCAGTGGTTAGGTCCCAGAAAAAGATCAAACTGTGGTGTCTTATTCAGCCCATCATAATTTCCGTACAGAAAAGTAGTGCGGATGAGATACGTAGTGCCTCTTGTGACGCTTATTTTGTAGCAGTTCCTTTTTCCTTCCGGGAAGCTTCTAAGCTTCCACAGTTGTTGTTGATAGCTGTATCTGTTGCTCTCTTCAGTTGCTATTGTCTCACTCACACCGGTATTTATGAAATCTGCATCGGAAACGTAATCTATGCCTAGATATGGCTGGGTATAGTTCACACCTGCTTCAGCTCCGCAATCTATGCTGATGAATCCTAAAACATGAAATTGCGTTTATTACTGTTAAAGTTCCTACAAAGTTCTAGACAATTAAATATTAATAAAGATACAAATTACTACCATTACACTTTTTTGAGAGTTCGATGTAATTGTGCTCTGTTTCTCCATGTCATATTGCTGAATGGACTCTATCCTATCCTTATCTATAATCTTGTGGTAAATGAGAAGCTTTAGCAAGAATATGTCAGATATTAAAATTTTGTCTTTAAAACAATTTATTCAGACTTATGAGAAAAAAATATACAATTTAGTTTTTAAATATCCCAGTTTGATGGTAAAATAGTTTTTCAATTAGTATCAAATTAGTCTTTAAAATTGTATTTTAATGCTAATTTGTTTTATATAGGAGTCTTTTTATATATTTAGAAACTAAATCAGCTTTTTAAGAATTAAACTAGAAACTTCTCACCAATTAAAAGACCAACTAATTAGTTTTCTATTTTACTCTTAAGTTAATTTATTCACATCAATCACCCATTTATCTTTCTAAAGTCTAGCAATTATGTATCATGTAGAAGATAATCATAACCAATATCCACAGGACCGATCTGTTCCATTTAATAATTGTTTAGACTTTAGTTTCAACTTAAAGAAAGCATGAGATGAAATAAAAAAAGATGAAAACGAAACAAAAATTGGTTTATTGAATTGATAGAAAAGAGAGAAAAAAAAAAAACATGACTTCCAATATGGTTATGATGTATCATTTTTTTTTTCTCTTTTATATCTCTTATTTTCTATTATTTTACCACAGCATAAGACTTTGAAGTAAATAGAGATATAATGAAGTTGTTTGACAAAACAAATGCTTTAACGAACCTGGTTGAGCATGAGCTTGAATAAGTAGAACAGCTAAAACAGCAACGTAGAAACTCATCCACATTCTATAGGTTGACTTAGATCACGTAGTCAACGACTCAACGTGAAGGTAATTGTAAAAACTTTTTAGCTTTAATTTCTCTCTCCGTGTTTAAATCTGCAATATGCGTCATGAAATGTGGATTCTTCGATCAAGCAAAAGGTAAATTCACATAAAACAGATTAAATATATTTTTATTTAATTAACTTAAAGAAAACAGCATAAAAAGGCTGAATATTAGCACAAAAACTTCAATGATTAAGCATAGATATTCTGGTATATGCAGACCAAGAACTGCAGATCAAATCCCGAAACACTTCGAGGAACATGTATAATTTTTGTATCTAAGTGTTCTCATAAGTTCAATTTTTTATATTCAAAAATAAAATTCATTATAAATAATATGATATTATACTATTTAAAATTATTTTTGATATTTTTTTCATAATAGATAGAATTAAGAAAGTTTGCTGTGTATTTTTATGTGTAGGCGTTTGATCTCATATTTTTGTTTTGTTTTTCTTTCTCAATGATATTTTTTATATGGTGATAAATGATATATTTGAGTTTAATTAAGATGCCATATATATACATAATTATTCATAGCTTTAAAAAAAAAAACTTTAAATTTTAATTTTGTTGTTTTGTCATTATATAAATAACACCTAAAATTTAATGTTACCTAATTAATCTTGAGAAACACATTTTTCATAAGTAATTATTTAGCACATTTGAGTCAAATCACTTGCATTAAATGTTAATAATTTATTAATCTTTTTCTTCTTTTGGTTACATTCGTTTTTTATATATTAAAGTATAATAGAAAATAACATTAAATAGAAATTATAAAAAGCAAAAATAAAATAACAAACAAAACTAAAAGTAAACTTTTATGATTCAATTTTATTATGTTTTAATGTTTTTAAAATCATATTAATTATAATTTTAATGATAACAGTGGTACTCTCACAGTTCATAGTCATTAAAGAAATACCACTTAATTTTTCTTTTGTTATTTGATTTATTTTTAGAATATTTTTTTTATTATTATGTACTAATGAGAGTGGATATGGAACTGACAACATTCTTAAGAACCCCCGAGTTCTTCACACTCAATTTTTTATTTTCAACTTTCTTGACAGATAATCTCATATCATCTAAACCAAATATGCATAATCCTAATAAACCATCTCAGATGAATTATCTTAAATAGTAAATCAGCCATATCCAAGAAAGTGTTGGAGAAAATATGTGAGTGTGGAAAGTCTAGAACTATAATTAAAGCTTTATATACATATGTTTTTTATTTTACAGTTAAAGAGTGGGGGATTATGACTAGAGCATGAAAAAAAAATGTAGAGGTGAAGATTTGGCCAACAACAAAGAGGAAATGAAGAAGAAGGAAGAGAGAAAGAGGAAATATGATAATACCTATGCAGTACAGTGATGTGATCTGAATTTCTGGTGTTCTAAGGATACTGCACTTACTTACCATCCATCAAAACTAAGCTATATATTTAGCATAATAATAGTGTAACAGTTTGTCACTTAAAACACAACAGAAAACGACGATGACTTTTGACTCCGTGGTTGCGTTTAACGTTAGATTGGGTTCCATGACCTAACCTTATGATGCACGATAACCACTGAGTCCTTTTCCATTGCGCGGAATTCAAATTCTGGTTCTTATATAATATTCTTAGCGCGTGTTTGGAATGGAGAAAACACGAAGGAAGGGAAGTACTATTTGTTTTCACAATTAGTCTGAAGAAGGTGGTTTAATATGCTTATCATGAAGAGTATTTAACGTTACAAGAGTTTGTCCTCTACTTAGAAGACTCCATATGTTTGTACTGGTAGAAATCATAACGATGACTTGACTTAAAACCTCACTTAAAACACAACAAAAACTAACCTTTCTTTCTTTTCCAACCTCCACAACTACATCTTACAACTTATAATTATTATTGGAAAAAAAAAAAAGATACTGGAACTCAAATGAGAAAATTGAGAAGGAGGTTATAATATATTACTTGTTTGTAAAAGATGATGTTGGTTCGTGTATGGAGCATGGCTATTTTTGGCTTTAGCATATTCAAAGTCAGATAGTTGAGCTTCAATTTTACTGAAAGAGGAATTTTAAACTAAATTTTTGAAGTCATTGCGAATTAGAAAACAAATTAAAGGGTAAAATTTCTATTTTTGAAAGGAATATTTTGTTAATGTGGTTAATGACTAGGTCAGAAAGAAAGATTCTGCAGGACAAACTGAAAACAACAAACCCAGATGACCTGTTGACTCCGTCAAATTATGGTTGCACATTTCCACCACTCGTGTCAATTAATGGGACTATCATATGCTTTCAGCTGCGTTATATCCTTTCTTTACGTGTAATAACTTTTAATAATTTTGGATGAAGATTAAATATTAAATTTAAATGAATAAAATTTTGGACGTAATTGAATAATTTAAACGATTATAAAAAGCATATTAATAATTAAACTTTATTTTTATATCAAAAGGAGACAGGTTGACATGCTTTATCATCTTGTATAATATTATAAGAAAGGGAATATAAATTTTTTTTTGGTATATTATAAATTTATATATGTGTTATATATAATTAAAATTATTTTATTTACTTTATCTTTTGCTGATTTTTTTCCTTCTCGGTTATATGTTTTTATTAAAAATATAATTAATTTAAACTGTTTTTTTCTTTCATGCGGTCTCACTCATGGAAACGTAAGACCATGTCTTGAAGTGGACGCACAACGAACTGTTCAAATTTGATGAATTAGAGTTATTGCTTTTCATACATATGTTCACAATTAATTACACGCTGTGCTTCTCATCAATGGTTTCTGATTTTTTATATAGACATTCTTAATTATTATCTATATTAATTTATTATATAGCAATGATTTATCTTGACAGTTTTTTATCCAAACACAACATAACGACATGGTTGGTTTAAGATGTTTCATTGTTAGCAAAAGCAGCAAATAAAAAGACAAATTATGAATATAAGCTAAATAAATCAGAAGTTGTTGTATTTATATTATATAAATCTATAAAGATTATTTCATAATAAAACAATACTCAATATATATTACACGATAACCCAGAAATAAAAGTTATTACACAATAATCAATAAACAATTTTTAAAAGGGAAGATAGAAGATAAATATGGAGAAAATCTTCATTAATAAATAAAAGTTAACCATAAAGATAAACATGCATGGACTTAACCTTATGGTGCACGAAAAAACCACTACGTTACCACGCACGAGAGATCTAAGAGGGTGCAAACCTAGGGCAGGTTCAGCTGGCAAACACCATTAATGTTGTAATTATAAACACAGCTTCACTAATTATATATAAATTCTCGTGCCACATTAAGTTACCACATTGATTGTACAACTTTAAGACTTCATAAAAAATAATTAAAAAAAAGGGTAAAATTGTATGCAGAAGTACCATTCTTTTCTCGGTAATCGTAATTAAATATATGGTTCACTCATTTATATAAACTTTTATTTAAATTAATAAATTTGAAGTTAAATGTCATGTCACCCTGTATTTTGCTTTGGCTGCCACCCTTGTATAGATTAAAGATCTAATTTTAGGATTTTCTTTGCTATTGAAGCATAATAATTAATTATAATAAAAAAAATATCTTCTTAAAATGAATCTGTGATCAAATTATACATACTCACTTTTTTGTTTGATATTTGACGTACTTTAGCATTTAAACAATATAATTCAATGCAAACTAGGCGGAGAGTTGGTGACGTTTACAAAGAAGCTATCAATCCTTTTTTTATAATTTTTAGAAAGATATACAATTGCTATTTAGTTTTGTTGTTTTTATTTTATTATTGAAAGGGTGACCAAACTACACTGGTGACAGATTTTATTATATGTTTAGGGCCATGGCCCCAAAATTTTTAAATTTTTTTAAGAGTACATTCCAAATTTTTTAAATTTTTTTAAATATATTATTTTAAAATATAAAATATAAAATATATATTATATATTATATTGATATGAAAATTAAATTAGATATGCTTTTATTATTTTATAAAATATAATATTTAATGTTAATAAATAATAAAGCTTAAAATTAATATAATAAAGAAGATAAAAATTTATTGAGATATTTTTTGTCTTTTTTCTCATCGTAAATTAAGTTTCTCACATGTTATTGTCATCTTTATTTTTGTATGTTTTTTTTTTAAGAAAAAGTTAGATATAAATTTATTCTTTCTGCTCTCATTATTTATGTGTTTTCCTTTATTTTTTTTTAAGATGAAAAGATATTTTTTTCTTATCTCTTAATAATAAAATATTAATTTAATAGTTAATATTTTTTTCATCTGATAAGTATTTTGTATATTTATATTTTATGAATATAGACTGTAAAGTTATAATATATCTTTTTTCATAACATTTTTTAGTTTTTCTTTGATTATCATATTATTTTTTTAGTAATTACGTATTTTAATATATTGTTGAAAAATAAAATAATAAATTTTTAAATATGAAAATATTTAATAAATAAAGAGTGAAAGAGATGAAATTAAAAAAATTATTTAAAATGAATTATATATCAAATAGAACCTAAAAACTGTCATCTTTATAAAGAGAAATTCAATACTCAGTACGTCGTCTTCTGGTTTAGACATCTTGTTTAGAGTTGTCCGAATACTTTACACAGCACTATCTTACCAAAGCAGTCGCGAGGTATGTTGGCAAATTTTGAAATTTTTACTTTGTACAAAGATCAAAATCTAATTTAAAGAAAAACAAAAAATACAGCAGTTTTTGAAGCATGAAAGACAACTTATTTTATCAAACTACATAAGAAAAAAGGAAACTAGTAATAGCTCTGGTTTTTTCAAATGCATTATTTGGTAATCAACAAGTGAGGGAACGAAGAAGCATTTATACAAATATCTCTGGGAGAAGGTACGAAGAGAGTAAAAGTTATTGTATGCGTTGGCTTATTCATATAATTTTCCATCATCGAACACACCTTAACAAGTTGAATTTACCTAGCATGAGGAATGAGTTGGGTGCTCAGATTCACATTGAGCGGTTCAAATGAATTTGCACCACTGTTATATTTTGTTCGAGCTATTTCGGTTGCTAAAGTCTCCTTTAGGTCAGACACTATCACACTCATAATTGGCCTTTCGTTGGGACTTAGAGAAACACAAGCTATTGCTATTTCCACGGCTTTCCAGGCTGAGTTAATGTCAAAATCTCCTTCAAACCTTGAGTCAACAATGGCCCTGATATCCCCTAATGCAACCAGGGATCTAACCCAATCAATTATGTGACTCTTTTCTTCATTCCTTGCTATTACCTGCTGGCCTGTGATTATTTCCAAAAGAACCACTCCGAAGCTATAAACATCACTTTTCTCTGTTAATCTATTGGATGTGTAATAACTGCAATTCAAGACAAATCACGAAACCCAGTTTATTTTCTGACGGTGTATGTATGTGATGATATCTCAAAATCTCATTTTCCGAGAAATTAATGGATGGACAGTAATTCAAGTACTTACTCAGGGTCCAGATAACCAGGAGTACCAGCTATAACAGTTGACACATGTGATCTCCCATCAGCTGGGATAATTTTGGATAGACCAAAATCTGATAATTTTGCTTGGAAGTTTTCAGTCAACAAGATGTTTGAAGATTTTACGTCCCTGTGTATTATAGGTGGCTTGCAACCATTTTGCAGATACTCCAATCCTATATTAGATTTTATGGAAAAACAAGTTACGATAGAGTAAAAGAGAGTTCACAAAACTGTCAAAAAGCATAATTTGAAGTTTATTTTCTTACCCAAGGCTGCGTCCACTGCTATATGCAGTCTGTCTTCCCAGCTCAAGAGTTTTGATTTACTGTGTTTGCCTGCAAGAACATGTTAACTTTCTATACGTGCTGATTTTTTTGTTTACTAGAAGTCAGTCATACACAACTCATACAGTTGGGCAATATATGAAAATACCATATCCAGAATTCTGGAATGCAAAAACTAACTAGGAAATTGATTTGCACAGATTTTTAAAAAGAACTTCGTTTTATTTGGGAACTAACCAGAGAGATGTTCCTCTAAGTTTCCATTAGCCATATACTCGTATATGAGACTCTTATTGGTTCCTTCACTACAGTAACCAATAAGGGAAGTCAGATTTTTATGATGAACTCTTATTAGAAGTTTAACCTGAAAATCAAAACCAAAACCATCTTTAGCCATATATACTTATTACTCAGCTCAAAAACCAAATGCAAAGTGATTAATCATTTACCTCTGCTTGAAATTGCTCATAACCACGAAATGATGAAGGGGAAAGCATTTTGACAGCAACTGGAGCGTCTTCGATATAGCCCAGATAAACTGTTCCAAATCCTCCTTTACCAACAATTGTAGTGAAATTGTTGGTGATTTGAATGATATCAGAGTATGAATATTTTTTTTTTTTTAACTTCTTTAATGAGTCATCTTGTTCTGTGTACTGCAGGGAGATCTCACTTTGATCCTTTTCTACCATCCAAGCTGTTAGATATTGTACAATAGTTTGGAAACTCGCAGTTAAAGTTGAATATATGTTTGGCAAATTATCAACAAAAAAAAAGTTATCAGTCTTTTATCATTGTTGCATCACCCACCTTTTGATTTTCTCCTCTTAAGGATCCACAATACAGCTGCCACAGCCACCAGAAGGATCAAAACCCCGCATATTGATGCTACCAAGGGCATAACAATGTTATGTCTGTTCTCGATGCATTGACCATGTTCACAGATATATGGATTTTGACCCAAACTGCATGGAAATCACAGAAGATTTATGTTCAAAGTTTAAGCAGCCTTGCAAGTAGAGTAAAAGTTAATCATGTCAAGTCTGGGGCTCTGATAAATCTGAGTTTGATCACCCTTGAAAACATAATGTCTAATTATAACCTATTACTTGATCGGGTGTTTTTTAAAAGGTCGGATTGGATCCATATTTGGTTTCATCAATGAGCGAGTTTAAAAGTTTATTTTATTCAATTTTCTTAAATTATGTAATATAGTTAGAATTAATTAAGTTTTAAGTTTTATAAATTTAGTTTTTTTTTTTAATTTTATTAAAAAAATTATATATTGAATATCTATAATTTTTATATGGACTATGTTAAATTTAAATAAAAAGTTTAAGAATTCATATGGTAGAAGAAATAGACCGTTAAACTCATTTTAAACAAGCTGTGGAATATTTTAGTGACTTATCATCTGAATTCTTAAAAATAAGTTAGAAAATTTATAGCATATTTTGTCTATATGCTCTGTTAAATACTTAAACAAAGACTTGTATAATAAGATAAGTCAAATAATAACTGAGAATAGTCTTTCTTTGAATTATAATCAATTATAATAATCGTCGTTATAAGCAACCACATTAGGAATGAGTACTTTTAGTAAGATTCATATACCTTAGGGTTAGTGAACCTTTCTTAGATTTTTCAACAAGTGCCGACGGAATTGAACCGGAGAGGTTATTCTTCTCCAAGTTTCTGCCAAAACAAGAAAATATTAATAAATAATCATTTTCTCTTTTCTGACTTCAATTAATGGACCAGTAACTTACAAGATCTTTAAGTGTTGTAACTCAGCCAAAAAATCAGGAACCTCATCGTTTAAGCTATTATTCGATAAGTCCCTACAAAACAAATAATTTAGCGTTTTTCAAGTACGTTTAAATCTTGACTCATCTATTTTTGAGGCAGAATACATGTCGATTCTTCATACATCATAAGTACGTAAGAAAGAATAAAAAGTTTTAAACGAGATATTTTTCTTGTCTGATCTATCTTTGAATCGGGTGAAATAAAAAAAAAAAAAAAAAAACAAACTCACAGCTTCTCCAACATGGTGAGCTTTGAGATTGAAGGGTCAATCTTTCCTGATAATCCACTTGACGATAAATTCCTGTTTTGCTCAATGAATAATTATATACGATATCTCTCAGTTTTATAAACCTATAACAATAATTTGGCAACATGACTTACAAAGTTGTGATTCTTGGTAACTCATTGTCACCGTAAGTACAGTTGAGACCATTCCACAAGTAGGTTGCAGGCGCGCATGGATCACCTTGCCAATCTCTTTTCACTCCATAAACTGACTTTATGGTAGTAATGGCATCAACTATGTTTGAAATGATAACAAAAAATTGTAAAAGGTGGTTAAGATCATGTACAACAACGTATACAAAAGAAATGGATTTAAAATACGATAGTTTCGCGACTTACCATCTCCTTGGAGTGTATCAGATTGATGAAATTCTTGTACTCTGTAAATTTCAACGGCACTAATGATGGGAGGCAGGGTAGAACTTTCGGTCCTTTCCAGTGAAAAGTTAATTGCTTTTCCGCTGATGGCTGACTGCGTATATATAGTAAGCACACGTCGGTACTCTGGAGAACAATCTGAAAACCATGATTCAGCGTTCCTCATGATGTTGAATCGTCTTGTCTGATTCGTGGTGAACAATTCCGTGAAGTGCATGTAGACATAGAATTGGTCAGTTTCATTTTCTGGCTCCCAACTTATTAGCAGTGGAGCACTAGCATTTGCTGGTGTAACTGCGGTGCTCATCACAATTGCGGGCGGTTTGTAATCATTCTGCCCTAATGACTCGGCAGGAATAGAAACACTTAATTGTGACCAATCTTTGCTGTCACCAAATTTGTCATACCAGAAACGATCTAAATCATCATATTGGTACCTGTGAAAAATTAAGTAGAAAATAGGTGCAGTTAATATCCAATACACCGTTTAATGCAACATATTTAATTCAACTTGAAAGAGGACACCCGATAAGTATAACACTAGTTAGACATTAGCACAGTCAAAGATTTTACACTACCTCCAATTCAAAATCTTAAAATAACGAGGTTATGAATTTTTTTTTATATAATGTTCAACTTTTTTTATCTTTTATTCAATAAACTCACACTTGGATATGTTATCCCAACATGAGCTCACCTGTAGCTTTGGTTTGAACCTAAATCCCACCGGTAGTAAGTTTCCAATGAGCCAAATTGAGTGACATAAATATTATTTGGCAAAGTTCTAAATTCTATGGCAGATATAAATGGTGTTCCATAGCCCGTGTTAACCAGACAGATTTGTACATAATCTTGTGACGTTACATGTATGATCTCTTTGCCTTGAGGAGTGGATGCATTGGACAGAGTCACAGTATGCCACCAGTTAGCCCCGAGATGAGTATCAAACTGTGGTGTCTTATTCAGCCCATCATAATTTCCGTACAAATAACTAGTCCGGATAAGATACTTAGAGTCTCTTGTGATGTTTATTTTGTAGCAGTTCCTTTTTCCTTCCGGGAAGCTTCTCACAGTCCACATCTGTTGTTGATACTTTTCTTTGAACTCAGATGCTACTGACTTACTCACACCAGTATTTATCAAATTTGCATCTGAAGTGTAATCTATGCCTGTGCGCCTTTCAGTATATCTGACATCTGCAGGAGCTCCACAATCTATGCTGATGAATTCTACAACATAAAAATATGCTTATGAATTGAGACTTCAGCTAAATTTTGCTAGATTATGATATAATGAAGTTCTTAATATTAGACAAAAGAAAAATGAAATTCATGTTATCCTTTATCAAACCTGCTTAGTGCTGAGCTTGAATAAGTAAACCACCCAGAAAACAAATGAAGAAAGTCAACATTCTGCAGGGTGACAGATACACCAGCCCCATATTTTGAAACTTTTACCTGAGAAAGAATCGTGGTTAGCTTGCAGAGAAGGCGTTTATTTTTTTTTTCAGAAATTAATGTTTATGAGAGTAAAACTACGGTCAGATTCCTCATCTATTTTAAAAGTCATATATCTATGTAATTAAAGTGTACAGTATGCTATATCCTGGTAAATAAAAAAAGGCAACAGTTCTAAAAATATTTAAATACTTTTAAACTTTAATATTTATTTTGTTTTTATAAATTTGAGAAAATATTTTTTAACTTTAACAACTTTATTTTATTAATATTTACAAAATTTAACGATATTTTGATTGTCATATTTATGTAAAATTGTAAAATATTTTATAATTGTATCACATTTATCCGATTCATATTTGATATTTTGATTTGAAATTTATATTATTATAATTTTTTAAAATATTTGATGATTAAAAATATGAAAATATGTTTATATATAAACACACATGTAAACCAGAAGTAGAGTATAGTAAATCTTATTCTGATCATGTAACTTTTTTGGTCCCATGTTACTGAAAGAAGTAGTTAAGATTGGATATGTGAAGCTTAGGTGATAAATATGTTACCTTGGTCAAACTCACTGGTACTTTCAGTTTAATATATAACTGTAATTTGATGTTCCACAGTTAAAATAAAAAATGAAGATTATGTATGATAAGACCATAAAAGATATTAGAAATAAACAAAAGAGAGGAGGTTAACAACATATGCATGCATGCATGTATTAAAAAAAAAGGAAAAGAAACGAACATATCCTAGGTAGCAGTGCAGAAACAAATATGTAAAGTTGTGAATCAAAATGAGGCTATAATATTATAGTAAACACACCGTGTAGTTGCTGGGAAATGGTGTTTATCTGCAGCTACTATGATATCCCTCCGATGTAGGTATTTGAGGTGGATGAAGGGAGATGGAGAGATGAAAAGTATTTAACGATGCAAGAGTTTGTCCTTTACAGTAGAAGATAAGGTGGAATACGCTGCAGTGGCAGAAATCATAAAGAAACAAACGATGACTATTGACTTAAACACAAAACAAAAACTAATCTTTCCTTCTTTCCTTCTTTCCTTTCAACCTCCCACAACCACATCTTAATTACCACTTATAATTATTATTATTGGGAAAAAAATGAGAAAGGTTCTAATATATTACTTGTTTGTAGTAGGAGATGATGTTGGTTCGTGTATGGACCATGTTTGTTTTTAATAATAATGGGGGTGCAAGAAGTTAAGCCAGTTTAGCTCATCAGCCCATTACAAGTTATACGATGAATTAACACTTTAAGTTGTTTGACTACACCGTTCAACTGCGTAATGGAAAAAAGAAAGAGACAGATTGACATGCTTTACAGTCCCTATATTACGAAAAAAAATAATATAAAAATATTATTTTTCCCATATAAATGTATTATAAATTTATATATATGTGTTATGTATAATTCAAAGTATTTTATTTACTTTATTTCTGGTTGATTTTTTCTTCTCAGTTATATTTTTTTTTATCAACAATAAATAATATATTAATTATAAAACACTTATTACTAACATTTTTTATATCATATTAGATTTTTTTTACAAATTTGTTACAAAATATTGCAAAAAAAAAAGACTTTTTTTTATATTTTTTTTAAATTTTAATTGATAAGCAATTTTTATTTTCTTCATTGTATCAGGGGAAGGTACGACCATGACTTGAAGTGGACGAACAACAAACCGTTGAAATTTGATGATTTAAGTTATTTCTTTCTACGTATATGTTTACAATTTGATGATTTTATAGAGATTCTTATCTACTATTTATATTTATTTGTTTATTTATTATAATAATAGATAAGTTTATTACCAAATCGGAACATGGTTGATTTAAGAAGTTTGACTCTTAGCAAAACCAACTAGAAAATAGCAATTATATATGAATATAAATTAAATAAATAAAAATTATTATATTTAATATAGGATAGATTTTAATTTGGTTTTGATACTATTTAGGAGTGAATTTTAAGTCTAATTCAACCCCACAAAACCAGCTTGTAAGATGAGGTTTACATCTCATTTATATACTATAAAATTGTCTTATCTCTAGTCGATGTGAGACTTCCAACCGGGTTTATACATTTCTAAACACTATAAAGATTCTTCTATAATAAAATAAGAAGTAGTATGTATTAAATAATAATCTAGAAATAAACATGATAACAAACTAATAAATCGTAATACCCTCACTTTAAGGTCATAATTAATGACAAAACACAAATTCTAAGTCCTCTGCTTAAATACTTTTCACATTTATTTTTTACTAAAATATATTAGTTTGCTTTGGAGTTCTATAAGGGAATTCTATTATATTATAATATGAAAGCAAACATAAAATGTATCCTATTAATAAACACTCATAAAAAGAGATTTATACTTCATAATTTCAAATGAATTACTGATTTATTGGTTCGTATTGACTTAATTAAAGACAGTAAATAAAGTGTTTTTTATGGACTTGTAGCCCATTAAATAAGCAATTAAAAAAAGTACATAATTTTTATTTGGATTTTCAGGAAGAGATAGAGACAGAGAGATAGTGTCTTTGGTGATAAAGAGAAAAACACAAAAAAGAGACTGAAAAAAAAAAGTAACCAATTTGTTATGTGCCAAAAAACTAACTTGGAAAAATGTTTTACATCAGTTGTCTCATGTATTTGATTTTTTCTATTGTTTAGAGATATTCATCTGGGTTTTATTAATGTTATCTACCTTGTTATATTGTTAACCACCTTTGTTACTAAAAATAATATTTTTCTATTGATGTGTGTAGGTTTAAGAGAACTTGTAATATATCTATTAAATATTATTAGTGAAAATTTTTAGTGAAATAGGTTTTAAGTTTTTTTTTTTGGTATTGGGATTTTTCTATGTTAAATTTTTTTAATATTTTTCTTAATTTGTTTCTTTTATATTTTTTTTAAAAGAATTGATTTTGGTTTTGCTTCCACATTTCTTATATTTTTGGTTATATTGCCAAGACATAATGACTTTACCAAAGCGAATAAAATTATTTTTTATAAAATATACTTGTGATTTATACTACAAAAAATATCTCCTACTGAATTTTGAATTAATTATAAGTGTATATCTCTTTGTCTTAGAAGACTTTCTATAAGCTTGATTCTGAGCAAAATATGTTACTTCGTATTTCTTGGTATATCGCATCATGAACACACCATAGCCCTTTACTTATTAGAATATTTTATAGTGTAATACGATATCATAGATATTTCGACTGTATTCTCTAATTAAAATTAAAATTTCATTTTAATAATTTAATTTGAAATACATATAAGATATACATTTTGTTAAAGTACTTAAGCAAAATGAGAATTTTATTATTTACAATAGTTTTATTTATTAAAAAACATTTTACTTTTGTAAAAGGTGTTTGTAATTTCTACCAAAAAAAATGATTATAATGTCAATATTTTCTCATAATTAGTGAAGTGAATTTCTAAATTGAACTGAAAAAGAAACGCATAAAACATGCATACAATTTCATCTAAAATAAATTATATATAATTATTATTATCAGCTTGTGTGAATGCAAATATGATATTTATTTATAGTTGTCCACATCGTATTAAGTCACTGGTCCTACTTGGCAATGACATCTCACAGTTTCGGTCTCTGTAATTTGCATTTTTGAGAATAAAATTGTTTTAAAACCAAACTGAAAGGTTTCACTGAACTTCATATTATGGATAACTTCTGAGTATTCATTAGTTTTTTTATTTTTTTTTATGTGTGATGCATATATACGATATGTGTATCGGATACGACACGTATCTGACATGTCGATACGTTTATTTTAAAAATATTAAGATACGATACGTGATAAATATGAATATTGAAAAGTGTACAATAATTCTTAAAAATATAATAAATATATAGTATATGTACTAAAGTTGTTAACATAAAAAAATATAAATTATTGTAATTGTAAAAGTAATATTATAAGAAAACTCCCGAATAATGACCAATTTTAGTAACTAAAGATATGTTAGAGACCCATCTCCTCATTAGAGACTAATTTAGAGATAAATTATTTTGGTTAACTAATGTTAGTGACCAATTTAGAAACCAATTATTTTGGTAATCAAAATCTTAGTAGTTAATGTTAGTGACAAATTTATAAACCAATTCATGATAAAAACTATTTTAATTATCAATTTAGAGACTAATTATAATATTTTGGAATTGTTTTAGTTGTCAATAAATTTTAATTTTTAAATTGGTCTTTAATTGGTCACTATATAATGACTAATTATTTTTTGTCTCTAAAATTGATCATTATTCAAATATTTTCTTGTATTGTACTATAATCTTATAAATCAAATACTTCATTGAAAAGTATTGGTGCATCATAGCTTTTTATCAATAGTTTAATATTTTTTTCAACTACTTTTAGACTTCTTTTATTTGGTTTAATTTTTAAATGGGAAGATAAACATGGAGAAAATATTCATTAATAAATAAAAGTTAATCATAAAACAATAATACCCACACTCAATTTAAAACTTTAAAGTAATAGGGAATCTTTCTCATTCATACATAATATAATATAGGATTCTAGCGTAGACTTAACTCCAACTCATTTTTGGATAGGAGAAGAAAAAGAATTTAAAATATTTTAATTGTAATTCTAAAATATCCGCTTAGAAATTTTACTTGTTAAGGATAAAATTTTGATTAACCTTCCAAATTTCTCTGCTCTGGTGAAAACTTTGTCAGATTTAACTATAATCTTTTCATACATGAAACTTAATATAAAATCTTATTTTCAAGAGATAAATATTTAGTTTCTTTTATATTTATAAAAAAATAAATTTTAAATCTAACTCGAATTAACAAAATCGATTTATAAGAGTAAATTTATATTCATTTACCTATATATTTTAAATTTATCTTAGTCGAGTATATATTTTAAATTCATCTTATATTTTATCTTAGTCGGGATTTCGAAGTATAATAATAGTAATAAAACTTTATAGATGCCTATAAAAACCTCACCCTGTTTTCTTTTTCCTATAAAATGATGTCACGTGTATACATTGTTCTAATTGCCTTCATTGAGTATTAATGAAGGATCTAATTCTCTCGCCCTTTATTGACTGTTTTCTAGTATGTCAGCATCTCACAAGGCATATCTTGAAACGTTATTTTGGTGACTGCACCCAATTTCACTAAAACTTTTTCCCCGCCAAACTGGTAACTTCTACTGATTGATCCTGAATTGTTTCGGGTCCACGAACTTAATGCACTTCAAAGTTTAAACATCAACCTGCGTGGTAACATAAATATCTTCCTAAATAAATTTTCCAACTACTCCATAAGACTTTATCATATATGACTTATCATTTTCTTCTAATCTCAAACCATATACATTGTTCCATAATATCTGCTTATATCAAATAGCAAATGGTGATCTCTTTATGAAATTTCATGGATGGAAAATGGAGATGCCATTGGGCTTGGAGCTTCACCTTATGGTGTGTCCTTGCATATACCATTTCAGAATTTTCAGGAATGTCCATAGTTCTGGCCACAGAGGAGAACTCTATGCATCACAAACAAGGAAGAAGGAAACTAGATGATGTCAGTGGTGAGGATTTTCTTCTACTGCTCTGAGCTTGTACAAAATTGTCAGAAAAGTTATACGTACTTATTAAATACTAAATCTAAAAGAAAGGGTTAAAGAAAAAGTGCTGAATTTTTTATTATTATATCCAATCCATGTATTCTTCTGATGTCAGTTTGTGTCAATTGTAGGTTCTATTTCCATTGACTGTGGGATAGCAGAAGAAGTGGCTTACACTGATGAGAAAACTCAGATTCATTACACTTCAGATGCACAGTTTATTGGCACTGGAACAAGCAAAAACATATCCCTCATGCTCAGTTCTGAAATACCCCAAAGAGTTTTCACTACTGTGAGAAGCTTCCCTGAGGATAAAAGAAACTGCTACACACTACGACACCCAGAAGGCGGAAATACTATTTACTTGATAAGAGCTTCTTTTATGTATGGAAACTATGATGACTTGAACAAGCTGCCACAGTTTGATCTCTATGTTGGGGTCAATTTTTGGGACTCTGTGATGTTTGAAAATGCCACTCATGTTGTAATCAAGGAAATTTTACATGTGCCATCCTTGGATGAATTATATATTTGTTTATTGAATACTGATATGGGAACTCCTTTTATATCAGCACTGGAGGTGAGGCATTTTGATCATTCCAGTTACAGAACAAACTCTGAACTCTTATCCCTATATAGACGTTTTGACATTGGATCAATAACCAATGAAATAGTGAGGTAAGTACTTACTCATCTGTTACATATGCAATGCAAGCATTTCCACATATGTTAAACAAGTTTAATTTCTTTACAAGTCACGGGTACTTAGATTCTATTTGTCCATACAAGAATCGCATTTAGCTTTCTTTGTTTAGCTTTTAATTTTGTTTGATAACATGCAGATTTAACGAAGATACTTATGATCGAATGTGGTATCCTTACAACTTACCAGATTCTACACCACTCAGTACTTCCCAACCCATTGACTCCTTGAACCATACTGCTTATCACCTTCCAGCAGCAGTAATGAAAACTGCTTTGAGACCAACAAATGAAAATGATTCTCTGGAATTTGATTTTGACACCGGAAATCCTACTTCAGATTCATATGTTTACATGCACTTTGCTGAAATTGAAAAGCTTAAGGACAACGAAAGCAGGGTATTCGACATTACACTGAATGGAAAAGTTTTGTCTGAATCTGTGACTCCCAAGCATTTGCTGTCAACTACGGTAGAAAGTAAACAGGCCATTAGGGGAAGCAAGCTCAAGTTTTCTATGTACAAGAAACCAAATTCCACCCATCCTCCCATTCTAAATGCGATGGAGATTTATGTTGTTAAAGAATTCTTGCAAAAACCTACTGGTCAAGAAGATGGTTAGTGTTGTTCCTTGTCCTCTCTTTGATTTCCTTTTGTTTTTTATAGTACCAGTAACAACTGTTAGAAAGGTAGTAAAAGTATAAATAAGTCAGAAAAATTCGTTAACGAAGTAACAGACATTGACATTATATGCTTGTGAGAATTATAGTTAAGGCTATCATGTCCATCAAATCATATTACAAGTTGATGTCGTCGTTGGGTAAATCTTGGCAAGGAGACCCTTGTGCACCGTTGAAATACTCTTGGAATGGTATAAACTGCAGCAATAATGGATATGAACCACCAACAATAACTGCGTTGTAAGTTCTGTTTTCCAAAATTGGAATTTGCATTGTTTAAATCACCGCAGACCAAAATTTATTTGAACTTCATGCAGAAACCTAGCGTCCAGTGGATTAGATGGCCCCATAATTGATTCTTTTTTGGAACTCAAATTCTTGGAATTCTTGTAAGTGTTAATTTGACAACAGGATGAGTAAATTCTGTTCCTTCCCAAAAAGGGGTTGGAAAATATGATATATATTTCTTCTTAAAGTTGTACTTAGCATTTAACATGGATTCCTTAGACAACAACTATTAGTCTACCATAATTTTAGTTTAACATAAAAACAATGCTTTGTTTTTCAGGGATTTATCAAATAATAGCTTAACAGGATCACTGCCTGATTTTTCAAAGCTGCAATACTTAAAAACTCTGTAAGTTATGGAGATTTCAGTATCTATATTTGTCAGTGGAAATCAAAATAGTCATCTGACATATGCTATCTTAGCAGCAATTTATCAGGGAACAGACTCTCGGGTGAAATTCCTCCACTTCTCATGGAAAGATCAAATAATGGTTCCCTTATGTTGAGGTTTGTTTTGGTTTGAAATAATAAGTTTCTCACTGACCTAAGCTTCACGGAAGTGAACCTACCTTTTCTTGTAACTTCTTTATTTTTCTTTTCTTCTTCAATCTCTTGAAACAAAATTGTTATGACCATAGTGTGGATCCGGATCTCTGCCCAATAGGCCCATGTGAAGAGAAGAAAAACAATATTGTTCCACTTGTAGCAGGCATTCTTTCAGCTGTAGTCTTTCTCATTGTATTGGGTATTGTGCTGACTATCATTTGGAGGAGACGCAACAAAGAAACAGGTCTGAAAATAGATAAAATAGTCTTACTTTGAAGCTAAACTGAGGCTCTCACAATCATTGACTTCAAAATGCGTTAAACTCCTTTTGTCCAAAGAACAAACTATTATTTTTTCACTTCAAATGACAAAGAAATAATGTATTTAATAAAAACGAAAAAATCACATATTTAACTTGCAGTGTAAAATAAAGATGACTTTCTGATGATCATAAATTATGTTTACTCTGTTTAGCCTCAAATCAAGCTGTGAGATCAAACGAAGAAGTTGTGCTGAAGACAAACAACAAACAGTTCTCGTACTCTCAGATAATGACTATAACCAATAACTTTGACAAAACAATTGGGAAGGGAGGGTATGGAATTGTTTATCTTGGTTACTTACAGGATGGCACACAAGCTGCTGTCAAAATGCTCTCTTCTAAATCTCCTCAAGGATCTCAGCAGTTTCAGACAGAGGCAAGCTTATCACCATAGAAATCTAAGAAGGCATATCTTGAATTTAAAGAAATGTTATAACTAAGATGGCTTGCTTCCACTTATTTGCAGGCTCAACTCTTAATGCGTGTGCATCATAAGAACTTAGCTTCCTTTCTTGGATACTGTAATGAAGTTGGACGCACAGCCATCATTTATGAATACATGACTAATGGTAACTTGGAAGAGTATCTTTCAGGTATATGAATTTGTTTCCCCGATCATTTCATGCTTGCATTGCATAGTTACTTGATCAATGACTATATTCAAGTAAACAAGAAACTATGCTCTATTTTTGTGTCTGAGTAGATCCTAGGAGAGAACCATTGAGTTGGAGACAGAGGATTCAGATAGCAGTTGATGCTGCTCAAGGTTAGTGCTTTGATTTGCACATTCCTCACTTTCCTGTGATTAAAGGATGCTGAATTACTGTATTGGAACTTGTACTTCTAGGTATCGAGTACTTGCATCACGGTTGCAAGCCACCAATAGTCCATAGAGACATAAAGACTGCAAACATTTTACTGAATGAGAAAATGCAAGCAAAAGTAGCTGATTTTGGTTTCTCAAAATTTTTCTCCGCTGAAAATGAAAGTCACGTATCAACTGTAGTTATTGGCACGTTTGGATATCTTGATCCAGAGTAAGTTCTATCAAACAAACATGGTGCAGTTTCTTTTATATTTACAAGGAGGTTTCAAGTTGAACATATCTTCTTCAACCCTTTTGAGTTTGCTTTTACAGATACTACATATCCAGCAGGCTGACTGAAAAAAGCGACGTTTATAGTTTTGGCATTGTGCTTTTGGAGCTAATTACCGGGCAGCCAGCTATAATAAAAGGTCATCAGAACACTCACATTGTGCAATGGGTTAACCAGTTTCTTGAAAGGGGAGATATACAACAAATTGTTGATCCAAAGATGCAAAGAGATTTTGACTTTGGTTCTATGTGGAAGGCCTTGGAGGCAGCAGTGGCTTGTGTGCCTTCAATCTCTATCCAAAGACCATCAATGAATTACGTTGTCGCTGAACTGAAAGAGTCCTTAAAAATGGAAGCGAGTAGAGAACAAGAAGGCGTCAACTCCATTGAAATGAACGTTGTTGATCTTGAAGCTCATTGGGGCCCAGATGCAAGATAATGATCAAGAATGTGTTTTCTAGTTTTCTTTCTATTATTTTTAGTTTTCTAATTTTTTTTCAACCTCCAACTATATATAGTCTTGTGGATTTACAATAGAATAAATCCAGTATCCCTCTAAAATAAAAGGCATACATACTGCTTAGAAAGAAAGACAAATCTGTGTGTGTGAAAAATGTAACGATTGGATGTGATATATTTTTTCTTTTTGGTGAGCATGTAAAAAACAGAAGGAATGCTGCTATGAATAACTGGGATAGCTGATCAAGTCAGCAAGTTGAAAATGATCTAGCAACCCACCGGTACATTGGCGAAGTCCCACATAGGAAATGAATATTTGTTGATACTGACAAATGCTAATAAATCACTAGTCAGACAGATGTGTAAAGTATCTTTGCGCTTGGGGCAATGACGCAGCTGGTGAGGTTCTAACCGAGGCGCGTCTATTGCAGGTTGAAAACTATTTCCAAATCCCCTCTTGGGCCTTGGTTTATCTTAGGCCTTCGAGAATTTCTGGAAGGGCTCCCTTAGGGGTAAAGTCCTAAATTCGAACCCAGATGAAGTTCTGACCATAGAAAAAAGAACGAGTGGCTGGAAGGGCTCCCTTAGGGGTAAAGTCCTAAATTCGAACCCAGATGAAGTTCTGACCATAGAAAAAAGAACGAACGAGTACGAACGAGTGGTTTCGAAGAAAAAAGAACGAGTGGTTTATCTTAGGCCTTCGAGAATTTCTGGAAGGGCTCCCTTAGGGGTAAAGTCCTAAATTCGAACCAAGATGAAGTTCTGACCATAGAAAAAAGAACGAGTGGTTTATCTTAGGCCTTCGAGAATTTCTGGAAGGCTCCCTTAGGGGTAAAGTCCTAAATTCGAACCCAGATGAAGTTCTGACCATAGAAAAAAGAACGAGTGGTTTATCTTAGGCCTTCGAGAATTTCTGGAAGGGCTCCCTTAGGGGTAAAGTCCTAAATTCGAACCCAGATGAAGTTCTGACCATAGAAAAAAGAACGAGTGGGGCACATTGAGGAAATTCTATCTTTGTTCCTTCCCTTTGAAGAAAGGAAGGATCCCAACAAAGAATCGATCTTTCTTAATTTCTGGAAGGGCTCCCTTAGGGTAAAGTCCTATAATTATTAGTTGAAACAATTAATTTTAAAACAATAGAAACTGAATGTTTGATAATTTTTTTTTATAAGATAATTTTTATATCAAATGTTTCATGACTCTTTAAAAGTGGTGTTTAAAATTTAAAATATATAACAATTATTTGTGAGAAAATTTAAAATTATAAAATATAAATAATTATGCAAAAAAGAAGTTATAACATGTTTCTTTGGTTTGATAAATTTATATAACCATTTACACAATCAAACAATCGAGGTATCCATTTAACACAACATTGTTTGTAAATGCTATATAACTTTAAATGTTAGTTATTGCAAAGGTTTTCCAGATGCAACCTATCTATGAGGAAAGGTTTTCCAAATGCAACCTATCTATGAGGAAATTGCGAGAAAGGTTTCCACATGCTAATTACTACAAACTAGTCATTAGAGGTTGCGATGCAACCTATTAATGTCGTCCTTCAGTTTGATTGACATGGCTTTAAGTTCTTCTTTCTCACATCTTGCCACATCTAACTGATACAGACACATGTTCTTGTCCTTTCTAAGCATGCGTAAGGTCATCTTCAACTCCTCTTTATCCTCCTCGAGATCATGAATTCGGGTCATAGATCGTCGTTCAAATCTTTTGAGCCGCCCGATCTCAGACTTGTAGGCGGGGATCCAAATTTGTTCTAAATCCTCAAGCCTAGCTAGGTCTGCTTCAGATTTCTTCGCTAAGTCCTCAAGCCTAGCTAAGTCTTCGTCCCGTTTCTTTCCCACATCTTCCAATCTTGCGATCTCTGCGTTACGAATCTTCTCTGTGTCCTCCAGCCGTTTGATTTTAGCCTCATAATCTTCAATAATCGGAGCGAGCTGATTCAAATTTTCTATCGCACCATGAATTATCGGAGTGAGCTGATTCAAATCTTCTGTCGCATCTGAATAATCAGAGCGAGCTGATTCAAATTGTCCATCCCACCCTGAGTTTGTTGGCGAAATCGATTAGCGAGGACTGTAACTAGAGAGACTTGGGGAGGCTGAGAAGCCTCGGGGATGAACTCAGAGGATTGAATCTGACTACCCACCATAGAAAGAAAACTAAAAAACTAAAAACTAAAAACAAAACAAAATAAAATAAAAATTATATAAATAAATAAATAATATACAAAAAATA
>Ga0214545_1002458_pt1 | contig 35631 bp, 19 predicted proteins | sample CNSS4metaG_FD_160064 | JGI IMG/M metagenome (GOLD analysis project Ga0214545, IMG submission 160064) | Root nodule microbial communities from cowpea collected in UCLA plant growth center, Los Angeles, California, USA - CNSS4 | ecosystem: Host-associated > Plants > Roots > Nodule | place: USA...
TATATGACTAAATTGAACAAAAAAAATAATACTAGCAGAAACTGACACGTGACACGATTGTGACTTCACGTGGAAACTTTTTTTGAAATTAAAAAAAAAATTAAAAAAATTAAAAAAATTAAAAAAATTAAAAAAAACTTAAAAAAAAATTAAAAAAAAATTTTAAAAAAAATTAAAAAAACCAAGAGCTGGCACGTGGCATGTACTATTCAAAAACGTTAACTATTTAAACACCATTAGTGAAAATGACCAAATTGACCACAATTTGACGAAAATGATGACCTAATTGAACATAAAACGAAAATAGGGACCAAATTGAATAAAATCAACAAAAATAGGGACCGAATGTATATTTAAGCCTTAATTAAAAATAAAAGAAATTATAATAAATTAAAAAGAATAGGCCTAGGCGTTGGCCCAATGCTATAAGCCTTATTGGGATCACATCAATATGTCTTATTAGTCACTCCAACCTTAGTCAATACTCTTCTTGAATTTTTGACACACCACAACTTCTTTTAAAGATTCACCAAACTTGCAGTCATTCCGGTGATTATACTGAGTTTATACCATTATGTCTCCAACAACTCTTTCACTTGCTTCTCTTGCTTCACACTCCTAGCATAAACCATCCAATTAGAAACTATTAGTACAAGTTCGACTTCAGACACAAATGCAAAAGTGAACTTCACCACTCCAAAGCAAAAATTCTAATATTTACTTCAGAACAAATATACAAAACTCTTCTACCACTAAGATTCTTTGTGTCTATTATTCGCTTGCCTTTGTCATATAACTCTGATTCACATGACACCCTACCCTCACCTTTCAGCTTGATCCACACTTGTTACACCACAACTGACTTATCTCTTTAAATCAAAGGATACTACTTCGTTGGGGGATCACATCTCTTAAGAATGAGATTAAGAAAACAACCAATTCACCCTTGAGATTATGTCTCAACCTTGCACAGGAAACAATTCAAATTGACTTTGAATTTAAATCCTTTGATCACCATGAAACATGAGACACACCCGAGTAAACTTCACTTGACCGCAACTGTAGCAAACCACCATCTCAACTCCAACTCCCTCTTGCAGGCAACCATGACTCCTTTACCATATGGGCAACACCATGAAGTATACAATCCCAAACAAAACCAAACCCATATCCCAAGCACCACTTTTATACCTTGTATCCTTGAATTTGATCATTTGCACTAATCACTCTAACACCAACTATCGCATACACCATTTCAATTACTTCAGACTTTTCTTCTCCTTTCATTCTTTAGTGTACTTTGCCCCACTAGGTTTTGCCATTCCTACAGATCAAACTTAATGGTATGCTTCTTCTTCCAACACTTAGATTTCTTTATCACAACCCAAGGTCAATTGTTCTGCTCATGTGAACTACTTTTCCTTGAAACATCTTACTATCAACTCTAGAGACCAATCATATCCTTCTAACTATCTAACCTAGTATGAAACCTTTATCCCACTTCATTCTTATCTACATATTATTTTTCCCTCTACTTAGGAAACATCATCTTACTTGACTGATCCGTAAGCTCTGCTTCATCTAAGCCACCAACTAGAGATTTGTCGTCTTTTTACACTCAATGGTCTTTATCTTTCTTAGCTTGCTCGATGCCAAGCAATCTCATTATTTTCTACAACATAGGATCTGCCAATTGTTTCTCTTCCACCAATCTAAAAAAGCACTAGATATGACCATATGACTATATCTAATGACACTTCTCTTAACATTGCATGTATCTGTATAACTCTGAACCTCGACATAATGTAGAACCAAGTTGATTTCCTCAAACATTGTTACACTTGCATGCACTGATATCTCCCATATGTTCTAACCTCTAGATTCAACTCATTTTGGAAAACTTGTGGTATTTGATCCCAAGCTTGTCCTTAGAGCTCCCTTAGTCCAAACGTTGCTAAACTCCAACATCTTTTCTCATACTACTAACCCAAACTTAGCTTTCCTTGCCCAACAGTATACATCACACATCAATTTCCTATCTTTGAGGCAAGAAGTTGTCTCAGAGACCTCATCCAACACTTGTAATGGTAAGCAGTCTAAGTTGACATTGGATCTGCATTCCTTTATCTCTATAGACACCAAACACAAGGCATAGAGGCGTAACAAGACAAACCAAAACATACAAAGCAACACTTCATCATCTACAGACAACCAAATCCTTTGGTCTGTCACCCTTCTTTCCCCAAACCATTAGAATTAAGAAAGGAAAACAACCTTTAATCTAGTCATGAGTGTGCACCCCATCACTTTATCAAGACATTTTCTATTTTTAAAACTTTTGGTTTCACCGACAAATTTGTCTAGACTTGCCTACTTAAGCACGTGAGACATGATAAACCCACAACCTCAGGTCATCCTAAGGACGAACTGCTCTGATACCATAAATATAACGTCCCATTTTAATAGATAAATCTATTCAAATAAAACATCGTAGATGTTATAATATCCAAGGGCACAAGACTTAAAGTATAAAGAATAATACAGTTACCCCAATATACCAGAAGAAAAAAAAATGACACATTACATGATGCCAGGAACCAAATACAAAAGTATCAACAGACGACCAAAAGCTTGCTCATGAGCAAGATATTACAATGTAATAATAACTGTTCAACATGGGCTCAACAATGACCCAACACTAAACCACGTCCCAAAAAGCTGCAGCATCCCCGTCACCACTACGATCACCAGAATTTCCCCACATCTGCTCACATCAATAAATTGATGATCATCGCAAAAGGAGAAAAACCACACAAGAGACACACAAGCAAACAAAAAGGGTAAGCTAGAGTAAAAGGATTTCATACAATTGAGCATGCAATTTAAAGGTCAAGAACACAAAAATCAACCAAGCATGTGATAGCAATCAAGCAAGACTCTAAGACTCAAATATTCGGAGACATATAATGAGGCACCACCACGAAACCTTACCAAAGGGTCATAGAATTACGTCCTAACCATGAGGCACCACCAAGAGATCTCAACAAGAGATTCATGGAATTACGTCCTAACTATGAGGCACCACCATGAGATCTCAACAAGAGATTCATGGAATTACGTCCTAACCATGAGGCACCACCATTAGATCTCAACAAGAGATTTATGGAATTATGTACTAAACCATGAGGCATCACCATCAGATCTCAACAAGAGATTCATGGAATTATGTCCTAAACCATGAGGCACCACCATGATATCTCAACAAGAGATTCATGGAATTACGTCCTAAACCATGAGGCACCATCATGAGATCTCAAAAGAGATTCATGGTTATATGTCTTAAACCATGAGGCACCACCATGATATCTCAACAAGAGATTCATGAAATTACGTCCTAAACCATGAGGTACCACCATGAATGAGATCTCAACAAGAGATTCATGGAATTATGTCCTAAACCATGAGGCACCACCATGAGATCTCAACAAGAGATTCATGGAATTACGTCTTAAACCATGAGGCACCACCATGAAACCTTCGTGGAATTACGTCCTGACCGTACCATAATCATCCATCACCCACCCAACATAGAATTATCATGCATACCAATCCCATGCCAATATACATAACTAACCATCCAATCATGTTCCATACGAAATCCATACCAAGCGCATCAATTCAAATACCAATACATCATGTCGAACTTACAAGGCATTGTACTTGAACTGGGTAAAGCAACCAATCATTAGATCATGTGAAGCATACATGTATCCAACCAACCCTGCCAATCTCACTCAAGCTAAAGAGTTCTCACTCAAGCGAGAGGGATCCCTCGCTCAAGCTACCAACTCTTACCTGGGCGAGACTACATACAAAGGACATGTCGAGGTCTCGCTTAAGCTAGTCCATCTCGCTCAGGCGAGACTACTCTCGCTCAGGCGAATGGCGTTCGCTTAGACGAGCCCTCAAATCAGAGAGAATAGTGGGTTGCAACTGTTCTCGCTCAGGCGAAAGCTCCTCGCTTAGGCGAGAGCTTTTCATTTTGAGCGACTAACAGCTCGCCTAGGCGAGTTCAACAGAACCTCCCCTGCTCTCACGCGTGCTAAGCCAGAAAACCATCCAAAACAGCACAAGCAATGTATTTTCATACGACATACAACATGAATCAAGCATCCATAATGTAAAACAAGCCAAACATGCAAAAATGACTTAAAACAACGAAACCCTAACTTCCCTTACCTGGAAAATGCTAGCTTGACAACAAACGAGGCAAAATCCTAGCACAACTTTGTTAGAGAAAAGAGAAGTGAACAAAAGGCTGTTGTTTGCAAATATGAACAGAATGGAAAACGAAGAGGCTGAGAGGGGGTCCTATGGGCACCCTATGGGCTGGTCCTTAGGCCCAACAGATTAGGCTAGGCCCTTAAACTTTTAGGACAGAAAAAGTGCGTCTTACATTACTCGCTATGACGATTTAGTGTCTTAAATACATATAAAATTAATGGGTTTTGATATTAATCTTTGTGTTTCTTTTTGCCCTCTAAAATAGAAAATTACCACTTTTATTCCAGTATTATATGACATTAATAAATTAGTTAATAGTTGAAAGTTAAAATATAATTTCAAACGAGAAATATTATTTATTGTAATATAATATCAGAATTTGTGATTTAATGTTTTCAAGGATGTATAAAATAAATATTATTAATCAATCTTAAAATGGGTACTAATGACTAAAATCTTTTTGGAGAAATAAAGATAAAAAAAATTCAAAAAAATTAATATATATATATATATATATATATATATATAAAAGAGTAAAATAATAATTTAAAATGTATAAAGATAAAAAAGAAATAACTCTTTTATAAAATATAAATTGAAACTCGTTAATTTTATCTAACTTAAAATATATTTAAATGAAAAAGAAATATAATAGAAGTAAATAGTAATAAAATGCTTATAAGTTGATGAGACAAGGTGAAGATGCATGTGGTGGTTATTAAACATAGAAAGAGGACACTTAGGAGACTGTGATGATGGGTTTGACTAAGATCTAAATGCCATGCTGTTCAAATTTTCATAATAACATGAGTCTAATAAAAAGATAGTCTCCGTAAAATGAGTTACTCATGCTGCTATTGTATCTTCCTTTTTTAATCAGTAAAGAAAAACAAAAGAGTTTGGATTTTATATTAGTTTTTCTCTCTTGTTTCTCTGCTGTATTTTAAAAATACAAATGTAATTATTAATTTTAAAATTTTAAAATATATTAAAATTATTTTTAAAATATTAAAACAGTATAATTTTAACAGCATAAAAAAAATTCGACAGAGACCGGACTCAAAACAAATTCCAGAAAGCACGTGTTTTGTTAATTATATCAGAGAGAGACCTCATTGGTTTAAAAATAATAAACACAATTAATGCATGGCATCCTTAATTCAAGGTGAACACGTGGTTCCCTCCCACATTTACCGGTGAAATTGTCTCACTCTAATGCTGTGTCCTTCAATATTACACGTTTCTCTTTATATGTTATTGTCGTCTTATAATTATTGTTTTGTTTCGAAACTATATAGAATGAAGACTTGGCATCAAATCCATGCATAAATTATTATTATTATGAAAGCTAATCTACTGTAACTATAACACTAATATACTATAACTATGAGAAAATAACATACTAGGAAAAATATATTATTGTCCATACCTGTATTAGTGACATGTGTACAAATATTTGGTCTTCTGTCGTTTACGATATTACCCTTACCTATTATACTGACAGCCGTAAAAAAATCAATTTTCTTTATCATTTACTATTCTTTTTCTCATTCCATTCTTTTATTTCACGTGCATCTCTTCTTTTGAGATTTTTTTGAAATTGAAAATCTCTTCAAATGTTAGAAAAGTTGTGTTTCTCTGCTGGGTTTCTACCCTTCCCCCAGTGCGAAGATGAAAGTGAAGGCAATGTTGGGCTAAACGATTAAAGAAGTCTACATTTTTGTACGATGATATATTGTTCTATTTTTATTTTTTTTATCAAAAGAGTGTTTACGTTTTGATTTAAGAATTTGATAATAGAGGTGAGAAGGATAGAGTTTCTTTCTTTATTTAATATTGAAGCAAAAGCAAGAGCACTAAAAATTTTATACATTAGGTACAGAAAATTTCGTAGCTGATCCGTAACTAATCCGTAACTAAATCATTTTACGATAAATTAACTATTAAATTGTTAGGAAATTTTTCGTAACTAAATACAAGTAGTTAATTAGAGAGAGATAAAATCCGTAGCTAATCTGTAACTAATTCATAGCTAATCTCTCTTTATTCCCTCTCTAATTAAAGTAAAAAAGTTTTACAATTTTTAGCTAATTCATAGCTAATTCATAGCTAATTCCTCTCTATTCCATCTTTAATTGAAGTAAAAAAGTTTTAAAATTTTTAGCAAATACGTAACTAATCTGTCGCAATTTTGTTGTCGCTAATTCGTAGCTAATCTGTAGTAATTCTATTGTCGCTAATCCGTAACTAATTTGTCGCAATTTTGTTGTCACTAATCCGTAGCTAATATGTCGCAATTCTGTTGTCGCTAATCTGTCGTAATTTTGTTCTCGCTAATCCATAGATAATCTGTCGCAATTCTATTGTCGCTAATCTGTAGCTATTCTGTCGCAATTTTGTTCTTGCTAATCGGTAGCTAATCTGTCGCGATTTTTTCTCCGCTAATCTGTTGCAATTTTTCCCTCGTTAATCCGTAGCTAATCTGTAACTAATTTGTTGCAATTTTTTTCTTGTTAATTCGTAGCTAATTTGTCGCAATTCTTTTATCACTAATTTGTATCACAATTAATTAGTTAATTTATTGAAATTCTATTAATCTCCTACACATATTATTTTGTTAATTACAATTACTTAATTGTTATTCACTCTCTATTATGAGTCATGTCCATAAACCTATGCCCATAATAAAAAAAGAAGACAAAGAAAATAAATTATTCACAAAAAGTGTCTAAATACTTCCAATATTTGTAATACCTATTTAAAAAGGATAGATAATCAATCCTATAATGATCAAAGTATATCCATCCAACAGTACAAAACAACATAAAAGTTTTCATCAATGTATAATAGTTTTAGGACACAAGCATTTGAGGGTATCAACAAAAAGTAATGCATCAACACAATTAAAACACAAACAAAGTTTTGGATTCTTTAAGACATGTCTTCATTCTTGTTTCTTCAAAGCAAACAATAATTCTCTCTTAAAAGATTGTATTTGCTCTTGCATATGTTGTTGCATAGTTGCTTGCATTTCTGCTTGTGCCTTCATTTGTGCTTGCATTAATGCTTGCATATCAGTCTGTGCTTGCAACTGTGTTTTCACCTGCTCTTGCAAATTAGATATTTGTGTAGTCAGTGTAGTGATTTCTTCAGTTGTTGGATTTAGATTTTGGGAGGAGGGACCTTCAACTGTTGAGGATGAAACATGTGGGCCAATGCCAAGATCCAAACTGTGACCAATTCCATAGATTCTACCTTTCCTATTTTAACCACCTGTTTTTATCCAAACACCAGAGTCAACTATAGGATGCTTTGACGTGTCTTCCCCATATTTTTCAGTCATAGCATTTTCATATGATTCCTACATCAAATCAATATGTTAGCAATATTATATAAATAAGTAGTTTAACATTTATAAAATAAACACATTCTTACAATGAAGCTTTTTGCTTTGTTGGACACATATTGACCATCTTTTCGTTTATGAACTTTGTTGTATAATTCACCATAAGAAATTGGGCGTTTGTATTATTCTTCCTGTAAAAAAAATGCAATTTATGTATAAAAACGGATTACTTTCCTTAATGATAGTAAAAGGACATATTCATCTTACTTTCTGCCATGTTAGTGTGGAAGTTGGTTTATATCAAACATGTACAATATAACTCCATCTCTTTGTATCATATCTCCTTTTAGTAAGTTATCAGCTAACCAATTCCAAAATATTTGTTTCTTTCTATCAAGTGACCAACTCATTTCTATCTAACAGACAATTGCTATCTGATATTGCATTTTGAATGTGACAAATTACAATGCATTATATTTGACTTATAAATTCAAATGTGAAAAGTAAGCATACCATTTTTTCAAGTGTTGTCCAAAGCTTCGTGATCCTATTGTGTGAATCAGGGCATCGGGCTTGGCAACCCTATTGCTCTTACCTGCAGTAGACTTTTTTTTTTCATTTTTCTGTTGTCCATATGTCTACTAATCCATCCCACATCTCAGTCATAATACCTCTTGGTCCAAAACCTTTTAAGTCTTGAATATTGTCTGAATTTGTCCTTTCTTTCGCCTTTTTCCTCGCCTTAGATAAAGAGTCAGAATATCGATCCATGCATGTTAAATTCCAAACCTTTCTAGCCATACAACGATCATAAGTTGATGAAAAACGATACTTCTCCTACATCAATATAATGATTAATTTATAATACAATAATTGATACAAAAACATTTCATTACATTAACTAAATGATTACTAACCATAAACTCATTGAACATAATTTCTTTCATATCAGCAGAATATTTTTTCCAATTTGGTGCTGGATTAGGCATCCTCATGAGCAACTCAGATATAATATCTCGAGTCACTGAATCTGGAACAAACCTCCTCCTTTAATTTCAGACACTTAGTTTATATAAATTATGATTTGGTAATAAAAAGTTAAGCAATTGATAATTAAGTTTAGTTTAACTTACGGGTTAGTAATTTGTTGCACAGATATAATAGGTCTCCTATCAACTTCATTGTGAGAATTTTCACTTGAAGGCTCCTCCTGAAATTGTGGGTTAGCACATGTTGGGGCAACACAAGATTGGTTAGCATCAATTGGTGGGGTGGTGTCTATTGATTGATCACCATTGGTTGAATGGCCAACATCAGCTGATGGTTCATGGATGGAAGTAGCACCTAAGAAAAAAATAATGAAACAATACCTTGTATTTAAAAACCTTAAAAAAAAAAGTTAATAAATAAGACATCATTAATGAGAGAGTTAATGAGAGAGTGAGTAGGATGGAATGGAGTAATAAAACCTCGACCTTGCCGTGTTCCTCTTCCTCGGTTGCTTTTGCTTGCTTGATTTCAAGCCAAACGTAACTTTTTGAAGTTGATTTACTTGATTTATTACATCTATGCCACTATATTCTTGTGGTGGTAAAGAGTTCTCAACTACTAACTTCTTAAAAGAGCATTGATCACGACGAAATGAATGATTGATAGGTAAAAATCGACGATGACAATCAAACCAACAAGGTTTACCACCACTCTTCAAAGTAAATGAATTAATATCCCCCATACAATAGGGACAAGCAAATTTTCCATGAGTACTCCATCCAGACAACATTCCATAAGCTGGAAAATCACTTATTGTCCACATTAATGCTGCTTTCATAATGAAATTTTGTTTTCTCCATGCATCAAAAGTATTAATCCCAATATCCCATAAGATCTTTAACTCATCGATTAGAGGTTGGAGATAAACATCTAAACTTTTACCAGGTGATCTGGGTCCAAGAATCATAAGTGTAAGAAATATGTATTCCCTTTTCATACACATGCTTGGAGGAAGATTGTAAGGTGTTAAAAAAATCGGCCAACATGAGTATGGGCTACTTGAATTACTAAATGCATTAAAATCATCTGTGCAAAGTCCAAACCTGACATTTCGTGGATCCAAAGCAAACTTAGGATGAGTTGCATTAAATTTTTTCCAAGCCTCTGCATCAGCTGGATGTGTCATCATTAATTCATGTTGACGTACTCCATCTGCATGCCATCGCATATATTTTGAAGTATTAACAGACATAAAGAGGCGTTGAAGTCTTGGAATAATGGGGAAATATCTTAACACTGAGTAAGGCACATCCTTGTTTTGTGTTGTTGTCTTGGGTTTAAATTGTGGTTCTTTACACACCAAACAAACATTCTTGTCACTGTTTTCTTTGTAATATAACATACAATGATTAGGACATGCATCTATCTTCTCATATCCTAATCCCAATTCACTCACCATTCTCTTTGATTTGTACAAATTTTCAGACAACCTTTTCTGACTCTGGAAGCATGCTTTTGATTATAGAAATCATTCGATCATAACAACTAACACTCATGTTAAACTCTGACTTCAAGTTTAGGAGTTGTGTTACTGCTGACAATCTTGTATGCTTCTTACAACCATCCCACAAAGGTTCATCAGCACTCTTTAATAGGTTAAAAAACTTCTTAGCTAATGGATTTGGACCCTCTTCCACCTCTTGTACTTCTGGATTTGATCTAGCATGAAAATCATTCATAACCATATCATGGTATGGATTTGTACTTCCTTCAACACAGTCTTGGACAACAGACGCACCATCTGTCCACCTTTCTTCACCATGAAGGGTCCAATTTGTGTACCCATCCATAAATCCATGGTGATACAAGTGCTTTTACACATTAAATGATATATCCCAATAACGATTCCTACATTTTCCACATGGACAAGGAATGTGCCCTGTTACATAAGCAAACTTCGGATCTCTTTTAGCTACTTGAATGAAGCCATCAACGCCATTTCTAAATTCCTCAGTTATACTACCAAATTGATCTTTTCTTCGCAACATCCATCCTTTATCAGGTCTCATTGTCCCTGTAGATAGTTTAAATATTGGTCAACATTTTGAAAAGAATAGATTGACACTAATTAAAGACATAATTAAAATTAAGAACACAAATTAGTTAAAATAAAGTAAATACAAGTAAACACTCATTGAGTTTATTATTTACATGCAAATAACTACTCAACTGTACTATGGCACTTTAGATATATTCGGGTTGAAACCTTGCACTTCACTTTTTCTTTAATATATTTTATCCTATCTTAAGTAAAATATTAAGTTTCGCAAAAATTGTACCTTTAATAAACAAAAAGATGAATTAAAGTCTTTGATCAATTGTGTTTTTCGGTTGGAGTTTTTTTTTATCATTACTGAATATAAAGTCAAGGTTTACTATACCTTCTAAACTAAGAAAAACTATCACATCACCCTATTAATTTAATTTTTCTTTCCACGGGCATGTGGTGACATGTTTTCAATCATTTGAAAAACTAAATCCAAAACAAAAAGACTTAGGCTTCTTCTAAATTTAACTCTTATAGTTTCTACTTGCAATTTTTCTACGTAGAAATGAGACTAATATTTCTGTTATAATTTTTTTGACTAACGAAATATATAAAAAAAATATTAATTATTATGTAGTTGGAATCGTATTATTATTATTATTATTATTATTATATTAGCAGAAAACAAAGGCATGGCCAAGTAAGCACACCAGGACTAGTAAAATGACTTTAGCACTTTTTTTAAATTAGCTATTAAGATAATTTTCTTACCTAATAGATGGTGATCATTAATTAATCAAATAGAATAGACATTTTGATGGTTGAGTTAACTCAAATGATGCAAATTCTATGGTTAATAATAATATGTCTTAATATATTATTAAATCTCTCAAATTTCCAGAACTTCTTAATAAGCTTTTTGAATGAAAAAACTAAAATTCAGTAATTAAATTTTGAAACTAAAAATCTACTCCATCTGAAAGTTTGAATGAAGTACTCTTTTTCCCTAACAATTAGGTTATAGTCATACCAGCATATAATTATTTCAATGTTAGTTCAAGTATTTTGGATGAGAAAAAAAAATTGAACAATACAATCCCTAAGCCAATACATTTAAAGACAAGAATCAATCTAGACGAAAGTCATCCGCATGAAATGGAGAAGAAACCTAACCTTTTTATTGAAACAAACCTTTGTAAAGATCAAACTTAACAATGAAGTTCCAAGCGCCACGATGTAGTACAGTTGCGACGGAATGGAGCAGTGCAATTCCAACGGTGCAATGCAATTTCAACGATGCGATGCAGGTCTAGTGCAATGCAATGTATGGAGATGGGGTTGAGGTGCAATGGTTATTTCTGTAAGACCTAAATTAAGGGTTTAGAAATAAGAGAGGAAGGAAAAGAAGAAATGGGAGAAAGAAAAGCTTCCAAAAAAAAACTTCAGGAGCTTTAAAAATTGAAAACATTAAAATATATAAAATTTTCACATATTACTAATTTTTAATTTTTCTAGTGAAAAATAAAATAATATATATAAAACTGTTGCAAATATTTTGAAAAAAAAGAAATACAAATAAAAATAAGTCAACATAAACATAAAATTTAAAGTATAAGTATTTATATTTTGTAGTTAAAAGTAAAACAATATGTAAAACTACAAAAACATAAACATATGCAAAATCTTTATATTTAGTGGGACTGGGAAATGGGAAATAAAGTTTTGAACAATTCTAAATACAACAAATATAATTTATAAATAAAAAAATTAAATTATATATAAAAATAAAGTATATTTTTATAATTTGTTAAAATATCGATAGCTTTTTAATTTTTTTAATATTTTTTTCCTTAGATAGTTTTTTTTTAAATATAAATTATATTTGTTAGTTACAGACAAACTCATGTCTTATTTATTATATATTTTAATTAAATTATTAATATTTATATTTATCATTTATATTTCAATATATATAATTATATTTAAAAAATTAATTTTAAAATATTTAAATTAAAAATAGTTTTAAAATATTTAAATTGAAAGTAATTTTAAAATATTTAAAATATATATATATATAAAATATATATATATATATATATATATATATATATATATATATATTAAAATTAAAAATAAATTTAGTATAATTTTAATTGAGAAAGATTAGCTACAAATATATTTTTTAGTAAATTTATAACAATTTTGCTACGAACTAGGTACAAATTTATTTCTTCGCTATTTTATCACAAATTAGTTAGAAATTAGCTATAGATATATGTTCTAGTAAATTTGTAGCTATTTTACTACAAAGAAACTACAAATTGTTTCCTTCATTATTTCCTTGCAAATTAGTGAGGAATTAGTTACAAATATATATTATGGTAAATATGTAGCTATTTTGCTATGGATACGCTACAATTTTATTCTTTCACTATTTGCTCGCAATTTAGAGATAGATTAGCTACAAACATTTTTTCTCCCTAATTTTTCTAGCAAAATAGATTTTTTCTTGTTGTGGAGGTGAGACTAAAGAAAAATGGAAACAAGAGGTAATAGTCTAAGGATTAGGGTTTGTTTGGGTTATTCAAAAGTTGTGTTGTTTTTTTTCTTTTTGTTGAGAAGTTAAGTTCCTCAAAGATTCATGGGTTGCTCTTTTTTCGTGATTGGTGAGTTTTTGGCTCTCTGTGTCTTCTTCCACTCATGGTCAGAAGATGGTCAATGTGTCCCTTAATGAAGTGGGAGTAATGCAATCCCAACAAAGTTGTTCCACTCTTCTGTCTTAGGGTATCTTCTTTTGGGAGGAATGATTTGAGAGAGATAGAGTGGATTGATTTGGGTGAATTTGAGGATAAAGTTTATGTTGTTCTTTTTTAAGGACTTGGAGGTGATGGTGGAGTGCATTTGAAAGTAAAATTTGTAAGAGTTTGTTAAAGATTTGATTGATGTAATAGATAAAAAATAGTTTTAATAAATTAAAATATAAAATTACAATTTTGCCTTTATAGTTAAAATTAATATATTAATAATAATAATAATAATAATAATTTATTATTTTTATTATTTAATAATATTATTCCTTATATTATTATAGTAGGACTAAAAAATGCATCTCCAAAACACTTCCTGCATCATGAGGAACGATTAACCCGTTCAAGTAAGGCTTTTGCTAATCTCCATTTACTTGTTTTCTTTTTTCGTAGTGTTTCCTTTTTTTTCATTCTCCATTTTTGCTACACTCATTCTCCATTTATATATATTTTTTAATTCATTAGTGTGAGAATACTTTGAATATTATTTACTCATTAATGCAAATTTTATTCTTTTGTCACGGATTTGTGGCAAAATTTTTCATAATTAAATAAATTTGAATTTTAATGAGAGAATAATAATAAATTGATCTACCTCTTTCAAAACATAGTAAATTAGCTTCAAATTCGATATGATTTATTTTTATCGCTAGTCCCTCACTAAAAAGTGAGAAATATTTTTCCTATCTAATTTTCCTCGCAAATTAGCTATGATATTTTTTTGTCGCTAATCCCTCGCTAAATAGTGATAGATATTTTTCCTAGCTAATTTTCCTCGCAAAGTAGCTACAAAACCTTGTTGTCGTTAATCCCTCGCTAAATAGCGAGACATTAGTGAGAAATATTTTCTCTCGCTAATTTCCCTCGCAAATTAGCTACGAAACTTTTTTGGTCGTTGATCCCTGCTAAATAGCGAGAAATATTTTCCCTCGCTAATTTTTCTCGCAAATTAGCTACAAAAGTTTTTGTTGCTAATCCTTCACTAAATAGTGAGAAATTAGTAAGAAATATTTTCCCTCACTAATTTTCCTCGCAAATTACCTGTTTTGTTGTAGTGCAATAATGTTTAAACCCTCAAAATTCTCCATGAAGGTCACCACACACCTTCGTTCAGCTCACCGAAAATGGAATCCATTCCACCACAATTCCTCCAACCATGAAACACTTCCTACCAAACAAAACAACCAATTTTAAAAAGTTTGAATATAATTGAAATATGTGCCATGTAGAACAGAACTGATTCCCACACAGCTTTCCTCCATGGAATCAGTTCCAACAAATCCGTAACCAATTCCATTACCTTCAACCACTTAAAAATTCAGTTCCAAAAAGCACATAATTAATTCCCCAATGCTACAAATTCTACAGTGACATGCATTGTTTCTGGAACTGCATGAACCATTCAGGTTCTTCAATATGAAACTGCATCGTGAAACTACATCTCGTTACATTGTAACTCATGGGTTTTTCACTATGAATCATACACAATTCCCACAATCGAGGTTATTTTTGTAAAATCACACATTTCATCCACAAATATTGTCAATGATGTGGGATGGCATAACAGGTTGATCCCGTTTTTCTGCACTTGCATTTGCCTATAAATTGTTCCAAACGAAAACATAGAACCATCGCAAATTTGTGCATTCTATTATGCTTGAATAGTAAATCAGCACAAAAGCACAGAGCCTTAGAGAACAACCACACAATCTCCAACCCCTCTCTGACAATTGTGCCCATCTCGGATAATATTCCCTTTGCCATTTCATTCTTTTAGTTTCTTTTGGTTTTTAAGAAAATTTTTGAGTTAGAGCAATTGGGTAAACGTAAGTCATGGAAATAGTTGTTTTTTCTACACTTCCTAGAAAAAGGACTAACCATCGATATTAGGGTTTTCCATATGGAAGGGAACGAAATTGTGGTTGAAGTTCTGAGGTGTATTGTGGCCTTCCGTAGTGGAAAGATGCATTTTAATTTGTAATATTCTATTTTTTTACTTTTGACAGTTGTCGTTAACGTGAAAAACAATTTTTTGTTTTCATTTGGTAAATGTCAACAAATGAATTTTCAATTCTTGCCAAATTAGATCATATTAAATATTAAGAGAAGTTTTGTTTTCACTTTATTCATTTAGTTTGTAATTTACTTAATCATTACTTCACTATATCTTTGATATAACGTATAGTATGTTTTCTAGTATAGGAAAAGGTTCTGGTACTAGTTATTTTGGACATTATACTTCGATTCCACAATCGAAACATATCCAAGCAAGGTAAAATATGAGAGACTTTTGGCTTTGGTTTTGAATTGAAGACTAAACTTCCATATTAGGCTTTGATTCAAGAAGAAACTGAAGCATAAAACAATCAAAAAAATAATTGAAAATATAAAAATAGGATAAATTATGCTCGATCCTCATTTTTGTAAGAAAATATCATTTAGTTCATTTTTTAAAGTCTAAATTAGGTCCCTATTTTCAAAAATGGTGTCAATCATGCCCTTCTATTAAATTGGGTTAAATGATGTTTGGAGATGTTGAGGTGGATTCCTATAATGAAAACATGTCATTTATATTTGAAATGCAATGAACACAATGTAATTTGTGCAACAGATACATGTTATTTTCATGTTTTGGTTGAAGCCCTAAATCAGTGGTGTTGGTGTGAATCTTGGTTATTCTTCTTCTTCTTCTCGAAAGTTGGGGTGTGCATAGTTTGAGTTATGTCTCTTGACCAGTCTTCATCATCTTGCACATGCAATGTTTGGGGAATGCAAAACCCTAGTATGTCATGTTGTGGTTGAGGTGGGTGTAGAAGTATGGGTGTAACACCTGTGACACCCAAAGGTTGGGTTCCCCTACCTGGATTACTTCCTCCAATACGCGTTTCTCCCACATCCTCCTTTTCCACTCTCAGGTTCCTCTCTATCAACACACTCCCTCCTCACAGTTTCTCTCCGCTTGTCATTTTTCCCTACTAGGTTAAGGGTCTCCCTATTTTACTTGATCCTCCACATGTAAAACCCACCATCTGATATCTAGGGTTCGTCAATATTCTCCTATATCTCATTTTTTATTAAACACTTGGTTAATATTTTTTTAAAAAGCTCGTTTCTCTTTTATTTTGGATGGTTGCAGCGACGAAAAGATGACAACAATGAACTAGTGATTGCATGAATAAAAGGATTTATGCAGGCCCCACCACAAAAGAAAGAGGAGAGAGGAAATAAATAAACCTTGTTATATACATATTAAGCACTAAACTATATGTTTTCTCATGATTCTATGCGCTCCACAAATTTATAAACACATATTTTCACATTTCATGATTAAATAATTAATTAAAATAAATACAACAATAACTTAAATCACTTAAATAATTTTTTCCATATGTCATAATTAAATAGCTAACTCAACAATCTTAATCAAGTCATTAATTTTTTTTCCATGTGTTTCTCTCTATTTTACTTACTTTTTCATGGGTCTTACATTCTCACCGACTTCAAAAATTTCTGTCTTTTAAAATTATCCTCTCAAGAAGTAAAACATCTAAATTTTTTCGCACATACATGATGAAATAAAAGTCTCACACTAAATAAATTTGCACAAATAAAACTTTCACTATTAGTATAAAATAAGACCTCATATTTCTTAAAGAAAAAAATTATCCTTACCCAAGAAAACAAAACCTTCCATGAATAAACGTAAGTAAAATAATCTAACATATAACTTTTCTTTTCTTTCCAAATTCTTTCACACATAGCTTTGTACTTATGTCTTTCCATAATATTTTTAAATAACATTATAAACCACAAATGAACAAAAAAAATAAAAATTCATATTATTATTTAACTTTATCAAAACAACACAACCACCAAAATTATATAACAACATAAAATTATTACATACCTTTAACATAAACAATCTCATACAGAAAAACAACCATATTGTGATATCATACAACCTTATATTACCCACATAAAACTTACCTCGCCTGATACCAACATATACATAACTCAACAAAGATTACAACCTGAAACATGTTCCCAAAACCAAAACATGTAATCATCAACATATTACCACCAAGTAATATCCAACGATATGTCATTTTCTCATAACCAACCACTCTACCTTTTTTCTTGCGCAACAACGCCTATTGGAAAGGGCCTTTCCCTTACCTTTTACCAAGACTTACAAGCAACAATCCTTATTTGCTCACCAAAACCCAGTAAAAGCATTCTTGCTAAGCTCATGTCAAAGACTTTTGGCCGAAAGAAATCATTTTACCCTGACTCATCAAAGCCCTCTGGGCAAAAAAACCATTGTGACTTTACAATTATCAGAGAATCATATTGTCCATCATATATGTACACACATGTATACACATGTATATCATACCACATAATCACAACATAATACCTAATTCACCCATCAAATAACATCACATACTATACCATTCTCTCATACCATATTATTTTCCTTTCCTACATACCAACATCTCTTGGAAATAATTTTTCCCCTTGTGCACCAACGCCTCTTAGAGAGAACAAGCAACAACCTTTACCTGTTCACCAAAACCTGTATTGCTTTCCCTAAGACCCACAAGCAACAACCCTTGTCTACTCAACAAAACTTGACAAGAGCACAACCCGTACATGCTCACCAAAACCTGGTAAGAGCATTAATCTCCCTAAAACTTACAAGCAACAACCCTTGCCTGCTCACCAAAACCTGGCAAGAGCACCATTATTAAGCTTAGACCAAAGTCTTACAGTAGAACAAAATCTCGTTTTAACCCTACTCACCAAAGTCCTATAGGTAAAAGTGCAACCTGATTTTAAAGATATTAGAGAATTCATACTATACATCACATACACAATTAGGTATAACATGCTTCATCACCATAACATTCACCAACATAGCATTTCACCAAAGCATGTATCATCCCAACATCACAAATCATACCTTACATACTAGGTAAATATCACCAAACAAATAGAACAAGCCAAACTAGAGGAAAAAAACAATAAAACAACAATTTTGCATGACATATATTTCAAACTACAGACCTCCACACGAAGATCACACCGTTCAGACATAAGAACAACATGTTATAGACCAACTGTTAAAATTTTAACTCAATCCAACGGTTAACGAACCGAGAAACGCAATTTTACGAAAACTACGCAAAGGAGAAAAAAAAACGGAGTAGCCCAACAAGTAGTGTATCTCGCCCAGTGAGAAATAAATTCGTATAAATATGAAAAACAACGTCAAAGCATACCAAAACCCATTTTCATCACATGCAAACATCCAAAATATGCAACCAAACTTACCTAACATGTAATCAACAAAATACTTGGATTTTATAACCAAGACAGTACAAAACACTCTTACGCCAAGAGATCATCCAACCTAAAAATTTCACAACTTCCAAATTCATTATAACCAAGAAAATTTTGCACTTGTAATCCAATTATAACGATCGACCATCAACTGATTTTCTTCTTTAGTTAACAACCATAAAGTTCCAAACAAACATTCCAAACCAAAGAAACTATCACATTTATCATTCATATAATACAACAAGTCAATCAAGTATAAACATTAACACAATTCAAAGTCACACAACATCAACTAGACGAGCTCACTCCCCACAATCCCAAAGTTTTTTTGAAAACTTGGCTTTGATACCAAAATGTAACACCCAAAGGTTGGCTTCCCTACCTGGATTACTTCCTCCAATATGCGTTTTGTAAGACCTGAGAAAATTAAATATATAAATAAATATTTATTTAATAAATGCGAGGGCGGGAATCCCCATGTTCATTAATATGGATAAAGAAGAAAAGGAGCAATGGTAGCTCAAGTGGTTAATAGTACTTGATTATTATGAGAGGACTTAGGTTCAAGCCTTGTGTATGTCATTAGCATATTAATTTAATTGTTTTATTATTTTAATAATATGCTTGATCATGGTGTGTGATAATATAATCCTAAAGGTGTAGGATTTATCATGAAACATGAATTGGTTGAATAGTTATGCAATTTTTTAGTAATTGAGTTAGGGAAGGTTTGAACCTTGGCTAGCATAATTTAGCCTCGACTTATTTGCATTTTATTATTATTTTTTTGGTTCTGCAATGTTAAGGAAAACCTAGAAACCCTAGTAGTCATCAAAGAAACCAAAGAGGCATAGAATAATTTGTTACATTGCAATGAACTCACATGTTAATGGTGTTAATTGTTATTTTCGTTTTGGGTAATTAAGGGAGAATTAATAAGGCTAATAATGGATGAAAGGGAGGAGAGTGGTGCTCTTAGGAAGGCATTTTCGTGTGGCTACCAAAAGGAAGTTTTAGAACCCTAAAAACAAAACTTAGGAGAGTGTTACAAGGTTGGAAAGAGTGTCCAAGGGTGGAGATCAAATGGGAGATTAATTATGGTGTAAGGAAGGATTCTAAGAGTACTTTTGGAGCCAAAATTCCAGGTTAAGGGAGCTGTCATTTCCTGTTTTAATGGTATTATATGCAATTAGGTTATATATTGATGCACGAAAGCTTTCTCCTGAATCAAATTCTTGTATCGTTTAACTTCTTGATGTTTGTCGTATGTGGTTTTAAAGAGAGTATGTGTGTGCTTGTGGTTTACATTGTATTGAGTTCTCTTTGTGACCCAATCATTGCTATGATTATTATGATTCTTCTTTTTGACTTTTGTGACTCAATCATTGCTATGATTATCATGATTCTTCTTTTTGACTTGACGAGATGTTTAAAGTTTTTCTTCTAAATACGACACACTTAATATTATCTTATTATTCTTATTATTAATTTTATTTTGTTTTACCCTTATTATTATTATTATTATTATTATTATTATCCTTATTATTATTTATATTATTATTAATAATATCATTATAATTATTATTATTCTTATTATTTTATTTTACTATTATTATTATTATTATTTTATAATTATAATTATAATAATAATTATTATTTCTATTATTATTATTATTATTATTATTATTATTATTATTCATATTATTATTATTATTTTGATTATTATTATTTATTTTATTTTATTTTATTTTACTATTATTTTATTATATTATTTTTATTATCATTATTTTATTTTATTGATGATTTTATTATCATTATTATGTTTTATTCTGATTGTTTTTTCTATCATTATTATTATTTTATTAATATTATTGTTTTATTATTATTGCTTCATTTTATTTTATTATTATTTTCATTTTCATTTTCATTATTATTTTTATTTTTAAAATTTCGTTTTCTTATTGTTAATATTATTATTATTATAATTATTATTTATATTTATATTATTATTATTATTATTATTTGTATTATTATTTTTATTTTTATTATTATTATTACTATTATTCTCATTTTATTTTATTTTATAATTATCTTTATTATTATTATTTTATTTATTTTATTTTCCTATTATTTTATTATTATTTTTATTATTATCATTGTTTTATTTTTTTATGATTTTATTATCATTATTATTTATTATTATTGCTTTATTTTATTTTTATTATTTTATTATTATTTTATCTTATTAATATTATTGTTTTACTATTATTGTTTAATTTCATTTTATTATTATTTTCATTATTATTATTTTTATTTGTATTGTTTGGTTTTATTATTATTATTATCATTATTATTATAGTTGTTTTTTTTATTATCATTATTGTGTGCGATATTTTGGGGCAATGATTATTTGTTTTTCCTGGTTTGTATATTGTTTGGTTGTGCAAGATTGTGGTGTTGGGTATAACACTTTGTTTTGATAGTTTTATGTGGATTTATTGCGATTCTCTAGGATGTATAAAAGCAAGAATATGGTTGTGTTTGATGTACAACCATGTGATATTGTGTAGTTGAGTTCAACTAAATAATATGAAAGTGTATTTACTTGTCATGGATGTATGTTTTTCGTGCACTGAGTCTCTTGTGTAAATAGGTTCATTGGAACCTATTCTAGAGTGTCAAATACCAGTAAATTACCAGTTACTGGTGTGGCGTTTGGCGGAACGGTCTAATCTGCTAGGAGATAGGCAAAAAAGTGAACTTTAGAGTAAAACCCGAGAGTTGGCGCTTGGCGACATAAGTGGTTCCGCCAGGCAGTGTGTTGTAGAACTGGGCTTGGACCAAAATCTAATGGGTTGGTAACCGGCGGCGCCAAGTGTTTTGCCAGGTTGTCTAGAACGCGAGTTAACCTAGCAACGTGGATGTTGTGCTAGGCGGTTTTGGATGCAGTAATGGATTACACGAGGGATTCTACACAGCTTTGGATGGAGGTCTTGATGCGATGCTTTGTTGGGGAGGTCTTGATGCGGTTTTGGATGCAGTAATCGATCAGTGTACTCATCAAAGAGTGTAGAATCAAGAGGAGTTCAGAGGAAGATATGGAAGTTTGAGTCTGAGATTTGAGTGTAGTAGAAGTGTTAGGGTTTTTAATTGTTATTATAATGTACCTTGTAATGCGTTTTTATTTTGAGCTCACCCTATCTGTGTATGTTTGGTGATGATCATGTAACTCGTTACATGGAAGCAGATGTTGATGCAGGTGAGCACATGGATACTTAGAGCTGGAGTGGGGTCAGTATGGGAATTTTTACATGGAATTAGTTTATGGATTTTATGGATTATTTTTGTAATCAGTTACTATAAATTGTTTTATATTTCTCAGCATTGAACGCATTTATGGATTTTGTCTTTTAGTGCTTTTAATAAAGTTTGAAAATTTTCCGCATTTTGGGAAAGAACTTTGGTTATTAAATACATTTTATTTTAGCTTCATTTTATTTTATTTAAAATAGTAATATCCGACCGGGATGTTACATGTTTCTCCTACATCCTCCTCTTCCACTCTACAGTTTATCTCTATCGATACACTCTCCCCTCACGATTTCTCTCTGCCTTTCATATTTTCCCTACTAGGTTAAGGGATCTCCCTATTTTACTTTGTCCTCCACATGTAAAACCCACCACCTGATATTTAGGGTTTGTCCTCCCATGCCATATATACATATTAACCACTAATTTATATGCGCTCCGCAAATTTATAAACACATATTTTCACATTTCATAATTAAATAATTATTTAAAATGAATACAACAATAATTTAAGTCACTTAATTTTTTTCCATATGTCATAATAAAATAGCTAACTCAACAATCTTAATCAAGCCATTAATTTTTCCCATGTGTTTCTCTTTATTCTACTTACTTTTTACGGGTCTTACAACACCCATTTGCTATTGTGGAGAGAAATCAGTGTCGAGAACTACGAAGAACAGCGGAAAAAATTTTGGGGTTGCCCTAAGTACAAGGTAAGATACATGGAAAATATGCTTTGATTTTTCTGTATTTGGTTTTGAAAATAGTCTTCATTGTTGGTATATTGAAAGACATGTGATTGGTGTTTTTTGAACAGAGTGGAAGTGAACATTTTGGTGGGTGCAATTACTTCAAATGGTTTACTGAAGATAAGATTGAAGAAAGAGGTGGTGACATTGTGAAGATTGAATAAATAAGTGGCGGTACTGTGAAGATTGAAGAAAGGGGTGGTGACACTATGAAGAATGAAGAAAAGGGTGGTGGCAATGTGAATTCACAAGAAATAGGGGAGTTTTGTGATAATAGAAGAAATGGATGCTAATAGGAAGAAAATATTTAATTTGGAGAAATCTATTAAGTTATTTGAAAAATGGATAAAGGTGTTGACATGGCTGGTTATAACATCCCAAATTTTTGGATGTTACAGAAAGTTATAAAATGAGCACTTTTAGCGGAAAAAATTATCGATAAAAAGAACTTAAATAAAAATTCATAATTTAATCTAAAAAAAAACTTAGTCCCAACATCCATTGTCTAAAATTTTTAAATAACAACGACATTGAAAATAAATTATGTCGTCTTTAATACGTAATTTAACAACTTAAAAAAATAAACATAAATCCCGAGTTCACCATTTTCTCTCATCAGTCTACTCCACGTCAGAATCATCTGCAGTATCATCTGCTCCTGTATAACACACGCATCATATAATTATCGCACACATAACACAAATAATAGGGATAAGCTAACAATAAATAATAATATATATATATATATATATATATATATATATATAAGCGAAATTTAGCAAATAAGACATTGCAACTAATACTCAACATCACATCCAAGTAAAATACTTAAAAACAGGAATAAAAACCAAATTTAGTTTTTTTTTTAGAAACCATACTTCAGTTATCCATGCACACATTATTTCTTCTTCTGAAAATTAAAGGCTCAATTCCAACCCTTATCATTATATTATATACCCACGCAAACCCGTTTAAAACATGTGTCCCATAACTAAAGTAAATGCATAAATAATCACCCTATTCAACCTTGAGGTTGCACTCAAAATAAATAATCCCACACATGCTAACCCAATGGAGCACGAACCTGCATCTAAACCACAAGTGGAATATAAAGGCCCATGCAAGCTACCACATTACTATCACAAGCAAGAAATAAAAGGACAAAACCATGTTGCATTATGTGAAGATAACAAGCAAAGAAAGACCAAAATTTATGCACAACGTATATGAAAACCAAGCATTAACAAAAGTGGCACCGAAATAACACAAAGGCCACGCATAACTTTGGTATGCTCACATGAAATAAGTAGAGCTGCCACAAAATTACAAGAAACATGAATTTAATTCACTTCGACCCTACACAAGAAAAACCATGTTACTTTTCTTCCAATACAATATAATATATATGACAAATGAATGAAAAGAAACTTATGCAATGGTTAGAAGAATCACGGTAAAACTGCACCTTATAAGGCTAAGATAAAATGAACCAAAAAGAATTCTACGTCTGCATCCAAAAGCATGGTTAAGAAAACCAATTCACATGTGGTTCCTAATTATCTACTCATCAAACAAAAAGTGACATAGAACAAAAAGAAAGACAAAAGCGGCCCAAAAAAAAAATTCTAAAATCAAATCACAAAAAGAAAGAATTAAGTAAAAGGAAATTGTGCATTCTCCTATAACATGCAACAACAACCGAAAATCTTATATGCATGTTATTGATTTCAAAAGGCCAAAGGTAAGGAAGACACTAACACCACATAATTCCTATACGTATGCAATTACCCACAAGTTGGTTCATTTTTTTTTTCAAAGGAAAGCATGAAACTAACACCACAACAAAAGAGGTTAAAAGGGTTAAACTCCATCACAACATTACATGCATTAACAAATTGGGACAACAAAAGAACACTAATATGGCTAGAATAATGAAAAGAATCAATACGTTGTCGCTTTAAACATTGCACTGCACCGTGCTACGATTCCTTATGCATGAAAAGGGAATTCTAAAAGTGTAGAATAATTGAGCAAATGATGTATAATATTTGTGGAAGCAAAGAAATCCTATAGAAACGAAACCACTGCTACGAGATATCAAACCAAATTTTGAAACTAAGAAAAAAAAACCCACACAACTCAAACCAATGCATGAACCCAACGTCTTGAATGAAAACTCATGCATCTCATACCAACGTGGACGAAGGTATACAAGCGTTGAAGAGGGTTAGAAAACCAGCAAACAACCAAAAACTGCAAATTCATAAAGTCATACATCACACACAAAACTACACCCAACTAACAAAGATTCAAGAATGAGTTGAGAAGAGAATAACACTGTGCATCAAATAAAACAAAAACTCATATGCAATTGCTATACATACAAGAAAATAAACACAAAAAGTTGGCTTCCGGTACCTGTTGAGCAACTTTCAACCTACGTTTTTTTTTCTTTAAGCACCAACATTCACTCTTCACGGTTTTTCTCAAACCTTTGTTTTACCTAGAGGGTTGAAGGTTTGCCTTAAACATCCTTCCTTTTGTGGTTTTTCCCTGTTAGGTTAAGTAATCTCATTATTTTATTTTCTTTCTTTCATACGTAAGACCCAACACTTGGTTTCTAGGAATTGCAAAAAAAATAATCAAGTGATATTCTCCCTGATTGAATTTTGAAATAAAATCTCTTTAATTATTAGTTTTGGGAGTTAGCTCACTTTTTTATTCTTTTTAATGCTAAGGGTTTGCCATATCCTTTCTTTCCCGTGACATTAGCGTGTGTGTAGTGAAACCACACGTGACCTTAGAATATAGGAGAGAGAAAAAAAAGAAATAGAGAAAACAAATACAACATTTTACTTAGCCGACATGAATCAAAGTTGTGGCCCTTCCACTAGCCAAACACACACACTAACCACTATGTCACATGCTATCTCATTATAATATGCACACTACAGATTTATAAACATGTATGTTCCATATTTTATATAATATTGATAATTGAAATAAATAAAATAATAACTTCAATAACCTAAATAAGTATTCCATACGTCATAATTAAATTAAAATAACTAATTTAACAAATTAACAATCTTAATCAAGCCATTAATGTTTCTCATGATTTCTCTTTATTTTAAATTTTCTTGGATCTTACACTAGTTTGTGTTATTTGTGTAATGAATATAATTATATTTGCAATGTTGATGACAAATCCATGGTGTTTTGTAAAAGCTTGTATTGTAGTTGACATGGATGGTTTTTGTTGTTTATGTAATGTTTGAAAATGAATGAAAAAGTTGTAGTACTTGGTAGTCTTGGTTTACAATATTTGCAGTACTTGGTGGTTTGTGTTGTTTATACCTTGACTTCTTTTAGTGAAATAGTGAAAACAATAGAATCCAACACTGGTTTCTCCAAATATTGTCCAACTGTGATTTTTCGAAATATATATACATATATATCAAAGAAAATGAAATAATTAAAGCATAAATGAACACTAATTTCTCCAAATATTCTCGAACACGGTTGATCCCTAAAAAAAACTTGTTTCATATTAATAAGCTTAAATGAAATATTGTCTTTTTCCCAACAGGGTTGGTCCACCATTTAACCATTTTACATCACAAAATAAAGTGGTCCACCACTTGGTATGTCGTCATTCAAAAAACAAAATAAAACGTGTTATTAAGTCTTTAATGTTCAAGCAACTTATACAAAAAAAATGATATAACAATGGTTGCATGTCATAGTTTTCATATGCATCCCCTCCTTGCATTGAGATTCAGCCTCATGATTGGTCTGCCACGTGATGGTTGGGTTGCTTGCTGAGATGATTGAGTATAATGCTTTGATGCTCTAATTACTTGCATAGATGATTGAATAGAAAGTTGTGGTGCATGGTGTTGTTGCTGGGATAGATAAGTACAAGACAAAAGGTATTTAACCTTGCTCTGATAGTAAATGTAAAACTAATGCGAAAGAATGAATAAGGACTACTTTTCAACCATAACCATTGTCATGAGAATCCTTTAATGTGCTTTTTTGTTTCAAATCCCCACCATGTAAACTTTGATGGTATATTATATTGTAGAAAATAGTAGATTTGATGACCCAAAGCACATAGCACCTATGAAATTTATAGATATCTTAGTCCATCATAGAGTAGTTGTCATAATAAATTGTTGCCAATTATATTGGATTACAATATCAACATTTATGCAACAATTATGAAATTGATAAATGGACCACATCTATGGAAATAATTGACCATGTGAATATCTCATATTATCTCACATATCACATATTTAGGAAATTTTCAACCATGGGTGCATATTTTTAGTCGTATATAATGTTTAATTTTGGGTATTTGATTGAATTTTTGTGCTTAAAGAGTGATTTATTTAATAATTTAGATAATGAGACTTATTGAGTTTATGAGAAAAAAAAAAGATTAAGAAATGCATTTTAGTTGCATAAATTATATTTGAATGATTTGACGTTTGTTAATGCAATTGGAATTAAATTTGGTTCTTTAAAAGTATGAAATTGAATTGTTTCAAGATATAAAATAAGGCCAAAATTAATAAATCTTGGAAATAAATGCACAAAGAGCTAAATGCATCCCTAATTTCTATTTTACAAATTCCTTTTTCAAATGGGTCACTCAAAACTTACTCTTAGTATGCAAAATTTTGTTATTTGAAAAAGAAGAAAAAGGAAAAAGTAGAGTTGAAAAAAAGTGATATAGAGAGGACATGAGAGTGGCATTAGACATATATGATAGTAAGGGATGTCAATGGCATATTAGGATGCCATAAAACTACAGCCGGTACTACAAATATGATTTTAGGAAAATGGTGGAAAGATAAAAGCATTTTGACCATGAATTGTACCACTTCTGTCCCAATTTATGTTCGGCACGCACACCTCTATTTGTATTCTTTAGATGAGCAAGGTTTTCATATTACTAGTACAACGACCAGTGGCAGTTCATTGGTTCATTATGGAAAAAATGGTTTATAATAAGCTAAAAGTTAGGATTTAGAATCGTGATAAATGTTTGGCAAGTGAACCAATCGTTAACATAGTAATAAAATATCGTCCTCTAGGATTGACTCGTTAAATATTAAATTCCTAATTTACGTAATTTTGAGCAAATGAGATTCAATAGATTTGCAAGCATAAAATTATAACAAAAACTAAAATCAATATAAGAATTAGGGATGACAATGGGTCGGGTCGGGCACGGATAGTGCCTACCCGCAACCCGACTCGCGACAATAAAATCCACCTGCTACTCGCCCTTCTACCCACACGGGTATCCGTTTAAATAATATCCACGGTTATTTTAAAACCCGCGGGTACCCGTGGATACCCGCAAATATTAAAGAAAAATATTTTATAAATATTTAAAATTAAATTTAAATAAAATTACAAAAACAAATGTAAAATAAAATATAATTATATCAAATATAAATTTAATTTAAATTGAAATTTAATTTAATCTGATAAAATATAAATATAAATTTAATTTTCATTAAATTTAACTTAATAAATCATAAATTTAATTTTAATTATAATTTTTTACGGGTAACGGATACCCGCAAGTACGGAGAGTATGATACCTACACCCGACCCGTTTATAAGCGGGTATTCAAATACCCGCTACCCATGAGTAACAAATACCCGCGGGTATCAACTATCCATCATGAATTTGATCCGCGAATACCCACGAGCACAAGTATTTTTGCCATCCCTAATAAAAACTGTTAGAGGATTGATTTCGTTAACCACTTTTGCTTGCATATTACCCTATTTCTGAGTCAACTCGGTCATTTGTTGTGTTAATAACTTGTTTTGGGCTAGGATAGCATCGAAAGTGTTAACCTCTAACACTCCACCTTTCCTATTTTGACGGTCAAATTGCATATTCACAATATTATTTGCCATTAGCTCAAGAGTCTCGAAAGCTTCCTTTGGTGTTTTCAAATTAAACGATCATCCACTTGCTGCATCCAAAATTGCTTTAAAAGAGGGTGCAAGACCATTATAGAATATTTGAACTTCTAACTACTCTGGTAAAGCATGTGGGCATTTCCTCAATAACTCCTTGTACCTTTCCCAAGACTCGCATAGAGATTCAGTTTCTTGTTGCACAAAAGTCATGATTTCATTTCTCATTCTCGCTCACTTGGATAGAGAAAAATATTTGGTTACAAATTTTGTAGCCATATATTCCCATGTAGAAATACTGCCTTGAGGTTGTGTTCGAAGCCAACTTTTAGCTTTATATCGTAATGAGAAAGAAAAAAGCCTCAAGCGGATTGCATCATCTGAAATTCCATTAATCTTCAAAGTGTCACAAATGGCCACAAAATTCTCCATATGAGAATGGGGATCCTCTAAAACTGCACCTCCAAATTGATTATGTTGGATGACTTGTAATAGTGCAGGCTTGATTTCAAAATTATTGGCTTGAACAGGAGGTCTCACAATGCTCCCTTGGTAATTATTTGTATTTGGCATCAAATAGTCGAGCAGAGTCCTCCTCACAGGTTGTTCTTCAGCCATTGTTGATATGTGCTCTTTCTTATCAATTGATGGCCTTGCTTTTCTTTCTTGCGATAACCATTGTTCAAGTTCTAGGTCAAAAAGCAAGAATTTTTCTGCAATTGTACCTCGCATAAACAACTTAGAGACACAAGGTTCTAACAAAAAAATTCATGTGAGAACAAAATTAAAAACAAAACAATATAATTAAAATAGAAAAATTAATAAACTAAAAACAAAATAATCTTGACTACCTAAAAATTAACACTCAAATCTTAAATGAATTAATCACTAACATCAACAGAAAAAAATCCCCAGCAACAGCACCAAAAACTTGATAAACGTTTAACAAGTGAACCAATCGTTAATATAGCAATAAAATATTATCCTCTGGAATTGACTCGTTGAATATTAGATTCCTAATTTACGTAATTTTGAGCAAATGAGATTCAATAGATTTGCAAACATAAAATTATAACAACAACTAAAATCAATATAAGAACTCTCAAAGGATTGATTTCGTACCCTTTGCTATAGAATTCTACTCCATTTCAATTGATGCAAGCAATGTAATTATCCATTTGGGTTTACTCAGAGCTATTTTACCCCTAACCCCTTAGTAGGTAAAATCTATTCATTGAATTCGAACCCCTAATTCCTTAGGTGAGTTTACAAAAATTCAATAGAATCATGAAAAATTAATAATCATCTCTATTGCTAACTAATTAGATATGCCCAATTTTCCAATTGTGACATAGCCTAACTTGTCTTATTTATAATCGCAAACAATCTCGAATTTTTCAATTGTGAAATTGCTCATATAATAAACAATAAAACCGTAAACAAAGCACTAGGATAAATAACATTAACAAAACATCAATTGTAAAGAGTGGAAACCAAAATCTAGAGTTTTACATCAATCCTCCAACAAAAAGAAAATTAGTTCTGCATAATGATAAAAAAACTAAAACTAATAGAATAAGAGAATAACAAAGATGAAGAAGAGGAACTTTTCGTGAATGATCCTCCCCCTCTTATCTTTTTTCCACGTTCTTTCCCTTTGTTGAGGTGAGTTTTTCTCTCCTTTAATTGTTTCCCTCTCTTTCTCTTTCTCTTTCTCTTTCTTTTATTTTCTTTTTCCTTTAAATCCTTTGAATCCACGTCATATTTATATTTCTCGTTGAAAAATCCACAGGTTGTGGAAAAATCCACAAGTCACCTGTGAAACTTGTTGTTTTGCACTTGATCTTCTGACGCAAAATCCACAAGTCGTGGAAAAATTCACCAAGCTCTTGTGGAACACGCTGTTTTAAATCCTGCACTTTTGAAGCCAAATGTGGAACATGTGGAACATGCTATTTTCAATCTAACTAACTCCTTCCATACCTGTTTACACACACAATGCACAAACCAAAATGTATGATCTGAAACAAGATGATGCATGATGAAATTAGTCCAATAATGCACAAATGAATAAAAATGGCCTAAACTAATGCATAAATACACATATACTTTATCTGCTCATCAAATTGAAGTTAGCGACCAACCAATATTAGTCCCTGTTCACAAAAAAATTTGCCACCATTTCAGCGACCAAAAAATTGTATATCACTAAAACAATCATACTTTAGCGACCGATTTAGCGACCGAAATAGTTGGTCGCTAACTACCTACCTTCTGTGACCAAACTAGCAACCGAATTTAGTATCACTTTTAGTTGCTAAATTAGTCTCTTATGTTTAGGAAGTGACCAACTTTTAGGGACCAAATAGCGACCGATATGTCAATAGCTATTTAGCGACTAAATGAAAATCGATCGCTATTGTTTTTGCCACCAAGATTTTTGTTACCCCATAAATTTGGTCGCTAATTCAGTCGCAAATGGTATTAGCGACTGATTTTTGTTATTTAGCAACCGAATTCAGTAGTCACTAAAATACACTTTTTTGGTAGTGGAAACTCAAAAATAAAGAAATCAAAACAACTTAACTAGTATGAAAATTTTCATCGACAACATTTGCCGAAATGATTTTCATGAAGAAAAAAATAGATCTCCTGAGAATAGGTTTCAAGAGGAGATGACTTTCAGAAAAAATAAAGCAATGAACATGAGCATCCAAGAGAATGAACATGCGAGACTTGCCAAAGTAAAGAAAAAAACTTAGATGGTCAATAGAAAGGATCTAATTAATAAAGAAAAGACGTAGTTAATTACATAAATCAGGAACACATCCTCAATAACATTTCATCTCAATATATTATATTTAATAATAATAATAATAATAATAATAATTTCTTTTATTTATTATTTATAAAACCAAAAGTAAATGGTAGAAGGGACCGGGCTTAAAGAATTGAAAAAATAAAAAATGTTAGGGGTGAACCGGAGATAGCTGAAGATTGTGATGTGTGTGAGAGAGACTGTGCACCTAGAAATGGATGAACAAGTACTTTTTTCATCATGGAATTGGGAATCTGGCATAGGATGTAGAGTTGTTTTAGATGCTATCTTTTCTCCATTTCGGTTTCAATTCATAGTCAGCTTTTTTTTATAACCATGGAAATGTGCAGTTGAATTTAATTTGGTTTGTCTGGCTGTTTTTATTTGCTAGATGTAAGTAGGTTTAGGTATTATATTCTTGGAGCATTTGGAAGGTTAAATTGGAATGCTTCTTTTGAAACATTTATTTTGCTCACCCCTTTTGTCTTAATTTCACTTTTCTTAGATGTGAAGATTGAGATTTGACACATGGTTTGTACTTTGTTTGACATTTCTTCTTTGGTCTTCCTGGCAAAATTCTTTTTGTTGGGGGCAACATATCAGGATACGATGTAATGTCCCACTCTTTTTGTGACAAATTTAAAACAAGACAGAGATATTTAATCTTGCTCTGATACCAAATGTAAAACTAATGCGAAAAAATGAATAAGGACTAATCTTCAGCTATTACGCTATCACGATAATCCTTTAATGTGTTTTTTCGTTTCAAACCTTCACCCTCTAAACTTTGATGATATAGTATACTTGAAGAAAATAGATTTGATGATCCAAAACATAGAGCACTTGTGAAATTTATAGAGATCTTTGTCCAACACATCGTAATTGCCATAATAAATTATTGCAAATTATATAGGATTACAGTATCAAAATTTATGCAAAAATTATAAAATTAGTTGATAAATGGACTACATCTATGGAAATAATTGACCATGTGAATATATCATATTATCTCACATATCACATATTTGAGAAATTTCCAACAATGGGTGCATATTTTTGCCCTCATATAATGCTTAATTTTGGGTAAAGCTGCCAAAATGGGCTACTCGGCTTACCACAAGTTGACCACTTAGTGAACTAACCCAACTCGACTCACTAATCAGCGAGCCAAAAGAATTCGAACCCGACCCAGGCCACTACGAGTTGGTGGGTTAAATGGGTTGGCTCAATGGCTCACTTAATTAAAAAAATACAATTTTTTTTCTTTTATCCCAAAAAAATGAAATTTTAATTGTGATTAAATTCTAAATAAACTTCAATACATTCCAAATACAATCCAAAATAATGTTTAACCCCAAATACAAACCAAAATCACAAAAATATTATGTTTGCATTTGCCAACCCAATATGTTGGCTTATAAAAAAACACCCAAACCCAACCCAACCTAACTCATCACGGGTTCAACTCGGGTGGGCTGGGTTCTTGGTGGGTCGGGTCAAAAATTAACCCGTATTGAAATTTGTAAACAAAATTTCAACCCAACCTAGCCCAAACCCGTGGTGGGTCAGGTTGGCTCACGGGTTCTGATCCACTTTGACAACTCTAATTTTGGGTATTTGACTGAATTTTTGTGCTTAAAGAGTGATTTAATTGACAATTCTGATAATTTGACTTATTGAGTTTGTGAGACAAAAATAGCTTAAAAAGTGCTTTTTAGTTGCATAAATTATATTTGAATGATATAACGTTTGTTGATGCATGAAGTTGAAATTAAATTTGGTTCTTTAAAAATGTGAAATTGAATTGTTTCAAGTTACAAAATAAGGTCAAAATTAATAAATCTTGGAAATAAATGTACAAGGAGCTAAATGCACTCCTAATTTCTATTTTAGACACTCCTTTTTCAAATGGGCCATTGCTATTAGTATGCAAAATTTGTTATTTGAAAAAGAAGAAAAAGAAAAAAGTAGTTAAAAAAAAGTGATATGGAGAGGACATGAGAGTGACATTAGACATATATGATAATAAGGGATGTCAATGGCATATTAAGATGCCATAAAACTACGTTTGGTACTACAAATATGATTTTAGAAAAATGTTGAAAACGAAAGAGCATTTTGACCATGAATTGTACCACTCTTGTCCTTATTTATGTTTGCCACCTTGTCACTAAAGCACGCCTCAATTTGTACTTTTTAGATGACCAAAATTTTCATATTAGTGTTAAAATGACTAGTGGCAGTTCATTGGTTCGTTAGAGGAAAAATGATATTTGAATTAAAGTTTTATAACAAGCTAAAAGTTAGGATTTAGAATTGAAGTTAGAATTACAAAAATTTGAAGTTAGGATTAAGGTTTATAATAAATTGAAACTCAAACAAAATAAAAAAAACAAAACAACTTAACTAGTATGAAATTTTTCATCGACAACACTTACCAAAAAGATTGTCATGAAGAAAAAAATAGATCTCCAGAGAATAAGTTTCAAGTAGAGCTGAGCATAATTAATTTAACTATTCTGTATTACAGTTAACTATATTGTTTTATACTAAAATAAACTGAACTTGTTGTATTAAAAATTGAACTATACTGTTATTGTCCAGTTCAGTTTTTAAAAGCTGAAATTAGATGAGTTAACTATCTTATGACCGAACTAAATTGGATATTTTTGTTTCTCCTTGTGCTTCACACTTTGTTAGTAACGTACGACACCGTATTCCCCTCATCTCATGTACACTACACACAAATTTTGTTGCTCTTTGTTTTTTTTTCATTTCATATACAATAATAAAAAAAAAGTATGTAATATTTTTTAGGTTATATTATAATAATAAATTTAAGCGACAATTTTATGGTTATATTATAAGCTACGGTTTCATTGATATTAAATTCATTTTATAAAAAATAGTATGTAATATTTATTTAATCTTATAAAAAATAGTGTTATATGTAATTTACATTAATTAATGTAATTATCAATGATAAAGAAAATTTCATACTTCCAACACTTATTTTTTGAATATTTGTCCTTATACTGAACACAAAATAAAATCTGTCTCTTTTAATTATAGTTCCCTCTTTTCCTCTTGAAATCAAATGTATTTTCCTTATAATCACATAATTACTATTAGACTTAATTACTTGGATTATACCCAGTTTGATTCCAAAATTTCAAAATGGTACCCAATTTTAAGTTTGTCTCAATTTAATACCCAAATTTGTAATGTGCATCAATGTAGTACCCTCCGTTAAGTTTTCGCAAACGCCGTTAAGTACTTTACAATGTGTCAGCCTCTTGTTTTTTAAAATTTTTAAAATTTTTCTTTTTTTTTAAAAAAAAAATTGCCACGTGTCAAATCCTTAATGTGACACGTGGCATTATCAGTGACATTTGGCAAGGTACCGTCACGTGGCAAGGTACCTGCCAAGTGTCATTGTCTTGATTTCAATTTAGTTCCCACATGTGTCTATTTGTTTCAATCTAGTACTCATATATGTTTATTTGTTTCAATTTAGTCTCTACTCTATTTGTTTGAATTTTGTTTAAATATATATTTTTTTAAATAGAGAAATATTGTATCTCTTTTAAGACAAAATTTATTATTTATATAAATTTTATATTGATATTTGTTACTAAAAATTACTTATAAAATTAAGTATTGAAATTTATATTAAAGTTAATGATAAAAGTCATGAATAACATATTTATGTTTTGTTACATTGATATTTGTTATACTCGTGAATAACAAAGTTTTGGTAAATTTGTTATTCATGACTTTTACTATTAACTTTAATATAAATTTCAATACTTAATTTTATAAGTCATTTTTAATAACAAATATAAATATAATATTTATATAAATAATAAATTTGAGAGACACAATATTTCTCTATTTTGTAAAAAAATATTTAGACAAAATTGAAACAAATAGAGCGAGTATTAAATTGAAACAAATAAACATATATATATATATATATATATATA